>Ga0209300_1000468_pt1 | contig 20780 bp, 19 predicted proteins | sample Shrwel_input2_RT_FD_187535 | JGI IMG/M metagenome (GOLD analysis project Ga0209300, IMG submission 187535) | Subsurface microbial communities from deep shales in Ohio, USA - Utica-3 well 1 S input2 RT (SPAdes) (version 2) ... | reverse complement strand
TCCCGGGCATCCCGGGCCAGGCGCCAGTGTTGCCAACGGTCACTGCCGGCGCCTGCTTCTCTGAATGGCCCTGTCGCCATGTCCCGCTTGCTCAATGCCTTGAGAATATGACCAGTCATTGCTTTCTCCTGAATCCTGCCAATAAGTTGTCCGGCTAACGGCGACGTTTAAACGGCTTCAATGAGCATGGCACCAGACTGCCCACCGCCAATGCACTCGGTGGCAATGCCCCGTTTAAGCCCTTTACGCTGCAGGGCATTCATCAGATGCAGCACTATCCGGTTGCCACTGGTGCCCACCGGGTGGCCAATCGCAACGGCGCCGCCGTCTACGTTCAGGCGCTCGCTATCAAGCCGGCCCATGGGTTGGTCCAGCCCAAGGGCAACCTTGCAGAATTCCGCGTCGTCCCAGGCCTCAACACAGGCCAGTACCTGGGCTGCGAAGGCCTCATTGATTTCCCATAAGTCGATATCGTTGAGCCCCGCCTTATGGCGTTTCAGTAACTCGGTGGAACTGAGCACCGGCCCCAGGCCCATGATTTCAGGGTCAAGCGCCGACCATTCGCTGTCCACCAGCACGGCTTTGGGTTCCAGTCCGTATTGTTTGACCGCCTCCTCTGAAGCCAGAATCATCCAGGACGCCCCGTCTGTTACCTGGGAGCTGTTGCCCGGCGTCACCTGCCCGAAGGGAGGTTCAAACGCGGCCTTGAGCTTGGCGAGAGCTTCCTTGGAGGTATCTGAGCGGACACCGTCATCATGTCGGAACAACTCGCCCCCGGTAGAAATGGCGGGCTCCACTTCGTTATCCAGCCAACCCTCTTCTTGCGCTTTCGCCAGTCGATGATGGCTTGAAACCGCATACTCATCCGCCTGCTCACGGCTGATATTGAATTGCCTGGCCAGCACCTCAGCAGTCTGGCCCATACTCAGACCCACAATCGGATCGGTCAGCCCCTTGGCCAGACTGATTTCCGGCTTGAACTCGCCGGGGCTGAAACCAGTCAGCTGTCGGGCGTAATCCTGCGGCGAAGAAGCGGCATTCAGACCCGCCAGCCATTCCACAGCCCCGGTTTTCAACACCATGGGGGCGTGGCTGAGCGCCTCAGTGCCGCCAGCGAGGATAAGGTCACTGTCGCCATCGCGGATGTACTTGAAGGCGGTATCGATGGATTGCATACCGGAGCCACAGTTGATCTGGACAGTAAAGGCCGGCATGGCCTCGCCCATGCCCAGGCGCAACGCAGCGACGCGCGCAGGGTTCATCTCTGAAGAGACAACATTCACGCATCCCAGAATCACCTGGTCGAAGGCATCGGCTGGCATTGGTTGGCGAAGCAGAAGCGGCCGTCCGCACTGAACGGCAAGATCCACCGGTGAAAAGGGCCCCGGCCGCCCGCGGGCTTTCAGGAACGGCGTTCGGGAGCCGTCAATCAGATATACCTTGCGAGGGTGGCCCTGTTTACGGGTTCTGGATGTGCTACCTGCTTTCTTTGCCTGGTGCTGTGCCATTGAGATCCCTCCATAGGCCTGTCCGGGCGTGTCACGGATCACGAGCCATTATTAAAGCTTGTACCTGTAACTCTGGCTTCTTTCGGCTATGTTTCAAGGGCAAAGGCTTCAGGGCCCGACAGGTTCGTCTACAATAGTTTTCACAACACTCCGGTACCGCCGTTCTGTAGCAACAAACCAAGGGTGAATTTCATGTCCGGCTTTGGCTACCTGCTGCCCTACGATTATTCGCCCCTGACCATCCTGAGTTATGTGCTGGTGCTGGCGCTCTATGGCATTGCTCTGCTGCGCATGAGCGAAGCCATGCGCCCGGGACCACTGCGCATCACTACCTTCGTGCTCGGCGTTCTGGTGTGCTACGGCGTGATGCAGACCCGCTTTGATTACTACTCCCAGTACATGTTTTTTGTCCACCGCGGCCAGCACCTGATTCTGCATCACCTCGGCCCCTTCCTGATCGCCCTGTCCAATCCGCTACCGGTGCTCCGCTTCTGGCATCAGCAACTCGGCCCCCGTGTTCGCCACTGGCTGCAACCGTTGGGCTTGTTGTACCGGATACTGCAACAACCGGTCATCGCGGCGGTTCTGTTTGTCGGGCTGATCTACTTCTGGCTATGGCCGGCCATCCACTTTGACGCCATGCTTTCCCGGGATCTTTACTGGCTGATGAACTGGAGCATGTTGCTGGACGGGCTGCTGTTCTGGTGGCTGATTTTCGATCCACGTTCCCCGGCACATACCAATGCCCTGGGCTATGGCAAGCGCATACTGATTCTGGCACTGGTGGCCCTGCCCCAGATGTTTCTGGGGGCCTGGATCGTATTTTCCCGGGAGATGGTTTACGACGTTTACGAAGTCTGCGGCCGGGCCTGGCCCATGGCTCCGGAAACCGATCAACTGCTCGGAGGCCTGCTGACCTGGATACCGCCGGCCATGATGAGCATTCTGGGCATACTCATTATCCTGCGCCGGGCCATGCACGCCGATGACAACCGGCCTCGGGACAAAGTTCCGGAATCCGACCACACGCTGGCAGGAGACCACGCATGACAACACTCCGACACATGTGGCTTGCCCTCGGCATCACGGTCACTCTTGCCGGCTGTTCAGGCAACAGCGGCGAAAACTGGCACGGCAAGGATATTTCAGGGCTGATGCCCGAGCTGCAATTCGAGCTGACCGGTGCAGACAACCAGACAGTCACCGCAGAAGACTCGGAAGGCTCGGTCCGCCTGCTGTATTTCGGTTTTACGTCTTGTCCGGATGTTTGTCCAACGACTCTGGCGAAACTGCAAACCGCGATTCGCCAACTGCCTGAATCACATCGCGACGACATCACCACCCTCTTTGTCAGTGTCGACCCGGAACGCGACACGCCCGAACGGCTGGCCAGTTATGTTGAATTCTTTGGTGAACGGATTGTCGGGCTGACAGGTGACGAGCCGGCATTGCGGAAGCTCAGTAAACGCTACCGGACCACCTTCGGCTATGATGAACCGGATGATGAGGGCAACTACAACGTCTCACACAGCAGCGCCGTCTACGTATTCGACAGGACAGGCGAGGCGCGCCTGCTGTTGCGTTCGGACCTGACACCGCAGCAGATCAGCGATGATCTGGAAAGGCTCGTGTCCGATTAGTCGTCTTTGCTCTCTTCGTGCTCCGGATCAACCTTCTCCAGCGCCGGCAACACCAGTACGGGGCAAGGGGCATTAACCGAAACGTACTCCACCGTTGCCTTACGCAACGACCATCGCTTGTTGCTGCCACGGGACACCAACACCACAATGTCGGTGCACAGCTGGCCGGCAAGCCCCACCAGCTTTTCGCCAGTGCTGCCAGCCACCACATGCACTGTGGCTTCACGGTTCAGCGGCAGGTATTTGCGCACCAGAAGATCGAGTTTCTTGCGAACCTCGGCTTCCTTTTCTTCCGGCGCCTCTTCGGTTACATGCGGGAAAAAACCACCACCGCCCGGATTGTAGACACTGGCAAGATGGAGCTCACCCTCTTCATCCAGGAGATCAAGCGCCGCTTCAAGGGCACGTTTACCTTCGTGATCATCTTCCGGATCAATGGCGATCAACAGCTTCCGGTACATAGTCTTTCTCCTGTTTTGATTCGCTTTCGGGCGCCTCCACTTCCGGGAAGGCGCGACCCTTGACCAGATCTGTCACATCGTAGCCACGGTAGTCCGCCCGCAATGCCCTGAACAGGGAAACCGCCATGAACAGCAGCAGCAAACAGAAAGGCAGGCCCAGAGAAGTGATCACGTTCTGCAGCGCATCCAGCCCACCGGCCAACAACAGTGTAGCAGCCACGACACCTTGAGCGGCGGCCCAGAATATGCGCTGGCGCACCTGCGATGGCTGATCTTCCCGACGGGTCAGCAGATCGATCACCAGGGAGGCAGAATCCGAAGAGGTGGTGAAAAAGATGATGATGATCACCACGCTCAGTGCGGAGGCAACCTCGGCCAGAGGAAACGCCTCAAGAAAAGCGAAAATGGCTACCGAGGGGTCCTGTTGTACTTGTTCTGCCAGGGCAATCTGCCCGGCAGATTCCACCTGGATGGCTGACAGGCCAAACACCCCGAACCAGACCAGGGTAAAGGCACTGGGCGCGAACAGTACACCGGCAATAAATTCCCGGATGGTACGCCCACGGGAAATACGGGCGATAAAGATACCGACATAGGGCGCCCAGGATATGGTCCAGGCCCAGTAGAACAGGGTCCACTGGCGCTGCCAGTCGGTTTCCTTGAAGGTTTCTGTCCAGAAAGCCAGCCAGGGCAAGGCATCGAAGTAATCGCCGACGCTCTGCACCATGCCTTCGGCAATAAAGACACTCGGGCCGACCACGGCCACGAACAGAATCAGCAACATGGCCAGAACAATGTTCAACTGGGACAACCGGCGTACGCCCTTATCCAGCCCCAGAGCCACCGAGGTTGCGGCAATACTGGCAATCACGGTGATCAGCGCCACCTGTACGAAACCATTGGTGGGCACACCAAACAGATAGTTCAGCCCGCTATTGAGCTGAAGCGTGCCCAGCCCCAGCGAGGTGGCCACACCAAACAACGTACCGAGCACCGCAATAACATCAATGGCCCAGCCCAGAGGCCCGAAAGCACGCTCTCCCAGAATCGGATAGAACAGACTGCTTATCCGCATGGGCAGGTTATGGCGATAGGCAAAATAGCCAATGGCCAGGCCCGGCATCGCAAAGATGGTCCAGGTATGCAGGCCAAAGTGATACAGACTGATGGTCATGGCGTCGGTGGCGGCCTGCTCCGTGCGCGGCTCCACGCCATCAAAAGGCGGGCTGGCAAAGTGTGACACTGGCTCAGCCACGCCCCAGAACATCAGAATGGTACCGATGCCGGCGGCAAACAACATGGTGAACCAGGTCAGGTTGCTGTAATCCGGCCGGCTGTCATCTGCGCCCAGCCGAATGTTGCCGTAGCGACTGACGGCCAGCCCCAGCAAAAACACTAACAGTGAACTGACTGAAAGGATGTAGAACCAGCCCAGATTACGGGCCACCCAGCCAGTCAACACCCCGAAACTGCTGGCCACCTGCTTGTCGAAAGGAACGGCCAGAATAACGAATAACGCCGCCACGCCGGCCGAGGTAAAGAAAATCCCGGGTATGGTCTGCAGACCCAGCCGTCGTTGCAGCCGTTCCAGCACAAGTGCCTCCGTTAACTGAATAAAATCAACTGCTCCACTCTAACACAGCGCCATCATTAAACGCAGATCTCTACCATACCTGTGCCCGGGATGCGCACCTGGGCACAGCGGTTCGAACGGGCTTATTGCCCTCGTTGGCCTCGTTGGCCTCGTTGGCCTCGGGCCCGATGTTCAAGCATTTGCTCCATCATGAGCTGCATCTGATTCATCCGCTGCTCCATCATCTCCATGCGCTGGTCATAATCCATGCCGGCGCCATTGGACCGATTTCCCTGAGCAAAAACCAGCAGGGGCGCCGTAGCGAGAACGGAACACGCAATTAAACGAGTCAACTTGTTCATGGAATCCTCCTTAACCATTGCGTTGAGCTGTATCATTGTCAGTAAAGACCACTAAGCTCAACTCTGCCGAGCCGAGCCGAACCAGACATTCTCTATGGGAGCGGACCATGGGCAAGCTGTGTACCGATCAGTGTAGCTGCGACTCAACCAACGCCCCGGATGAAACACCCTTACGCTCAAACGAAGTGCAAGGCGAGAGCATCAGCGTATACAAGATTCCGAAAATGGATTGCCCTTCAGAAGAGCGAATGATCCGCATGGCCCTGGCCGGGTTCACCACGGTCGGGGCGCTGTTTTTCGACCTGTCCGGGCGCAAGCTCGACGTTCTTCACGACGGCCCGGCCGGCCCCATTACCGACAAACTGGCCACGCTGGGGCTGGGCGCCTCGCTGGAAGAAACCCGCGAAGCCGACCAGATCACTCTGAATGCAGCCAACCAGCAACCGACCGAAGCCCAGGAAGCCGGCACACTGTGGATTCTGCTGGCCATCAATGCCCTGATGTTCGTGGTTGAAATGACAATGGGGGTGATTGCCCAGTCAGCCGGGCTGATTGCTGATTCACTGGATATGTTTGCGGATGCCGCAGTCTATGGTCTGGCGCTTTACGCCGTGGGCCACAGTATCAAAATGCAGGTGCGGGCGGCTCATGTGGCCGGGGTGCTGCAGCTGATTCTGGCCATCGGGGTACTGGCGGAAGTGGGTCGGCGTTTTTTCTTTGGCAGTGAACCGCAGTCAACCTTGATGATGGCCATCGCCTTTGTCGCGCTGATCGCCAACAGCGCCTGCCTGATGCTGATTTACAAGCACCGGGAGGGTGGCGCGCACATGAAGGCCAGCTGGATTTTCTCGGCCAATGATGTGCTGATCAATGCCGGGGTTATTCTTGCCGGGGCCCTGGTGGCCTGGACCGGCAGCAACTATCCGGATCTGATCATCGGCACGGTGGTGGGGCTGATTGTGCTGAGCGGTGCACGGCGTATTCTGGCTCTCAAAGGCTAATCAAAACACCAGTGCAATCATCACCGGAATAAAGCCCAGGGCAAACAGGGTGCTGAGCAGAGTGGTGCCCGCTGCCTGCCGTGGTGAAGCGTCCAGCAGGGTGGCGATCACCACGGTGTTGGCAGCAATGGGGGTAATGGATATCAGGAAAATGGCCTGGTAGACCGCGCGGTCGTAGATGCCCAGCCAGTTGGCGTCCAGCCACCAGAACGCCAGGGCGAATAGCGGCCAGACCACAAATTTGCCGAAAAACGCCAGACCAGTGAACACCGGATTCCCCGCCAGCCCCCGGAAACTGAGAATGCTCATGCCGATAATCATCATGCCCAGAACGCTATAGGCACCGCGCAGGTTATCGAACAGCGGCACAAACGGTTCCGGAATCGAGAGGTTCGCAAGGTTCAGTAATACCGCCGCCGCAAACGCATACACCGACGGCAGTCGCGCCACTCTTAAAAGAGCATCACGAATACTGTATTTTCCCCGCGCCGCCAGGTAGAAACCCACCGAATTCTCGAACAGGGTGGTGCCCAGCATGCAGACAATATAAAGCGCCAGCCCCTCTTCCCCGAACAGCAGCAAAGCCACCGGAATCCCGAAATACCCGGTATTACCCGTACCCACCGACAGCGGAATGACGGCGGCACTGCCATCCGTGAGAAAACGCCGGGCCAGCGCCATGTGAATCAGCGCAATAAGCGTGCAGAAGCCGAACACCAGCGCCGGCAGCAGAATCACTTCGGTGCTCAGGGGCGCAGCCATTACGCCGGAGAACACCACCGATGGCGTGACGATGTACAGCATCATGCCGGCAATGTGTCGGCCGCTGACCTCAAGATAGCGCCCTGCAATCCAGCCCAGGGCAACGGTGACGTACAGCGGCAGAAGTTTTATCAGCAAAGCCAGGGCGGCGGCCATGACATCTCCGGGGCAAATGCCTACATGTGTAATAAACGACGCAGTCTAGCACCTACCCATCAAGAGGTAACTCCCCGGCGCAATAGAGAAACCCCCGGACTTCTTTGATAATCATCAATAGCATTAGGAATGCATCTTTATATCCTAGTGGCGCAGTCAGGTATTCCAAACAACCAAGGAGAGAGACCTATGGCCGAGCGCTTTACCAAAAGCATGGCCAGGAACATATATCTGGGGGGAAGCGCTTTCTTCGTCCTGTTGTTCCTGGCCCTGACTTTTGACACACAGCTCCGGGCTATGCCCGAGCGGGATAACCGCAACGAGCTCACCGAAGAGGTGATTCGTGGAAAACACCTGTGGGAGAACAACAACTGCGTTGGTTGTCACTCCATCATGGGCGAAGGTGCCTACTTCGCGCCCGAACTGGGCAACGTGTTCGACCGCCGTGGCGCGGGTGACACGGAAGTTTTCAAGTCCTACATGCGGGCCTGGATGAACTCCATGCCTACTGGAGTTCCCGGCCGCCGCCAGATGCCCGATTTCAATCTGACCGACGAAGAGATTGATGCGCTGGCCGCGTTCCTGGAATGGACTTCCAAGATAGACGACAACAACTGGCCACCCAACATCGAAGGCTGAGGGAGCAGATATGAAATACGAATCTCAAAGGGTAGCAATGCCCTACTTCATCTTTGCCCTGATTCTGTTCGCCGGCCAGATTGTGTTCGGCCTGATTCTGGGTCTTCAATACGTTGTGGGTGATTTCCTGTTTCCTGAAATTCCCTTCAACGTTGCGCGGATGGTGCATACCAATCTGCTGATTGTCTGGCTGCTGTTCGGCTTCATGGGCGCCACCTACTACATGGTTCCGGAAGAAGCCCAGACAGAGCTGCACAGCCCGCTGCTGGCGTGGATTCTGTTCTGGGTATTCGCCGCTGCCGGCACCCTGACCATTCTGGGCTACCTGTTTGTGGACTACGCCACTCTGGCGGACGTCACCCTGAACAAACTATTACCCACCATGGGCCGGGAGTTCCTTGAACAACCCACAATCACCAAGATCGGTATAGCGGTGGTGGTCGTCGCCTTCCTCTACAACGTTGGCATGACCGCTCTGAAAGGCCGCAAGACCGTGGTCAACATTGTCTTGATGACGGGCCTGGTCGGCCTGGCTGTGCTGTGGCTGTTCTCCTTCTACAACCCGAGCAACCTGGCTACCGACAAGTACTTCTGGTGGTTCGTGGTGCACCTGTGGGTAGAAGGTGTATGGGAACTGATCATGGGTGCCATCCTGGCCTATGTGCTGATCAAGCTCACCGGCGTGGACCGGGAAGTGATCGAGAAGTGGCTGTACGTGATCATTGCCATGGCGCTGATTACCGGCATCATCGGTACCGGCCACCACTTCTTCTGGATCGGGCCGCCCGAGTACTGGCTGTGGCTGGGCTCCGTGTTCTCGGCACTGGAACCGCTGCCATTCTTCCTGATGGTGGTTTTCGCCTTCAACATGATCAACCGTCGCCGCCGTAATCACCCGAACAAGGCCGCTATGCTCTGGGCCATGGGTACGACAGTGATGGCGTTCCTGGGTGCCGGCGTGTGGGGCTTCCTGCATACCCTGGCTCCGGTGAACTACTACACTCACGGTAGCCAGATTACCGCTGCCCACGGCCACATGGCGTTCTACGGGGCGTATGTGATGATCGTGTTAACCATCATTTCCTACGCTGTACCGATCATGCGTGGCCGTCCTTACGGCAACAGCAATACCGCGCAGATTGTGGAAATGTGGGGCTTCTGGCTGATGACCATCTCCATGGTGTTCATCACCCTGTTCCTGACTGCGGCCGGCGTTCTGCAGATATGGCTGCAGCGCATTCCGGAAAGCGGCTCAGCCATGTCTTTCATGGCCGGCCAGGATCAGCTTGCCCTGTTCTACTGGATGCGATTCGTCGCTGGTTCCTTCTTCATGGCCGGTCTGGTGGTGTACCTGGGCAGCTTCTTTATCAAGGGCCAGGCAGCCCCTGACGAAGAAGTCCGCGGAAAGCCAATCCAGGACGCCTGATCAGGCATAACCGTCGGGGCCTTCGGGCCCCGACATTCACCCGAAACTCTGGATAACCTCTGTGCATGCGCAAACCGTCAACCCCAAAGACACCCTTCAGCAGAAGCGCCTGATTACCCGCAGCGCTTTCTTCCTGCTGTTTCTGCTTGCGCCTGTCCTCAATATTTTTCGTTACGACCTGACCGAGACCCATTTCGTACTGTTGGGCTTTCCCCTGTCGTTTAACCTGAATCTCGACTGGGTGGCTCAAAGCACCCCCACTGAAGTCGCCGGCCAGATTCTGTTCTGGTTTGTATTGCCCATTCTGGTTCTGGTGCCCGTCGTTCTGTGGATCGCTTTCAAATGGGGGCGCCTGTATTGTGGCTGGCTGTGCCCGCATTTTTCCGTGGTCGAGACCATCAACGACCTGATGACCCGCATTACCGGCCGCCCCACCCTGTGGGAAGCTCTGAAAAAAGGCTCCACCGGTAAAGCCATCCATTGGGTCGGCCTGACCCTGGTGTGCGGGCTTATCGGCTTTTCCTGGGCACTGGCGCTACTGTCCTACCTGCTGCCGCCCATGCCGTTATACACCGACCTGGTGACCGGTCAACTGAGCCTGTACCCGAGCATTTTTCTAGCTGTGGCCACCGGCGTGTTCACCTTTGATTTTCTGTTCGCCCGGCACCTGTTCTGCAAATACGGCTGTGCCGTCGGCCTGGTGCAGAGCATCGCCTGGATGACCAACGGCCGTGGCCGGGTGGTTACTTTTGACACCAAACGTGCCGCCGCCTGCCGCGATTGCACCAAAGCCTGTGACGCAGCCTGCCCCATGCGGCTGCCTACCCGCAGCCACAAGCGGGCAAAATTCTCCTGCACCCAGTGCCTGCAGTGCGTCAGCGCCTGCCGCGAGGTGCAAAAAGACAACCCTGAAGGTTCCCTGCTGACCTGGGAACCCGGCGAACCCGGCAAACAGACGGTGTTGATTCCCGTACGCCAGGTTAACGCCAACCCGCGCTAACGCCGCGCCTGAATTAAGGAGCTGATATGGAAGAGTGGGTCGGACTGAAATGGCATGACTACGTAACCCGCCAGGCCATGGGCGAGTTTCCCGAGTATGCCGTGCATCTGAAAGACGAAGCCCGCACCCTGGGTGTGTTGTTCCGCGCCATGGGCGGTGATCCTGCCCTGAGCCTGGTAACCGCGGAGCCGCGACATTTCCAGATTCGCCGTAAATTCCTGCAGAAACTGGCCGGCACCCACCGCAAGTTCGAACTGGCCTGGCGCGATGAAGAAAGCCTGCGCCTGCCGGATCGTCTGGCTCTGTTTCCCTCGCGCAAGGTGAACCGGGAACTCTACCTCTGGCTTGCCGCGCTGGCCTCCCTGGGTGAGATTCACCACCACACCTGGCTGGAAGGCAACCAGGCCATGGTGCAGACCCTGCTCGCCCGCTGGCCGGGCCTGGAACCAGTATATCAACGGCTGGTAAAACACACCCTGCAATGGCGCCCGACTCCGGCCAGCCTGTCAGGCAACGAAGCCAAGCGTGAGGAAGCCATCCGCCAGGCCCTGATTCACCCGGGCAGCGTGGATGACCTGCCGGATGCCCTCACCGACCCCTGGCCGGTCATCCTTTGGCTGTACCCGGTACTGGGCCGCGGCAAACTGACCGGCGAGATCATTGGCGACGACAACACCCTGTCGAAATCCGGAGGGCTGTCCAAGAAACGCAAACGCCGCCGCGCTGAACGGGTCGATGCTTTCGACAAGGACCAGGGCATCATGCTGTTCCGGCTGGAAAGCATGTTTTCCTGGTCCGAGTTCATTCCGGTGGACCGCGCAGGCGACGACAGTGATGAAGACGACGCCGATGCCGTTGCCGACGATATGGACATGATTTCCGTCTCGCAGGACCGCCGGGAAGCCTCCTCTGCCATCAAGTTCGACCTGGATCTGCCATCAGAAGAAAACGACGACCTACATCTTGGCCCGGGCATTCACCTGCCCGAGTGGGACTGGCGCCGGCAAGGCTACCGGGAAAAATTCTGCTGCCTGCAGCCCATGCTCAGCAAAGACGCAATACCTTCGCCGTTACCGGAACGCCTGACACGCTCGGCCCAGACCCTGCGCCGGCAGTTCAGCGCCCTGAAACCATTACGCCAGTGGGAGCGCCGCCAACTGGATGGCGAGGAACTGGACCTGGATGCCTGCCTGGAGCGGATAGTTCAACATCATCGCGGCGTGGGCGAGATGGACCAGAAACTGTTCCGCCAGTGCAAACAGAACCAGCGTGACCTGGCCTGTCTGGTGCTGACCGATGTGTCGCTTTCCACCGACACCTTCATCAACAACAACCAGCGGGTGATCGACATCGCCCGCGATGGTCTGCAACTGCTGAGCGAAGCACTGACCGCCAGCCGGGATCCCTTTGCCCTGTTCGCCTTCTCGTCCCGCCGACGGGATCACGTTCGTTTCCATCACATCAAAGGCTTCGACGAGCCCTACAACGACACCAGCCGTGGTCGCATCCAGGCGCTGGAGCCGGGCTACTACACCCGCATGGGCGCGGCTATTCGCCAGTCTATCAAGCTGCTGAAAACCCGGCCGGAACACCAGAAAATCCTGCTGTTGCTGACCGACGGCAAACCGAACGATCTGGATCTGTACGAAGGCCGCTACGGCGTGGAAGACACCCGCATGGCCGTCCAGGAAGCCCACCGGGCCGGCCTGACGCCCTTCTGCGTGACCATCGACGAAGAAGCCAACGAGTATCTGCCCTACATTTTCGGCAGCACCAATTATGTGGTCATCAAAGACCCCACACAGCTACCCGCTCAGCTGCCCAAGCTTTACATGAACCTGACCCGATAACGGAGCACCAATGGCATCAACCCCGGCGGCGCACGAAAAACACCTGCCCGGCGACATCGCCGTCTGGTTCTTCATTTTTGCGGAACTGGCGGTCTTCGGCATCCTGTTCATCGGCTTCGGCGTCGCCCGCAGCCTGGACCCGGAAACCTTCAGTGCTGGCCGGGCGGTACTCCACCCCTGGACCGGCCTGATCAACACCATCGGCCTTATCAGCGCCAGCTATCTGGTGGCCCTGGCCGTCCACCACCTGCGCGAGCGCAAATCCGGCACGACCCGATTACTCTGGGGCGCCATAGCCGCCTCGTCGGTTTATATCTTTGGCAAACTCTGGGAATACGGCGTTTTGTACTCCGACGGCTACAACCTGGGCACCGACACCTTCTTCATGTTCTATTTCTTCCTCACTTTCTTCCACTTCATGCACGTGGTTCTGGGCCAGATCATCCTGGTGGTGCTGGCGGTAAAGGTGAGAAATGGAGACTACAACGGCGACGACATGAACGGCATGGAGTCTGGCGCGTCTTACTGGCACATGGTCGATCTGGTGTGGCTGGTGCTCTTCCCCATGCTCTATGTTCTGGCCTGAGGAGATAGGCAGATGTTAGCGGTTTATATCGCCCTGATGGTTTGCACCATGGTGCCAGTCATCGCCATGCAGGCCGGCGCCGATCCGGCGATTCTGATCTGGCTGGTGTTTGCGCTGGTGATCGTCAAAGCGGTCTTACTGGTCGATCACTTTATGGAAATGCGGCATGCACCACCGGGATGGCGACTGGCCGCTCAAGCCTGGGCGCCAGTGGTCGTGGTGGTGCTTGCCGGGATTCATGGCTTTGGTTAATTCATATGCTCCATGGCGGCACCCGAGTTCAGATGCTCCATGGTGACTTCGCTGTATTTCAGAACCTCACCACCATGCTCGCTCATGAACTCACGGGCTGCCTCCTCGGCAGCGAATGAGGCCAGAGTCGGGCCCATAGCGCCCGGGCGCTTCGTACCCACCACATAGAATGCGTCCCGCGCGTCAACCAGGGCGGTATCCTCCGGGCTCTTCCACTCGGTCTTCGCCATGTCGTGGACGTAAAGCGTGTGGTCACGGTTAACGTTTTCCGGCTGCAACATCCAGGCAAACATGTCTTTGGTGGAGCAGAATTTGCGGACATGCTCTCCTTTTTCGGTAATCGCTTCACCCTTGGGGCCCGGGAAGCCAGTGATAACCATGCCACATACGTGGCATTCGTCCCCACTTTCAAAGTGGACCGGATCGGGTTTGACCGCGGCCTGCTGTTCTTCTCCGCCCGAGCAAGCCGAGAGAGCGAAAACGGCGATAGCGGCCATAAGCCAGTTCAAACGTGTTCGGTTCATCAGTGATAACTCCGTTCAGATACGACGATTTCGGAAAAGTAACAGGGCACCGCCAAGCGGGATGACAAACCAGAGCACCAGGCCAAGCCAGAGGCCGGCTGCACCAAAGGGAAGGTCTGAACCGAGGCTGAGAACACCGCTCAGTTGTGCGGCACCATCGAAAGCCACAATGTTGAGAAGGCGGTAGATATCCGTAGGATTAAGCATCAACAGCCAGGGCAACAACTCGGCGTTGAACTTACCTTCGCTTGCCACCAGCGTGCCCAGCAGCATCAGATCGAAAATCAACACGAAGAAGAACCAGATCGCCAGGGCCAGGCCGGCTGCAACGGGTTTTTCACTGACACGAACACTGACGACATACGCAAGGGCTATAAACCCCCAGCCCAGCAACACGGTAGAAGCAATAAACCGGAACATGGCAACGGCGAGGCTGGCAACCGCAACGTCTTCCACCAGCAGGGCAATGGCCACGCCAGCGAAACCAAAGCCGATCAGTGTAGCCAGGGCCAGAGTCAGGCCGTGCCCCAGAAACTTGCCGAGCAGCAACTGACTACGGCTAAGCGGGTAGGTCATCAGCAACAGCAGGGTCCCGCCCTCTTCTTCACCGACGATGGCATCGTAAGCCAGCAACAACGCGATCAGGGGAATCAGGAAAATTCCCAGGCTGGCCAGGCTGGCAATGGTGGCCGGAGTAGAGGCATAACCTACCTGCCCGGAAGCCGCCGCGCCGAACCAGGCAATGCCCAGAGCCAGGGTTGCGAACACCAGGGAAATCGCCATCAGCCACCGGTTACGCAGACTGTCGCTCAGCTCTTTGCGAGCAATGGTCCAGATACTGTTCATTGGCTGCCTCCCCGGTTTGCCAGGCCACCCGATCCGATGAAATGCACATAGATATCTTCCAGGCTTGGCTGATAAATGCTGACATCGGCCACCTCGCCTGACGACATCACCGCTTCCAGCAAGGCCATTTTTTCCGTCGGCTGTACATCCACCTTCAGGCGCCCGTTATCGGTCCTGATCACCAGCCCACTGCTGGCTGACGCCTTATCGATAGCCTTTTCCAGAGCCGAAACGCTATTGACCGGGGCCAGTGACAGGGTCACCGGCATATTGGCCTGCTGTCTGAGCGCCGCCAGGTCTCCGACCGCCTGCAAAGCGCCTTCCGTGAGAATGGCAGCGCGATCAATATAGGGCTCCACACCCGGCAGAACGTGGGAGCACAGCACAATGCCCGTGCCTTCATCCCGCAACTTGCGGAGCAGATAATAAAGATCAGCCGTGGCCACCGGGTCCAGCCCGACGGTAGGTTCATCCAGCATCAGCAGCTTCGGTTTGCCCAACAGGGCCTGGGCCAGACCGAGGCGCTGACGCATCCCTTTGGAGTAGGTTTTGGTGCGGGCATCCATGGCATCGCTCAGGCCCACCTGTTCGAGCAGGTCCGGCACCTGGCGCAACGAGGCATTTTTCAGCCGTGCGAAATGGCTCAGGATCTCCCGGCCGGTCAGTTGGGGGTAGAACATCACATTTTCCGGCAGGTAACCGATATGCTGAGTAACCTGAAGATCACCGGCGTGGCCCCCGAGTACCGACACCCTGCCCTGAGTCGGCTGCATCAGCCCCAGGATCAGTTTTATGGACGTCGTCTTGCCGGCCCCATTGTGACCAAACAACCCCAATATCTCGCCCGGCTCCAGGGTCAGGTCTATGTCATTCAGCACCGGAGTCTTGTCGTACCGGTAACTCACATTTTCAAGACGAAAACAGCTCATCGGATCTCCGGTCTCAAATCGGCGGGGAGGCGCATCAGCGGATAGGAATCGGCGACCCCGGCGTCCTTCACCACCGGGAAGGCATCCTGCACCCAGCGCAGGGTATCCACCGCCGGACTGAACATCAGGATCTTCGCCTCCGGATACTTCCACAGCAACCGGTCGACATTGTCGTTGGGCTCATAGGGTATATCCCCGATCCCGTCCTGATTACGATCCCAGCCCAGGTAATCACTCCAGTAATTCCCCCTACCATCCTTCGACCACTCCTGGGTGCGAGTGGCCACATACTTCACCTGACGCTGATTGTTCACAAAGGCATTCCCGAACACCTCGTTATCCTCAGAGCCGGCCGTTAGATGAATACCGATATTGCTGTCGGCAAACAGATTGCCTTCAAAGGTGTTGTACAGGGAGTTATAGATAAACACTGCCTTGCCTTCGACTCCTTCTATCCCCACAGCACCAAAACGGCCCTGAGAAACCCCGATGACCACATTGCCCCTCAGCTCCGACTGGGTAATGAAATTCATCAGAATCCCATAGTTCTCATCATTCACCGACCGGTTATTGAGCACAGTCAGCCGCTTGCTCTGCATCAGCGCATACCCGGTCCGGGTATTACGAGTGACATTGTCCTCCAGCAGGTTATTCATCGAATACATGTAATGAATCCCATAACGCAGATCCGACATCTCGTTGCCCCGGATCGTATTGTTATTCGCCGTCTCGATATAAATCGCATCCCGGGTCTGGCTGATGTCATTATTCTCAATCAGCGCCCCGGTGGTATTGAACAGATGAATCCCGTTGCCCCGATCATTCGGACGCATACTGGCATCGCCGCGAATCGTATTATTGCGAACCGTCACATCCGGCGTCGCATCCAGCCAGACCCCGAACGCCGGTCCCTGTAACCGGTTATCTTCAATCACCGCTCCTCTGGCCTCACGGGCTACAAAAATACCGGCATCCAACTGGTTCAGGTCGCCGCCCCAGTTCCTCACCGAGCATCCTGAAAATGTTACGTTTTCGGCAATAATATGAACGGCATTACCCTGCCCCTGGCCATTAATCACTGTTTCAGGATGACAAGACACCGTGACACCAGGCACCCGAATAGCCAGAGACGACACTTGCTCGGGAGGGAGCTCAAAAGTCGTCTCTGGCTCCAGCGCATCGAGCTGTTCTTGCAGGTCCGCATGTGCGGTCAGCGATAAAAGAGCGACCATCAGGGCCACCCCATAACGCAAAAGTTGGTACATCAAACGCTCTCTAAGACAAAAATACCCGGGACCAGAGGCTCCGAAGAGCCTCTGGTCAAGAAAAAGCCTATCAGGCCTTCTCAACAAGCATCCGCCCACGCATTTCCATATGCAGCGCATGACAGAACCAGTTGCAGTAGTACCAGTGAACCCCTGGTTTATCCGCCACAAAGGTCACGGAGGAGGTCTGTTGCGGACTCACCTCCATACTCACACCATGGTTAACCATACAGAAGCCGTGCGTTACGTCCTCGATGGTATCCAGGTTGGTCACATACACCGTCACCTCATCGCCCTGTTTGACCTTGAACTCCGTCATATTGTACTGAGGCGCTACCGAGGTCATATAAACACGGACTTTTTTACCGTCACGGATTACCTTGTTGTCCGCCTCCAGGGTGATACCGTCTTTTTTGGCTTGCTCACGGGCCGAGGCGAAGAACGGATCGTCACGAGTATAGATTTTTTGCGTCTTTATCTGGTCCCGGCGCACCAGAATGCAGTCATGGGGCTCGGCAAAGGTCGGGCCATCGTGAACCAGCTTCATCTCCTCGCCAGAGATATCGACCAGTTGATCGTTCTCCGGGTGCAGCGGCCCTACGGGCAGGAACCGGTCCTTGGAGAACTTGGACAGCACCACCAGCCATTTGCCATCGGCATCGCGGGACTCGGTCAGAGAGGCGTGGTTGTGGCCCGGCTGATAGTGAACATCCAGTTTCTGACGGATGTAATTCACTTTTTCGCCATTGTAGTGCTTGATGGCATCGGCAATGTTCCACTTCACCACCTGGCTGTCAATGAACAGCGTGGTGTAGGCATTCCCCCTGCCATCGTAGGTGGTGTGCAGCGGTCCGAGACCCAGTTCCGGCTCGCCGACTACGGTATCACGTGGCTCGATCTTGCTATCGAACAGATCATCCAGTTTATCGATCGCTATAATAGTGGCGGTCGGTGACAACTTGCCGTTGGCAATAAAGTACTTGCCATCCGGCGACGTATTCAGACCATGCGGGTTTTTCGGAACCGGAATGTAACGGGTCAGTTCCGAACCGGCGCGACCATCTACCACAGGCACCTTGGAGTCACCCAGGGTCTTGTAATTGCCATTCTTGACCGCCTGCTCGATGCGTTCGATGTTGAATACCACCGCCCAGTCGCGGTCGTTGCGCATGGTACCGGCCAGATCCAGAGCCTTCTCGGAGTTGTAGCAGGTTGAACAGGCATACTTGCCGGTGTAGTCGGCATCGGTATTGTCCAGGTTGCCGTCCACAATGACCTGGAAAGCCACCTCCATAGTTTCCGCATCCAACGCATTGAACATGGTGAAGCTGCTTTCAAGGCTGGTATCACTGCCATCGTTCGGATGCGGGATCACGTATTCCGCATTGCAAAAGACATAATTGGTCTTAGGCACCTTCTGAAGACGCAGACCATGGATGGCCTGAACGTTGGGAATCGTGGTGATCTTGTCACACTTCATGATATCTAGGCGGATACGGGCTACTCGGGTATTGGCCTTATCGTTGATGAACAGGTATTTGCCATCGTAACGGCCATCCGTCATGGAAATGTGCGGATGGTGGGAGTCACCGTTCAGGTGGGTATTGTCGTGGCCAAGCACGTCCTTGCTTTCGTTAGTGATCCCCCAGCCGGTAGCAGAGTCCACGTTGAATACCGGAATACGCATCAGTTCGCGCATTGACGGCACACCCAGCACTCGCACTTCCCCGGAATGGCCGCCACTCCAGAAACCGTAGTACTCGTCCAGCTCACCCGGGTGAACAACGAAATTATTTTTGGCTTCTTTCGCTGCCGCCGCAAACGATTCACGAGACATAACGGCAGTGCCCAGACCGGACGCACCGGCAACACCCGCCAGAGCAGCTGTGCCCATGAAGCGGCGGCGACTCAGGCCGCCCTCTGCTTTTTCGGGTTTGTCATTGATTAATTCATCGCGTTTTTTCATAGCCTTAACTCCGTTTCTGATTATGGCAGTTCTTGCTGCTCATCGTTTTTCAGGTACTGCTCAGTCCACTTGGGCCACAGGAATTTCCTCCGCGTGAGCGGGGCCGTTTCGGCCACGTCGTTTCCCGCGCCGTTTCACAATCAGCGGCGGGCACTTGTGGTCGTTGAAGTAGGTCACCTGACAGTCCAGGCAGTAATGGCATTCCATGTAATTGATATGACCGTCGGGATGAATGGCCTGAACCTCACATTCCTTGTCACACAACTTGCAGGGGTTGCCACACTCTTTCCGGCGCTTGAGCCAGTCGAACACCCGCAGCTTGCTCGGCAGTGCCAGGGCAGCGCCCAGCGGGCAGAGGTACCGGCAGAACACCTTGCGGGTAAACAGGTTGACCACCAGCAACAGCACGGCATAAGTGACAAAGGGCCAGCTGCGGTCAAACTTCAGAGTAATGGCGGTCTTGAAGGGCTCGATTTCGGCCATCCGCTCGGCGGTCGCCATGGATTCCAGCGACACCCCGAACAGCACCAGTAAAATAATGTACTTGAGGGCCCACAGCCGCTCATGTATGGGAAACGGAACGGTGTACTGGGGCACCTTGAGCTTGCGGGCAATTTCGTTCAGCAACTCCTGCAGCGCCCCGAAAGGACACAGCCAGCCGCAATACACCGCCCGCCCCCACAAGATGATGATGGCCGCCACCACGGACCAGAGAATGAACAGCATCGGATCAATCAGGAAAGTATCCCAGCTGAAACCGCTGATCAGGCTGCTGGCAAAGGTGAGCACGTTGACAATGGAGAGCTGGCCCATGGCGTACCAGCCAATAAAGAACAGGGTGTAAACCAGAAACCCGTGCCGGATCCAACGGAAAATTCCGGGCTTTTGTACCAGCCAGTCCTGGAAGAACAGAATGAAAAACAGTACACCAAGGCCGATGCCCAACACCGTGATCTGGAACTCGCGCTGGTACCAGACCTGCACCCACATTGGCTGTGACTCCAGCCACTCCTCCTCGGTAACCACTGGCTCCGGACGGGTGTAGTATTGGTCCGGCAACTGGTACTCCAGGGGAAAGACCTGGAACTCGCTATCCAGCGGACCGGTCTGCCGCTTGACGGTCAATTCAAGCGTCCAGGGCGCTCCGGGGTCGAAGTTGTACTGCTGGCGAATGATAAATATCGCCATTTCCGAAAGATCCGGGATGCCCTCGGCGTAAACATCACTCAGCCGGTAATAGTCGAGATCCCGGAAATTGAAAGTGTCGCCGAACTGGCGGATCTGGATCCGGTCGAAGATACCGCCGCGTACGTATCCTGAGCCTTTGAACGAATACTCGCCCTCGGCCATAACCGCAATGGCGTGTTCACCGGGCTCCAGCTCAGAGGTCAGCCACTCATATTGATTCTCACCGAGCAGGTTTCTACCGATGGTCGGTACGTTCAGGTAGGCAGCGTAAAGGTCAATCAGCGGTTCATTCCGCTCATCCGGAGCGGCGGCGTCCACGCCCTCCGCCGGGGTGCCCTGGAAAGAATCGTCCACCTGACCTTTGGTCAGCAGCAGCCTGCGGATTGACCCATTTCCGGTCAGCTCTTTCCAGCTCTTCTGTTCGAAGGCTTGCTTGTCGACGGTTGCCATCGGTGGACGTGTATCTTCGCCACCTTCCACCAGCCCCAACTCGACACCGACACGATGGGCCGTACGCATGATGACTTCATTGACAACCATCACCGTAACCGTGGCGCCGGAAAGTCCGTCCACCGAAACCTTACGCTCACTGGAGGTGCCGCCAACGGTGACTCGCTGGTCTGCCTTCAGCCCCGTGTACTGATCAGTGAAGTCATGGAGTTTGCTTTCGGGAATACCCACCAGAAGGATGGGCTCGTCGTGTTTGATAACCTTTGCGGCCTTGATTGTGCCTTCGGTATCCAACACAACTATGGCATTGATGGGTTTGCCGGAATAAGCCGGGGTTTGCACGAAATCCAGAGATTGATAGGCGTAGCCCTTCAGCTCATCGCCGGCATAGAGCTC
>Ga0209300_1000466_pt1 | contig 20845 bp, 49 predicted proteins | sample Shrwel_input2_RT_FD_187535 | JGI IMG/M metagenome (GOLD analysis project Ga0209300, IMG submission 187535) | Subsurface microbial communities from deep shales in Ohio, USA - Utica-3 well 1 S input2 RT (SPAdes) (version 2) ... | reverse complement strand
TTTGCTTCATCTTCTGTCAAACAAAACTTAGAAAGATTTGCTTCAGAAACTGCATTCATCATGAGTTGAACTTGCTGGGAAGTATAACCCATTCTAAACATTACACCAAGCGAAACTACCATAAGGTCAATACAAGCATCAACTGTTTCTACTCGATCTTCTTTTTCGATAGCTTCACGGAGTTCTTTACATTCTTCTTCAACAAGATTCAAACCTGCTTTAAGGTTTTCTTTGGAGAGTCCTACTGGTGTATCTCCAACCGTATTGAAGGTGAATGTTTCAGTTAGGAATTGGTTCATGCCTTATCTCCTTTCTCAAATTTATCCCAATCAACACACTTCTTCAATTGCTCATCAAACTCTTTCTCAATATCAATCAAAATTTCTTCAGCATTACTTCCCAATCGTTTATCAAAAGAATCTGCTTCAATCATCTTATGGTACAGATTCCTCCATATATTGTCAACTGCTGATTTCAATGTCATATTTCCCAACCGAACCTCTGTAAGAGATACTACCAGAGCATCCATAAGGTCTGCAAGCTTTACGAGCAATTTTTCTTTGTAAGAGATGTAGATCAAAGCATTCTGAAGATGTCCCGGCACATTCTCTTTGAACCATGCTCTCTCATGACTGTCAAGACGTTCTTTAAGGACTTTATCTTGTTGCTTTAGATTTCCTACAACATCTCCAGTAAAGGCTTCCGCAGTATCATGTAGAAGTGAATATTGAATAACACGTTTCTGATTAATGTCCTCAATACCTTGCATCAATTCCATAGCAATAAAAGCAACATTGAAAGAATGTTCTGCAATAGATTGAGAATAGACTGTATTACGTGTATGGAATCTTGATATATTACCTGATTCACGTACTTTGTTTAGCCACATCTAACTTTCCTCCAAGTATAGAATAGCTCTTTTAAGAATTTCAGTATCTTCTTTACAGAATCCCAGTACCTTATTACACGACTGACATGATCCTGAGCGTAGGACGCCAGTCTTATTATCATGTTCCATTACAAGATCACCAACATCGTCTATGTGTCCTTCGCAGATTGCACACTTATAGTCTTGCCCTTTAAGTATTGCATCATAGACTCTCTTGGTAATTTTGTAGCGCCTTTTCAAATCATAGTTCCAAGACTTTTCATCTTTGTAAGCCATATATTCATAGCCTTATTTTGTAGCTTTACGCAGAAAGTCAGAACATGTACTTTTACAGACCCCAGTTAGACGTGAAATTTCTCGCCAGCTAAATAGACCAGTATTATGGAGATTAATCACAGTCTCATGCCAGTGTTGGTAATTCTCTTTACGTGCTTTCACAGTATTCTTCTCAAGGCTTGCCAGTAGTGCATAGTGGTCAAAGTTTTCCATTATTTCAAAATCCTTATTCTTAAATGTCAACCCTTCGTCCCAAATATTAGATTTCCCAATAGACTTGTTTTTGTACATATTCAGGAATTTAATTGCTCGCTCCCACCCATCATATGAAATATCGGGCAGGATCTGCTTCTGCATTTCATCTTCAATCTTTTGAAGATAGTTGTAAATTTCTTGGTTGACTGCTTTTTCTACACTCATTTTAGTTCATCTCATCAAGTTTTTTAATAAGGCTCTCGCTTGAATCCACATCGTCTAAATCACCACGTTTCTTACATAGCCATCTAAAACCTTGTTTAGTTGCCCATTCTCCATGACTGTTCTTACTACCATCTTTACGTTTCTTAGCGAATGGCGTAGGAGTTTTCGCATTTTCAAATATAAAGAATAACTCTATGTTTCTTTGTTCGCTATGATGAAATACTCTCCAATCTTCTAAAGCATCCCTGATAAATAAATATTTCCTTAACTCTGCACTATCTCTTGCACGACCCTTTGATTCCGCCAAGTACATAGTATCTCCAACTGTGAAGATAAAATCCAAAGCATATGTATGCGGAATTTCATAAGGGATAAGGTATTCTTTAGGTGGATGATGCACAGATTCTTTTAGTGGTCCATTTGCAAGATCAACCTCCAGCCATGAATCAAACCCTTTAGGTAGTTTTTTGTCGCGTTTCTGAAAGTATCGTTTCTTCAAATCAGTCTCCCGTCAAGTGATAATCTAAAGTATATCCATACATATCAATCTCCGCTTCTCTACGGATTTGTGCCGCATCTTCTATACATTTGTACCGTCCTAAATTAACTGTCTTCCCTCCTTTTTTAATGTAAGCCATCCACGTACTTGTCTGCTTATCAAAACAAACTCCGGTTACACCACTGTTATTACTTGGCAATCGCCGTCTATTATATAGTTGGTTACTCCAATCACTCCACCGGCAGTTTTCTGGGCAATAATCACCGTTCGTATCTATACGATCTAGAGAATGTTTATCAGGTCTGTCACCCATATCCTCTAAAAAATTACTTAGTCCGATTTCCTTATCCAACCACCTTCCACAGACTTTAATGCCTCTGCCGCCATAGTTAGGGTAAGCTTTGTCAGTTTCTTTATAACAACGTCTAATCATATCACTCCAAGCATTGTATTCACTTCTTTTAGATTTGCCATGTGTAGTAAATCTAGCTGATGTTAATTCCCTTTCTAAACATCCGCACGAAAGTGATTTTCCATTTTTCACATCCCCTATAGCCGTCTTAATAAGTGTTCCGCACTCACACAGGAAATACCCCATCCTTTTCTTCTGTCCATTTGTATATACAATAGGATCGGCATCCTGTATATATGATAATCTTGATCCTTTGAAGAACAACGTTCCAAAGGGGTGTTCTATTTTTGCCATCATTTTTCCTTCTTAACTTTTCACAGGAGGATTATAAATCTTACCTTTCTCTTTCATAATCCACCCTAGAGTCATATTTTCTAGAAACAATTCTTCGTAAGTCTTTATCAATTCTCTGCCATCCCAAGATGTATACTTATGGGTATCTCCATAATAATCTTGATAAGCTTTCAAAGCAGCTTCGTACATTTCTTCTTCAGTCTCGCATTCAGCAAGAATCTTCTCAGCCTTCTTCATACCGATACCGGGAATACCGTGAAATCCATCCGTGGCATCACCGCAAATACCTTGGCAATAGTTGAACCTAAGTGCTTCTTCTTCAGATGTGTAATAAAACTTGTCAGCTTTGAAATCGAAATGATACCCAGCAATTCCAAATTTAATATCCTTATCAACTCCTACATGAATCGCTTTTTCACCTTTCTTATTTCTGGATGTAAGTCCTACTCCTATTTGATCATCTCCTTCTATCCCATCTGTCATTACTGCCTGATATTCTTTCTTCAAATGTTCGACAACACTGTTTATCCAATATGGTTTTACTACTTTATCTCGATTGTGTCCATATTTATACAGTGTCGCTACACTATCTCTGAAATTTCCTTTTCCTGACAAATAGAATTTATAGTTGTCACTTTTAATACGAGACTTAATAAACCTGATAATGGTGTCACAAGCATTTAGCGCATGTTCTTCTTCACCAATTACTTTATCGGCTACTCGATAATATCCCTCAGTGTCTATCATCAAGAATTCTGAAAGTTCTGCCAGATGATCATCACAAGACTTAGCACTATCAAAACGATCTACAAGGTTATCACCAGAGTCATACAGATTGTACCAAGTCTTTTCAGCAGCGAAGCCAGCAGAATATTTTAGAACATCTGCATCAATAAATGCTATATCCCAATGTTCAGGTAAATCTTCTTTAGAAATCTCCATCATCAACCCTCAAAGGTCATCAATTTGTGATTGTAGGTAATAAGTTTTCAAAACTTTATACGCTTGATAAACTTCTTTCTTAAAATAATCGTCATCCCAAGATTTTGTAATATCTCTATTTATACCGTCCATCAATGGTCCTTGATAAGCATTTTCAAAATGTTCCAACGCATCTTCAATAGACTGTTATTCATCATCAACTCCCAAATACTCTTTCAATCGCTTGTCAGCTTCCTTGTTAAAATCTTCTACAGTCCCCTTCAAAAAGAACATCTGAAGCAAACTAATAGGAAACAAGATTGGCCAGAGAAATCCTTTTGAACATCCTTTCAAAGCATCCAGCAAAAAGAACATGAAAGAATATCCAGATTTAAGTTCTTTAACAGCTTTAGCAAATTTCCTTGCTTCAACAATACTCGCTACAATTACTCCGAAGATATAGATTGAATATAGCCAAGACATGTGTTATATACTCCTGAAATAAAAATGGGCAGCGTGATAACTGCCCAAAGATTTATTTATAGGTTTGTGTGATTAATACTCATCATCATCACTGTCATCTGTATCAAAAGGAATTTCTTCTTCACTTTCATTATCTACAGATTCTTCTTCAAATTCCTTAACGTCTGCTAGTTCTTCTACTTCACCAAGTTCCGAGAAGTCACCACCAGAACTATAAGGAATCAGTTTATCTACTCGAATTGCCTTGAGGCGGGCAAACGTACCAAAATCATTACTGATTTCCTCAAATTGTACAACACCTTCTGAACCGTTACTGACAAGTACATCATAAGTAATATCGTCAAGTTTCCCTTGATCATTTGGTACAAGGACTCGCGGCTTTGCTTTATCAGGGATCGGTTTCATTTCTTTAGTCTGCCGATCACGGTATTGTGCAGGTTTCTTCATCTTAACTACAAACTGCTCTTCTTGATCAGGATACGGCGGTTTAATCTTGAAGATTTTCTCAAATTCCTCTGTCGGGATTTCTTTCGGCGGTTGTTTCTTGTACTTACGCTTCCAAGCCTTCGCATCTTTTTCTGACAGAATACAATCCACAGTGTACTCGAACTCAGTTTCAGATTGGAACTTCTTAACGGGTTGCTGAAGCTTCACGTATGCAAACACAACATTTTTCAGGACTGCCATAATTAATATCTCCTTTCTTTAGTTTACTTTCTTACCAGTTTTACTCTTAACCAATTTCAAAATCTGTTCAGATGTTGCTCGTTTCATTGTTCATTACTTTCAATATATTCTTCCCAAGATTTCTGTCCACTAATAATACTGGACAGGATATTCATAAATTCATCTTGATCTTGCTTGTTCATTCTTCAATCCTCCATTAAAAACATTCTTCAAATAAATCCATAATCCATATTACTCATACTCTCCATCATGCCCCAATGCCCTTCCCGACGATTCCTTCGTTCTTTCTTGATTTTATTCCTTTCAGATTTATCTACACGTTTACTGTCCTTACGTCCCGGTGAAGATTTCGGGATAATTTGTTCAAAGTTATCGTCTGAATCATATTGATCTTCAAGTGATTCGATGAGATCAGAGTCGATAGTCATGTTACGCATGGTTTCCCTTAGATTTCCTTTTGAGTTTCTTTCCCCGTTAGTGGGTAAGTATAGTTTACGATATACTTTGGGGTTTTGTCAAGGGTTTCTTTCAATTCCTCATTAATGGTTCTACAAGTTTCTTCGCTTCACTGATGTAGTAATCATAATTGATATCCCACTTGAAGTCAAGGATGTTATTGCAAGTTTTTACTTCCCAAGACTGATCAATACCAATTCTACGTTCCTCGTCAGGCTTCTTTGGAAGTGGCGGCATGATCTTTACAAGTTTCTCACCTTGATCGCTAATATAATAACGACAGATGTTTTGCTGCAAAGTCTCTTCGCCATCTTCATCGACCGTCACAAGTCGAGATGATCGAGGAACTTTAGTCCTGAGTAGAAAATCATATTTATTGTCATGCTTCAGGATAAATTCTTCAACATCACCACCATTAATAAGCGCGTGCTCAGCAGCCATTGGAATCACCAGTGATGATTGATTTTGATGCCATCCGAGACCATCGTACTCATAAGCACCTTTGCGTTTAATCTTCACCCCAAGGACTCCTTTTCAAGTGACTTTCAGAATAACCCAATTCACAAAGTTTTTCAAGCCTGAATTTCTCAGCATCTTCTACTGTTTGAAATCCTGAATAATCATTATTCCCAACCCACACTCTCCAACCGCCCCTTTGTTGCCTACCTACACCATGAATACCGGATTTTGGTTTTTTCTTACGACTAGAATTCTTAAGGTTCTCTTTTCTCCCAACTTTTCTCAAGTTTTCCCAACGATTATCTTGTCTGTCACCGTTGATATGATCTACGTCAAAATCCGGGAAATGACCTTCAACGTATAGGAATATCAATCGGTGAACATCATATGTTTTATTTTTAATCGTGTATTGGAAATAACCATGTATCGATTTTGCACTCCCTAGAAAATCGCACGGTTTAATTTTTCCCCCACGAGTCAGTCTACCTATTCTTTTAAACTCCCCCGTCCATGGGTTATATTCAAATAGTTTTTGAATTAGTTCTTGGTCAATCATTAATTACTCCGATATAATTATTTACATCTCTTATGCAAAGTTTTTGATAAGTCCCCCCTTCCAATGTCAAACCTGTAAGATTCTCCCAGTTGGAACAAACTTTATCGGCTTTATCCATTTTGATCCTAGGTACAATGAACTCCAAACCGTCTGTATTCACCATAATAATCCTAACTCCTTCAATTTGCATTAACTTTTCTGCCAACATGCACAGTAATAATTGCCCATTAATGGTAATTGTCATAGTGAATTTGGGATCATAAAACGGGCTGAACTTGTCGTTAGACGCGCCGTAAGTTCCATTGAGTGCAAGTTTCATCATTGCATTCTCGGGAGTTCCTTTTGCATAAGATGCGCGTTGTTTATAAACGTCTTCATAGATATCACAAAACCTTTCTCCCAAATGTTCTGGATAAACACGATTTTTGATTGAAAGGTTTGGATAATATGATTTCACATCTTCCGTCCTTATCACAAATTCGGAATCTTCTTCAAAAATTGTATTATCTACTGCACCATGTAATCCCCCTGTACCAAAGTCATATTGAAAACCGTCAACCACAGTGTTCAGATTCTTTGCAACTCGCCACATTCCGTAGTAACTAATCTTACCGCTTTTAAGAAGTTTTTCTTCAACCCACCCTTTAGGATGTTCTTTATAAAACTCCTGGAGTTCTTTCTCTGAAGGCTTGTCTTTAAACTTTTTCTTTTTAGTAAGCATAGAACAATATTTAGCCAACTCCCCTAAATTGTTTTCCTCTACATCATTGAATACTCCTTTAGTCTCTGTGATACGTTGCTTCTTAAACCATTCCACAACAGCATTGAACTCTGGACGGTCAAACTGAACATAATCAAAGACAATATCGCCAAGATCAATGTACTCTCGTTTTGTCTGGTTAATCTTTCGTTGTCCATTACTAAGTTGACGATAACATGACCCCGGCATTTCTTCTTCAAGTTTCATGATAAAATAGTCTTTACCAATCTTTGTATCATTATGATTCATGAAATCACGATTGTACTTACGACTAAGTTCTTCACGAAACTCAATAGCACCAATAGACTCTTTGTAGAAAAGGAATGTTTGGTAGACATCATGTTTATTATATTCAATCAACACATCCATTTCTTCACTCGTTAAAGTCTTTCCCGGTTCAAAAGGCAAGTCTTCGATATCATCTGAACGCATATTGAATTCAAGCATTTTCAATGATGTTGCACGAGCTTTATTATCAAAGTGATGAATCTTATATAGATCAATCTGCTCAATAAACCTTTTACTCACTGGAATAATATGTTTGAACTTGTTTTCTTGTTCATCAATTATCTCCATCGCTTTGTTGTAAAGGTCTTTTGCTTCCAAATTTTTATTAGAAAGAAAGTAATGTACTACAGGATAGTCAAATCCAATATTATTGAAACCAATCATTCGATCTTTATTCAAGTAAAGCTTTTTAAAAAACTTCTTCAAAGCTTTGGAATCATTGCGACGATCACTAATTTCAAATATCCATGATTCTGTACCATCAACACTTCCAATAGCCATTGTGAAGATATTTGGGTAAGTTTCCAAATCGTAAATGTAATCCACTAATCCCCCTCTTAATAATCATCTGTTGCCCTTGGGAATGACCAAGTTTCACCCTTCCCAAAACTATTTACTGGTTCATCATCAAAAATTTCCGCTTCTTCTTCCCAATTTATTGCGTCATGGTCATCATCTAAATTGGGATTAGGAACCTCTGACCAGTCATTTGTTTCTTTGTCATAGAAAGCATAATACTCACAATATTCACCAAATTCACGATCAAACAACATTGTAATTCGTGCAGTATTACGTTTCTTCTCATCTTTTTCTGTTCGATCTCGTTGGATACCCCACCCATAATGCGCCCACTTCTCCATTGCCCGAGAGCCTGTAAACTGCGATGACAAGACATCGCCCCCTTGATCGTGTGGAACACCAGAACGAACAGGATTAACGTGTGAATACATGAAAAATGTAATCTGCAATTCCATTGCCATTGATGCTGCTTTACTCATGAAGTTATTCAAAATATCATTAGCTTCACCTGTTGAATATTCTGCCACAAGTGCTGTGAGAGGGTCAAGAATAAAAAACCAAATTCCTTTTGATGCCCAATAACGAACAGTATCAAGAATTTCTTGGTAATCTCGGACACCATCAGATGAGTAAAATTCCATCTTGTTGTCAAGAAGCTTAAAAGCTTTCTTCATATCTTCTTGTGTATAACCGCCAATCTCCGGTGGTTTTGTGAATTGCTTACCAGCATATTTACCAGCTACTTTCTTTAGCGTCTTAACCGGATTTTCTTCAAGAGACATCACACCAACAAGTTCTCCATGAACATCTGTCATATGTTTAATAAGCTGATGCTGATGTTCTGTCTTACCAATCTTAGGTGCAGCGCCTACAATATGAACTTCACCCCTGCGAATACCCAGTGTGGCCTTAGTGGCGCTTTCCCATGGCATCGACAATCCCATTTCGGGAACTTGCAAAGCACGTTCATAAATATCTGAAACAGTCAAAACTTGTGAAGGTTTCTTAGGCATAGCTTCCCAAAAAGCTTTCTTAAGTTTTTGTTCCCCATCACCATATCGGAGATAATCACAAGGGTCTTTATACACAAGATCAGCGATAACAACTTTACCGAAACCGAACATTTTACTAATTGTTTTAGCAGATTCGATCCCAACTTTATCGTTATCCATCATCAGGACCACTTTTTCAAAACTATTAATATAATTATATTGCTTTTGAATTTGCTTATGAGCATTACCTTCGCCAACTACCGGACTGATTACGGCTGTCTCATATTTATCAGATTTTAGTGTCTGATAAACTGCCATAGCATCTTCTTCGCCACCTGTCAGAACAAGAAACTTGCCGCCTCGCGGGAACAAAGATTGTCCGAAAAGTTCGCAGTCAGTTTTGACTTTTCCGAGAGCATAAAAAGCAGCACCTTCTACATTTTTATCAATCTTTTTTGCTTGTTTAATTTTATCATTACGAACATGGTAACCAACAAGACCAATGCCGCTTTCTGTTACCGGATAATACCTGTGTGTGACCGTATCGTTGTCATCAAATTTTGTATAAACACCATAACGTTCACAAGTTGATTTCTTGATACGACGCTCACGCCACCCGCGAATTTCCAAGGACTGAATTTCATCAATTTGATCTTGTGTAAGCGGTTGTGCGGTAGTTTTAGGTTTATAAGATTCAAGTTCTTCCACTACAAAATTCTCCTCAATTTGTTCCGAAGTCACATATCCACAATTTGAAAAACAATATCCAGTAAACTTACTATCAGATTGTTTGTAGATTGCTAATGGATCACCTCCCCCACAGCTAAAGCAGGGGAAATGCCCAATCAAAATTCCAGATTCTTTATCACTCATTCAATACTCTCCCATGATTTTCATGATAACCTATTTCTTTACGGCAATCTTCTATAGCTCGAACCGCATCTTGATCCATCAAACCCCCTCAATATTCTTCAAACGATCCTTCTCCATACCTTTGACAACTCGTTTACAAAATCCTCCACGTTCAATATCGTCACTTGTACCTTCTACATATCCTACCAAATCTTCCATATCGTGACGCTTGACAAAATCCATCAGCCAAGTAATTCCATCAGTGCCTTTTTGATCTTTCTGTGTAGGATCACCGATAAGAATCAGTTTTCCACCGTCTGCCAATCGGGTCATAATAGTATACATTTCATCAGGAGTTGTCAACTGTGCTTCATCAATAATGACAATCTCTGAAAAGTTCCTTCCTCGAATATACTCCAATGGCGCAAGTTCAATAGTTGTGTTATGGATACAAGATTCATAAAACCCAATCCCATAACGATCTTTTACGACTTCAATCAAAGGTTGAACGAGCGGCTCAAATTTTGACACCATGTCTCCTTTTAGCGCACCCAAAGATCGTCCCATAATCACATTTGGGCGGCTGATCGAAATCTTGTTAAAATAACCTTTCTTCAACCAATCTGAAGCTTCGCACATTGTCAGATAGCTTTTACCACAACCAGCCGGAGAATTAAAAATACATACTTGTTTCGTGTTAAGTGCCTTGAGAAATTCCTTCTGCTTTTCATTCCTAGCTTGTACTGGAGGCTTGACTTCATAATCCTCTTTCACTTGTCGCCCCTCATCAAGTTTCTTTTCCCAACGATCCTGTACAACCTGACGCTTATTTCGCTTAGCCATCAATTAAATCCTTCTACAGATTAATGTCAAGATACTCTACAATTAGTTATTCAACAAAATCCACTTCTTCAAATTCTACATTAAGTTTCCACATATGACTCCAAAGACCAATCCTCTTAAGATATTCTACAAATTTATCCTGAGCTTGTCCAATACTTTTTGCATGAATAATCAAGGGTACCTTACTCGTAATATTACCGGGGCTATCATATTTTACATAGAATGCTCTCATTGTAAGTCACTCTCGATTATCTTCAATAAAATTCAGAATATAATTAGCTGTTGTTTCCATCGATCTAATATAACCTTCGGCGTAAGGCCCACCATATTGCTTCTTAAATTCAACAGTATCCTTTGTCAGTGAGTTATACATCTTATCCCTAATAGCATTGAGAATATCTGTGTCTGTCATGATTCAACCCATCCCTCATCAATACATTCCTGAAGACATTTGATCAAATCTTCTACTTCATCTTTACGCCAAACATAAATAAAATCTCCTTCAACGTCTGTAATAACAACTCCATTGATTTCTCTTGACAGTTTTTCTACGTAGGCACCATCTTCACCAAACATTTTAATGATACTCACAAAAATTCCCTCCAATCTTGTCCATTAAACATCGCTGATTCTGCTCCCCTACGCCTATTAAGTCCCGGTAGGACAACCAGCTTACCATTTTTCCTAGCTTTATTCCACAGCATAAACGCATCACTTGCTTGATTGTAGTTCTTTAGATTAGTTTTCTTGAGGACTGTAGATTCTTTAAAGCCACCGATTCCGATGTTGTATGTCAAGCTTACCAGTGCATTGAATTGATAACCTGTTAGTGGAACTGTGACAAGGTCATTGACAGCCTCTTCAAATCTATCAACTTCTTTGTAAAGCCGGAATTTAATCTCATCCATAGTCATTGTATCTCCCATTTTAACACCTTCAGTAAATCCAATACCGATTGTAGGGATACCAACAGGATCAAGGTAAGCGTTCTTACGGACACCCTCGAATGTACTCAGGAGATGTACAAAGTCACTATTTACATCAAGATTTTCAGATACTTTATACCGGACTGTGTTATCATACCAATCTTTATCACTCACAATTAATAATCCTCATCAAATTCACTATAAACATATTCTTTCACAAGTCCTTCAATAACCCCTTCCTGCTCAAGATGCTCAATAATACTTTCAAAATGTTCTTGAAATACTTTATTCCAATCTTCCTCAGTCATAAACCTATCAAGATATTCTACAGGATCATCTTCTAAAATACCATTAATTTTCCTCTGCTGTGGTGTCAGCAGTGAATCGTAGTAATCATCTGATGAATCGAATAGGTATGGGTTTGTCATTCAATCTCCCTTATACTCAATATCTTTCTTCACAAGTTCATCAATAAATTTATCCACAACCTTATCAACAGAATCTTCAAACTTCATTGATTCAGTCCAATCTTTATTAATAGAACTCCTGATCAATACCCCAAAGTCACACTTCAACTTTATAGTCTCTTCAAGTTTATCTGTCAAGACTTCATCAGTATTATCCGTAAGGATTGCTGAGTATTTCTGGTAAAGGTTTTGGTAGGTGGTTTTCATTGTTTGGTCTCCAATTATTTCATCCAATCAGGGATACCGAATGCAAACTCTACTTTAAGCGGTTTCTCACGAGATTGCCATTCAGAATATTTACGCTTCAAATATAGCCGATAAGCTGTCACTGTGTCAAGATGTTTTAGGTCATCATCTACACATTTTGGTGGTTCACTGAACATGATACCTTTCATATTCTTTGGAGTAATTGCCAGAGCATCCATGTATTTACTACAACCATGCACTTTACCAGTAGTCGCTTCATAGACACAAAGCAAAGCCATTGTATAATTATAAAGCCACTTATAATGCGCTTTGGATTTCCTCAGCCAGTGATTATCTGGGTGGTTTTCATGTGTTTTCTTCATAATACCTTGAATAGATTCTTCACCATCTAAAACATGATGTGCTGTAGAAAGCATTTGACATTGCTCCACAGCCATCTTTGAAACATGGATTCTTGAGAGTTGCTTGGCAGCTTTCACCACATCAAAATCAAGGTAGAAAATATTCATAATCAATCATTCCATTTCCAAACAATCAACATTGAAATTACAAATTGAATTCCAAGTACGATCATAACATTTTACACAGAATAGTCAACAGGCAATCCTGTGAAAACTCCTGCACACCACCCTAGACCAATGAATAATAGGAATTGTGTTACTGTAATGTTCATCAATAATCCTCAGCATAAATAAATTCTTCACAATCAATAATCAAATCTTCTAGATCAATCTTTCCGAAATCATATTCCCATTCTTTGATAGCTTTGTCAATAGCTTCACCTTGTGAATCAGCTTCAACGAATGACGTGCAAAGTTTCTTTATCTGAATTGTTACTGTATAATCTTTCATCAAATTACCCCCAAATAGCTTCGTAAATTCCATTCCCTACAACATACCAGAATAGACATCCGATTGCAAGAACAATGTAGAAATATGGTTTGTGCATCATTGTTGGTTACTCTTCATAGACTTCTACCCATTCAATCTTTTCTTGCCAAGTCTTACTAATGTTCTCAAACGATTCTAGAGATGCTTCTGTTGAATTATCACAATCATAATGGTACGACACTTCAGGTTGTACATATCCTTTAAAAGAAATTTCTACTCGGTAATTATTGCTCATTTCCGACTCTCCTTCACAAAATTTTCTTCTTAACATTACCACAGACTTCACACTGAAGATAGTAAATCTGTCCAACAATAACATCTTTACCATAACGTTTTGACATTTGAGTGTCAATATTATTGACAATATCTTTAGTAATCCATCTATGATTACATAGACCTAAGAATTTCTTGATATAGAAAATCATACTAATTCCTCCTATTCCTATTGACTTCAAATCCTAATCTACAGTAACCTATCCATACATGTCAAGTCATTTCTTCAATCACCTGATGAATCCTATGTAAGCACATCTAACACAACCCTGTCAAGCACATCCTCTAAAAAGATTTTTGAAGAATACCCTTGACACAGAACATGAAGATGCAGTAATCTACTCTTACAATATCTTTTAAAGATTCTTTTATTAAGAATAGTATATTAATAAAAGATATTATTGTTATTAGAGTATTATTTAAAAGATATTTAAAAGAAATATTTATAGGAGGATTTTAGTTATGTCAAAGAAGAAGACATTTGAAGAATATGTAGAATATTTTCGTAAGGTTCACGGTGAGAAATTCAGTTATATTCAACAAGAACTTGTAAAGGGTAGGTCAACTAAGATTGAAATCGGATGTAATACTTGCAAGAATGTTTTTAGTCAGTCTGTAAATGACCACAAAAACGGCTGCGGTTGTCCATATTGTGCTGGACGACTATTACCAAATGAAGGTGAAATGGTAACTTGTGATGATGGTATTGAACGTGAGGTAATTTCACTGAAAAATGCCAAGAAAAAAGGTATAAGTAAATACTTCACAGGGAAACCTTGTGATAACGGACATATTTCAGAGAGATATATTGGTGGGAATTGTCTTGTATGTCAGGAAAAATATTACCAAGAAAACAAAAAATTTATTTCTGAACGTATGAAACAATACCGAGAAGAAAATAAAGAGCATCTCGCTAAATACAATAAACAATACCGTCAAGAAAATAAGGAATATTACTCTGAACGTAAGAAACAGTACTATCAAGAAAACAAACCAAAAATTAATGAATACTACCGTAATCGCTATGCAACAGATGTGGATTTCAGAGCATCTGAGCTTGTGCGGAGTATGTTCAAACGTGTAATCAAAGCCACAAAACTTGGCAAAACAGATTCTACATTTGAAGCTCTAGACTATTCTGTAGAAGATTTCATGCTTGATATGGAATCGAAGATGTTTGAAGATATGACTTGGCAAAACCATGGAGAACTTTGGCACATTGATCACGCTTACCCTGTAACTCGTTATATTTCAGAAGGAATTACCGATCCTGCTGTCATCAATGCCCTTGATAATCTGATCCCAATGTATTTTGAACACAATCTGGAGAAATCTGCACAAACTCTTGAAGAATACCTTGACACCAATCCTGAACTGTGCGATCTTTACTCCAGATTCATTACAGAGGAAGTTTAGAGATGAACAAACTTAAACATATGCTTGCAATCACACCATTGATTATTTTCGGTTTCTTGTGTGTTATATGCATAGGTTACATGTTAGTTAATATCCCAATTGCAGCGGCAACTTTTATAGGTACACTGTTATTTGCAATCTGGTTTGGGTGGTGGGGGAAGGGGTCTGCTACATACCCTAACGAAGACTTTGTAGAAAATAGTGTAGAATCATCTTGACACCACTCTTCACCATGCTAAACTGTAGAAACATCAACAGGAGAATGAACAAATGAACAACGGACTTAAAGAGTATCAAGAGAAACTTCGTAATGGTGAAATCGAGAAACCTACTCGAAAGACCCCTATTGAGAAGGCTCAGGAAGACCCTACATCAAAAGCTAAAGCAATTATTGCAAAATGCTACGACTGTGTGTATGATCCAAGTGACAAAGGTTCTTGGCGTGACCAAGTAAGAAATTGTGAGTGTAGTTCATGCCCACTCTGGTCCGTAAGACCTCAGTAGACTTGTAAAACAAACGCTGAGTGTTTATAATTCAGGAAAAGGATGGTATTCTAATGATACCCACAACACTATTACTCGCGGTACTGGTATCACCAACAAATCCTTCAGAGCATCCGCTAAATATCGCTCAGGAGACTTGTAAAGATCATGGTGGTGTTGCTATGTACATCCATAAAGATAACGTGGTAGAATTTAGTTGCTCAGAGGATTTGAGCAAAGTTTATACAATTGTTTTGGATTGATAATTGAGGAGAATTAAATATGTCTATCACTATTTTTATTATTGGATGTATCTGGGCGACATTTGGTCTGATTTTGAATACGAAAAACTTTAAATCAGCTTTACTTTTTAAAGTATTTCCTCTATTTTCTGGTATCTTTACAATGTATTATGCGGCAACTATTCTTCATTGGATTTAACAATGAAAACATTCTCATCACTAATGGTCTTAACAGTATTCATTACCATTGTTTGGTATAGTTATTTACATTGATATTGGAGGATGACCATGACAGAACCTAAAGACATTTCTTTCTCTGATCTATACAGCTATCTTGTACTCACTATTGATGGAGAATTTTGTGATTACTACATCAACAATATTGTTGTCAATGATCTACTCAAGCAAACATTTGACAAACTAAAACTAGTAGATGATCCTTCAAACATCTTCCTTGCAATCCCTGACGAGCAATACAAGTGCATCATCAATATTCTAAAATTTATGCCAGAATCTATTGACAAGGTTGATCTCGAATGCTTAAATAAGCAACAAATGCTTGAGAAACATCGTGACTGTTTTGAACTGGATTAATTGAAGAATACTAAAGAGGACTAAAAATGACTTTCGCAACTTGCTTTCAGAACTCTAATGATCGTCACTTCCCTGACGCAAATACAATTAATGACAATTACAACTTTGAAGATGCCCAAGAATATGAACTAAGTGTCCTGAAGAATCGCTACGGAACTTACGTGGCAATTACTGATGAAGAAGTAACGAATCTTCGTGAAGCTGTAGGCAATAAATTAACTCTCGGAGAAGCTTATTCATATCTCATCAAATCCTACCTTCCAAATTACAAAGGAATGACTTATTGGGATTCAAGCTTGACAAGGGATATCGAAGAAGATATGATGGAGATGCTTGGAAATGGATTGATTAAAGATTCAATTCGAGTTAGGAAGACTAATTACTATTTTTATTCTTGAGGTAAATCTATGAGCAAATATACCGAAGATCAACTGAAATCAATGGCAAAAGAAACCTTGGAAGCAAAGAATGAAGGGAATCCTCTATATAGTATCCTTCTAATGAAAATGATGATGCTCACTGGGTTGACACAAGACGGTGTAGAATATAAAATTAAAGAACTTGCAGATACTGGTAAAACACTATGAGAATGAAAGGCAAGAAAGTCATCTTCAGCAAACGTGATACATGGAATCTTGATAATGTCCTTGCCAGTGTTATCTCTGAAGGCTTGAAGAAATTCAAAGAGGAACTTGAGCAAGATGACTTTCAAGGATTCCCTGTAGAGATGTATCAGGAACTTGGTATCAATCCTGAGAATCCTACAGATGAAGACTCAGAAAATGCTATGCAGCTTTGGTTTGACAAGATTGATCGGATGATCTATGCTTTTAATCTGGACAATGAACCAAAGATTTCTGATTATGATTTCAAGGTAAAATTCATAGAAGAATCACGGACAGCTATTGGTGTCAAAGGCCATATGGAAGTCGATAATGAAATTGAAGAAAAACGTTACATTCAGGATTTGAAGATGTATAATGAAAAATGTGAACAAGGTAGGATGTTGTTCAGTAAATACTTTAATAATCTTTGGATTTGATAGGAGGGAAAATTATGTGGGATAAAGAGAAACGAGACATGTACTACACGCTTCTTGACATTCTAATTAATGGGCTAAATGATAGGACAAAAGAACGATTAAAGAAAGTGCTTAGAGAGTTGACTTTTGGTGAGGAAAATTAATGACCCACGTATCAGCAGAACTTTATCAAGATATTGAAGAATCGTTAGAGCAATATTATAATTCACAAGATTGTGTTTATAATAGATTGTTTAAAAATGGTAAACGTGTAGGGTATCAAGGTGTACTGGATAATTTTGATTTGAAAATTGATCCAGATAAACAGCTTGGGAAATTGACAGTAAAACTTGTTAGTAAAGTTAATGAAGAATATGTACCATTTAATGAAGAATTTTATGGTGTGTTTGTTACCGAAGATATGGATGATTAATTATGAAAAAGATTACTGAATGGAATGGAGAAGATCTTCCGCCTGTAGGTGAGAAAGTTATTGCTCAAAATCTCGATATGAATAACCAGCACTATGTCGAAGTTATCCATTACCACGAAGGTTATGTATGGCTTAAAGATATGAAAGGATTTGATAATTATGTTTGGGTTGCTGATGATGTAATCTTTAAACTTATTAAATCAGAACGCGATAAAGAGATTGAAAATATGGTTAAAGCGCTTCACAAAGCAGAACTTGATGTAGATTCTTATGAAGATATTGCAGAGCACCTTTACAATCAAGGTCTGAGGTTTGTTGGATGAACACAATCAAAGAAATATGGGTAGGACGTACTTTTAAATGTCTTGATGCAAACACTACATTTGCAATCCCTGAAGATGTTCGTAAGAAAGCTTTCTATCAGATTGGTAAGGGATTTATCGATGTAGGTGATGGTAAGAATTATTGTAGATTTGGCGGGAATATTGTTGAGGTTACTGAGGAGAATAATAATGAAAGTTAAAAGTTACACTTTTCATTATTGGAGAGATGGAAAAAGGAAAAGTAAGACTTATAAAGTTGACAATAAAAATATTAACATGATCGACGCTAAAGATTGGCTGGAGGATTAATAAATGGTTTTTAATGTAGAATCAATTAAATCAAAAGGCTTTATTCCGACAGATTTTATTGAATATAACAAAGTCGGAACACATAATTTTATGCACAAGGCTGCAATCAGTCTTGACGTAACACTAGACAGTGTAAGATCATTTAGAGTTGATGAAGATACTTGGCAAGTCTTTTTAAAACCAAACTACCAAAAAGGTTTTGTTGATGTTCCACTATTAGGTTTTTAACATGCAACACCTAAAGCAATCCGAAATAATCTGTCAGGATCATCGAGACTATTTACTCAAGACTGATCCTGACAATCCTAACATTGACATCTACAATATCCTTGTAGAACGTCAGAAACGAATACAGGTTGAGCGTTGTAATGCTATCGCATGTATTGAAGGAATACGGATAGGAGTCCTCAAAAAGGCTGGAAAGAAAGGATATTTCTACTTGCATTGTGATAATGGTTTGCTATACTACGGTTATGAAGTGAGTAAAGACATTTTACAGATGACATTGAACAGACGATTTTGGAGGGATTGAAGATGGATTATGAAACGATTCCTATTCATGTCTCAGGATAGTTTCTATCAATTGGTTAACAGGAAATGTTAGGGAAAATCTATCTAAAATTCCTTGTAAAATACGGCTGATGTGATATGATATACATATCAACTAAGGAGATGGACCAATGAAAAACTTCCGCGTAATCTTCCAAGATGGTTCCTATACAGTATTTAAAGGTAATACTCTGGAGCATATCCAACAGAAACTTGCTAAATCATCTTTTCGCAATGATCCTGTCAAAGAAATTTATTCATTCCATTAAGAGGTGACTATCATGCTTATTACACAGGAAATTTGTCAAAAGATGTTATACGATATTGGTTATCAGGCAATAGTAGTAACAGAAAATGATAGTGGCATGTTTGTTAAGTATTGTGGCAATGGTAAGATTAACTATAAGAATATTTCCGGTATCCTAAAGACTGTAAATACTTATAGTGAAAATGTTTATATTTATAACCTTTAAAAGGCATTACTATTATGAAAAAACGTAAAGTAGAAACATTTGAGAATATGTTAGGTGAATACGTTACCAGTGATGGTATTATTGATGCTGTTGGTAAAACTGAGAAAGAGTCCAAAAAGAAATATCAAGAATTGAAAAGTACGCTTAATAAGCGAGGTTAATATTATATGTCATATTGGGAAACAATGGATTTTAAAAGAGGCGATAAATTAAAAGAAACATTCATTATCGATGGCCCTACTTACATTGTTGATGAAGTTTATTCTCAAGTAATTAAGACTAAATGTGGTCGAAAGTTTATGAAATATTGTCTCAGGTACGATCACCCTAATCGGAATAAATGGTTTAAAAGATAGTTTCTATCAATTGGTTAACAGGAAATGTTAGGAATAATTTATTGGTAAGAATCTTTGCAGATGATAGACTGTAGGTATCACTTAACAGGAAGAGGGTTAGAAAATGAATACTGTAAATATGAATATTGAGATTGATCCGAGAGATATCATTGAAAACCTTTCAATGCAAGACAATGAAACGGTAATGGATATGATTATTAAACTTGATCTTGCAATGGCTGATTGGAGTTTCACTAGAGAATTAATTGAGAAATTAGTACACTCAATGCTGGGTAATGATCAAGATAAAACTAAGAAAGTATTAAGTGTCTTTGACAACCTTGAGAAAGGTAAACAGGTTGCTAGGGGGATTCTCCGTAATCATGGCGTAATTCTCGGTAGAAACTATCATCAACTATCATACAATCAGGTAGACAAGATTGTAGAAGCTGCCAAAGAATACGGTTACCGTAAACCTAAAAATGCTAACGGCTCTCGTGCAAGGTGTTTTTACGAATTTGCTAACAGGTAACAAACAATGATCAACATTGATTCATTTATCGCACAATACAACCAGATCAAACACTCTGAAAAACCTATCTGGAATATCCCCGGTAAAGGTCTGAGCAAGGATAAACCAGAACCTAAAGATATTCCATGTGGAAAGGTTGCATGTTGTTACGATGATGGTATGATGATTATTGACAGTGTTATTTGGGAGGATTGATTAATGAACACCAAACTTATCAAAACACAGTCTATCAATAACTCACAATATATTAATGTTTACTTCGATAATGAATTTATGGGAATGTATTACAAACGAGAATCACTGTCGAGTGTTATTGAGAATATTATTGTTAAGGTAATTGGTGGAAAAGAATTGGTGAAAATTGCTTAGAAAATGCTTGCAAAGGTTGTCTGGTAGGGTATACTGTAGGCATACCAATCGAGATGGAGTTAGCACAATGTTCACACCTAATCAGAAAGTCATCTTCCAAGGCTCTGAAGTGATATTCATTAAAATGTCTCTTAGAGGTGATGGTGAGTCCTATTGTTGGATTTGGTACAATGGAAAACGATGTCAGGTAAATGTTATGGAATTGTCACCTATCAAATCACACTTGACACCACAACACCAAATGCTATAATGAATACAGAGCCAATCAGGAGGAAGCACCAATGTTTAAAGTGACTTTTAACGGTGGATATTCAGACTTTGTTGAGTATCACAAAAGCCGCTCTGATATTTCATTACGGTCCAAAGCATTAGGTTGGACAATTGTTAATATTGATG
>Ga0209300_1000464_pt1 | contig 20881 bp, 18 predicted proteins | sample Shrwel_input2_RT_FD_187535 | JGI IMG/M metagenome (GOLD analysis project Ga0209300, IMG submission 187535) | Subsurface microbial communities from deep shales in Ohio, USA - Utica-3 well 1 S input2 RT (SPAdes) (version 2) ... | reverse complement strand
TGCCAGCCTCGGCGGCGAATTCCTTGACAGCCTGGATGACGGCCTGGAACTCCTGATGGGCGAACAGCACGGCGCCGAGCATCTGGTCTTCGGTCAGCTCCTGCGCCTCGGACTCGACCATCAGCACTGCTTCCTCGGTGCCGGCCACGACCATGTCGAGGCTCGAGGCCTTGAGCTGCTCGTAGGTCGGGTTCAGCAGGTAGCCGGTGCTCTCGTGGAACGCCACGCGGGCGGCGCCGATCGGACCGTCGAAGGGGATGCCCGAAATGGCCAGCGCAGCAGAAGTACCGATCATCGATGCGATGTCCGGATCAGTCTTCTTGCTGGTGGAAACGACGGTGCAGACTACCTGCACTTCGTTCATGAAGCCTTCGGGGAACAGCGGGCGAATCGGCCGGTCGATCAGGCGCGAGGTCAGGGTTTCCTTTTCCGACGGACGCCCTTCACGCTTGAAGAAGCCGCCGGGAATCTTGCCGGCTGCGTAGGTTTTTTCCTGATAGTGGACCGACAGTGGGAAGAAGCCCTTGCTCGGATCGGCATTCTTCGCACCTACCACGGTGACCAGCACAGCCACGTCGTCATCGACGGTGACCAGCACGGCGCCGGTGGCCTGACGGGCGATACGGCCAGTCTCCAGGGTTACGGTCGACTGACCGAACTGAAATTTCTTGGTTACCGGATTCACGGTGTTTTCCTTCTCTTTGTTGCCTTTGGGGAAATCAGCAGGAACCTCGGGAGTCGGCCCGATCACTCCTGCAAAAACCAAAAAGCCGAAAGCCCGAAGCTGTAGCGGAGCGTGGCTCCAACTCTCAACCTCAGGCTTCCAGCTTCAGGCTTCCAGCTCGCAGCGTCTTAGCGACGCAGGCCCAGACGACCGATCAGGGTGCTGTAACGAGTGGTGTCCTTACCCTTCAGGTAATCCAGCAGCTTGCGACGCTGGTTGACCATGCGGATCAGACCACGACGGGAGTGGTGGTCCTTGCCGTTGGCCTTGAAGTGGTCCTGCAGCTTGTTGATGTTGGCGGTCAGCAGGGCTACCTGCACTTCCGGAGAACCGGTGTCGCCTTCAGCTTGCTTGTACTCGTTAACGATCTGGGCTTTTTCTTCAACGCTCAGTGCCATGATGGGCTCCTTGAGTGAACAGGCCGGGATAGGCTCCCGTGTGAGTAGTAAGAGGCATGACCGTGCCTGCTGACAGCCACCCTCGACGCCCCCATAACGGAGGCGATCGGTCATTCCGACCGAATCAACCGACGCGGCGCTACACGCCCATCGTCCGACACTTCACCGATTCCGATGAAGCGTCCGTTTTGATCTTGCACTCGAACCATGCCAAAAGCTGGCGCATCCGGCGCGCGTACAGGCTGGCCATGTAGCCAGTAGTAGGCGCTGTGCTCGGAAAAGCTCAGCAATGGCCAATGCTGCAAACCGCAATCGACCGGTTTCAGGAAACGGTCGAGCGCCTCGCTGCCACCTTCGCCGTGAGCCTGCTCCAACGCCTCAAGACTGACCGTGTCAGCCAGAACGAAGGGACCCGCCTGGGTCCGCCGCAGCTCTGCCACATGCGCACCACAGCCGAGCGCTCTGCCGATATCCTCGACCAGGGTGCGGATGTAGGTGCCTTTGCTGCAGCAAACCGCGAGCCGCACACGGTCGCCGATCACCTCCAGCAATTCGAGGCGCGTAATGGTAACAGAACGCGCCTCACGCTCCACTACTTCTCCGGCTCTGGCCAGCTTATAGAGTGGCTGCCCATCGCGCTTCAGCGCCGAGTGCATTGGCGGGACCTGTTGGATATCGCCGCGGAAACGAGGCAACACGGCTTCGATGTCGGCCGCGGACAGCGCTACCGGACGGCGCTCGAGCACGTCGCCCTCTGCATCGGCCGTGCTGGTCGTCACGCCGAGCTGCGCCACCGTCTCGTAGGCCTTGTCGGCATCGAGCAGGTACTGCGAAAACTTCGTCGCCTCACCAAAGCACAGCGGCAGCACCCCGGTCGCGAGCGGATCCAGGCTGCCGGTATGACCAGCCTTTTCGGCATTGAGGAGCCAGCGCACTTTCTGCAACGCAGCGTTGGAGGTGAAGCCGCGCGGCTTGTCGAGCAGGATGATGCCGCTCACCGAGCGACGAATGCGTTTGACCTGAGCCACGCTTACTCCTCGCGCCCTTCGCCGTGCTTGCGATCTTCTGCCACGGCGCGCTCGATGAGCGAGGACAACTCGACGCCGCGGCGAATGCTCGCATCGTATAGAAAGTGCAATTGGGGAATGGTGCGAACCTTCATTGCTTTGCCCAGCTGCATACGAAGAAATCCGGACGCCTCGCCGAGAATGTGCAGGTTGGTGGAGATCGCCTGCTCGTCGTCATCCTTGCCCATCACGGTGATATATACCTTGGCGTGTGACAGGTCACGGGTGACGTCAACCCCGGTAATGGTCACCAGCCCGAGGCGCGGATCCTTGATTTCACGCTGAATCAACAGTGCCAGCTCTCGCTGCATCTGATCGCCGATACGTTGGGTTCGGCTGTAGTCTTTGGCCATAAAACTGCCTCTAGCTGCAAGCTGCAGGCTTGGAATTCATCGAGCCGCAAAGCCAAACGGCAAGCGCCAAGTGGAACAGGTCGCACTTGAAGCTTGCCGCTTGAGCTTGCCGCCTGGGTGGTTATAGCGAACGCGCCACTTCGACCTTCTCGAATACCTCGATCTTGTCGCCAGCCTTCACGTCGTTGTAGCTCTTCACGCCGATACCGCACTCCATGCCGGCGCGCACTTCGGCGACATCGTCCTTGAAGCGACGCAGCGACTCCAGCTCGCCTTCGAAGATCACCACGTCGTCACGCAGCACGCGGATCGGACGGTTGCGGTAGACATTGCCCTCGAGGACCATGCAGCCGGCGACCGCGCCGAACTTCGGCGAACGGAACACCTCGCGTACTTCGGCGACGCCCAGGATATTCTCCCGCACATCACTGCCAAGCATGCCGGACAGCGCCTTCTTGACGTCTTCGATGATGTCGTAGATGACGTTGTAGTAACGCAGATCCAGGCCTTCCTGCTCGACAATCTTGCGTGCGCCCGCATCGGCACGCACGTTGAAGCCGAACAGCACGGCGTTGGATGCCAGCGCGAGGTTGGCGTCGCTTTCGGTGATACCACCGACACCGCCACCGATCACGCGCACCTGCACTTCTTCGTTGCCCAGGTCGCCGAGCGAGCTCTGCAGCGCTTCCAGCGAGCCACGAACGTCGGCCTTGAGGACGATGTTCAGCGTCTTCTTCTCGTCCTGACCCATGGTTTCGAAGATGTTTTCCAGCTTGCCGGCATGCGCACGGGCCAGCTTGACCTCGCGGAACTTGCCCTGACGGAACAGCGCGATCTCGCGCGCCTTCTTCTCGTCGGCCACCACGATCAGCTCGTCGCCGGCCTCAGGCGTGCCGTCGAGGCCGAGGATCTCGACCGGAATGGACGGCCCGGCTTCCTTGATCGGCTTGCCATTTTCGTCGAGCATCGCCCGAACACGGCCGTAGTTGACGCCGCACAGGACCATGTCGCCCTGGCGCAGCGTACCGTCCTGAACCAGCACGGTGGCTACCGGGCCACGGCCCTTATCCAGACGCGACTCGACGACGACACCACGGCCAGGCGCGGTCGGCGTCGCCTTGAGTTCAAGCAACTCGGCCTGCAGCAGGACCGCTTCGAGCAGTTCGTCGATACCGGTACCGGCCTTGGCCGAAACCGGGACGTAGGGCGCATCGCCACCCCACTCTTCGGGGATCACGTCGAGCGCAGCCAGGCCGTTCTTGATGTTGTCCGGATTGGCTTCCGGCTTGTCCATCTTGTTCACAGCGACCACGATCGGCACACCGGCTGCCTTGGCATGCTGCACGGCTTCCTGCGTCTGCGGCATCACGCCGTCGTCGGCCGCCACCACCAGAATGACGATGTCGGTCGCCTTCGCACCACGCGCACGCATGGCGGTAAATGCTGCGTGACCGGGGGTGTCGAGGAAGGTGACCATGCCACGGTCGGTTTCCACGTGGTAGGCACCGATGTGCTGGGTGATACCACCCGCCTCGCCCGCAGCAACCTTGGCGCGACGGATGTAGTCGAGCAGCGAGGTCTTGCCGTGATCGACGTGGCCCATGACCGTCACCACCGGCGCACGGGAAACAGCCTCGCCTTCGAACTTCAGCGATTCGGCCAGTTGCTCTTCGAGCGCATTGTCGCTGACAAACTTGACCTTGTGCCCCAGCTCTTCCGCTACCAGCTGAGCGGTTTCGCGATCGAGCACCTGATTGATGGTGACCGGCGAACCAAGCTTGAACATGAACTTGATGACTTCGGCGGCCTTCACCGACATCTGTTGCGCCAGCTCCGACACGGTGATGGTCTCGCCGATGGAAACCTCACGCACCACCGGCCCGGTCGGGCTCTGGAAGCCATGCTGATTGCGCTTCTTGAGCTTGGACTTGCCGCCACGACCGCCGCGACGGAAACCGTCGGCGTCGTCGTCGCCACTGCGCACGGTGCGAGTCAGCGGCGCCTTGCTCTTGAGCGACGGGCGGTGCTGCGCATGCTTGCGGTCACGACGCTCATCGTCGTCGCGCGCCTTTTCCGTGCGACGCGGTTCTTCCACGCGGCGGGGCTCCTCGCGCTTACGCTCCTCAGCCGCCGGCGCAGGCGCTTCTACCGGAGCAGCCGGTGCAACGGGTGCGGGCTTCGCCTCGGCCTCGGCGCGGGCGCGCTCTTCAGCCTGCCGACGGGACTCTTCCTCTGCGCGCAGGCGAGCCTCTTCCTCAGCCTTGGCGCGCGCGGCCTCTTCGGCGGCTCGCTGCTGCTCGAGTTCGCGCTGCTTTTCCGCCTCGATTTCGTCGGCGCTGCGCTTGACGAAGGTCTTCTTCTTGCGCACTTCGACGCTGATGGTCTTGCTGCCACCCACTTTCAGTTTGGTGGTGGTCTTGCGCTGCAGCGTGATCTTGCGCGGCTCGTCCACCTTGGCTCCATGGCTGCTCTTCAGATGCGCCAGCAGAGCCTGCTTTTCGTTATCGGTCACTACTTGCTCGGCGCTGGTGTGCGACAGTCCCGCTTCGCGCATCTGCTGAAGCAGGCGCTCGACCGGTGTGTCGACCACCTGGGCCAGTTCTTTCACCGTGACTTGCGTCATGCATTTCTCTCCTCAGGCCGCTTAATTAACTCACTCGAACCAATGGGCTCGGGCGGCCATGATCAGCTTGCCGGCACGCTCTTCATCGATGCCGTCTATCTCGAGCAGATCATCGATCGACTGCTCGGCCAGGTCTTCGCGGGTAACAACGCCGCGGACTGCCAACTCGACTGCCAATTCCTTGTCCATGCCCTCCAGCGCGAGCAGATCTTCCGCCGGCTGGGCGTCGGCCAATTTCTCCTCGGTGGCAATCGCCTTGGTCAGCAGACGGTCCTTGGCACGGGTGCGCAGCTCATTGACGATGTCTTCGTCAAAGCCGTCGATGCCAAGCATTTCCTCCATCGGGACATAGGCGATTTCTTCGAGGGTGCTAAAGCCTTCCTCGACGAGTACCTGCGCCAGCTCCTCATCGACGTCCAGTTCGTCTACGAAGTGACGAAGGATGTCGCCGGTCTCCTCCTGCTGCTTGGCCTGGATATCCGACTCGGTCATCACATTCAGCGTCCAGCCAGTCAGCTGACTGGCCAAGCGCACGTTCTGACCGCCACGCCCAATGGCCTGGGCGAGGTTATCCTCGGCCACAGCGATATCCATGGCGTGAGCATCTTCGTCGACGATGATCGCAGCGACTTCGGCCGGCGCCATAGCATTGATCACGAACTGGGCCGGGTTCTCGTCCCACAGCACGATATCGACGCGCTCGCCGCCGATTTCGCCGGACACGGCCTGTACGCGCGAGCCTCGCATGCCAATACAGGCGCCTTGCGGATCGATACGCTTGTCCTTGGAACGAACAGCGATTTTCGCGCGCGAGCCCGGATCACGCGAGGCAGCCATGACCTCGATGAGCCCTTCGGCAATTTCCGGAACTTCGATACGGAACAGTTCGATGAGCATCTGCGGGGCCGTACGCGACAGGATCAGCTGCGGGCCACGATTCTCCGTACGGATTTCCTTCAGCAGCGCGCGCATCCGAGCACCAACACGGAAGGTTTCCCGAGGGATGATGTCTTCGCGAGCCAGCAACGCCTCAGCGTTATTGCCCAAATCGACGATCACGCTATCGCGTGTGACCTTCTTCACCGTGCCGGAAATGATCTCGCCAACGCGATCACGATAAGCCTCGACGACCTGCGCACGCTCAGCCTCGCGAACCTTCTGCACGATGACCTGTTTAGCCGTCTGCGCGGCGATGCGGCCGAACTCGATGGACTCGATCTTTTCCTCGAGTACATCTCCGATCTTCGCATCGGGCTTGCGCTCCTGCGCCATGTCCAGGGTCAGCTGGTGAGCCGGATCCTCGAAATCCGCTTCTTCGACCACCGTCCAGCGGCGGAAGGTTTCGTAACTTCCATTCTGACGATTGATCTGCACGCGCAGATCGACCTCGTCTTCATAGCGCTTCTTGGTGGCGGTCGCCAGGGCCAATTCGAGCGCTTCGAATATCAGGTTGGCCGGCACGCCCTTTTCGTTGGATACCGACTCTACAACTAGCAGTACTTCTTTACTCATCGTACGCCTCGCCTATCGCAATCCTTTGGGTTCGCGGGATCCGCGCTCAATCAAAACGGGGAACAATGTTGGCCTTGTCGATCAGATCGATCGGCAACAGATACTCATGATCATCCACCAGCACTACGACATCCTGGTCCTCTACGCCGCGCAGGACGCCCTGAAAGTTGCGCCGTCCTTCGAAAGGCGAACGCAGCTTGATTTTCACCTGGTCGCCCACATGCGTAGCGTATTGCTCCAGCGTGAAAAGAGGACGATCCATGCCTGGCGAGGACACTTCGAGCGTGTAATCCACACTGATCGGGTCCTCCACGTCGAGCACACCGCTCAACTGACGGCTCACTTTTTCGCAGTCTTCGATGAAGATGCCGTCCGGATGATCGATATAGACCCGCAACAGTGAATGGCGCCCCTGGGACAGAAACTCGATCCCCCAGCATTGATAGCCGAGCGCCTCGACCACGGGGGCCAACAAGGCCTGCAACTGTTCTAGCTTGCTCGACATCGAAGTCCCTCGCGCATGCTCTAGAAATGAAAAATGGGCGCAACGCCCATCCCTGACAGCCGCCTGTAAGTGCCGGCGACCTGGCTTGAAGCTAATAAAAAGCCCCTTTTGAAGGGGCTTTTTATCAACTGGTTGCGGGGGCTGGATTTGAACCAACGACCTTCGGGTTATGAGCCCGACGAGCTACCAGACTGCTCCACCCCGCGCCAAACTGGGCACGAATCATACAACCACTCGCGCCAGCACGTCAAGAAACAAGAAAGCCCGCACTTGGCGGGCCTACTTGTTTGGTACCGAGGAGGGGACTCGAACCCCTACAGCCTATGGCCACTACCACCTCAAGGTAGCGTGTCTACCAATTCCACCACCTCGGCAAAACCCTTACGGCTTCTGCTGCTCCTGAGGAACGTCTGACGCTCCTTTTTCCAGAACCGGCACATCACCAGTTGCTGGCTCCGCAGCCGGAACCTCCAACACCGCCGGATCAGGCAAGCCTGCCTCCGACAACGCGCCTGCCTGCTGCTTCGCAAAAAAAGCCAAGCCCAAGCTGGTCACGAAAAAAACGGCGGCCAGTATAGCAGTAAATCGACTCAGAAAGGTAGTACTACCTTGACTACCGAACACCGTTGCCGATGCCCCCGACCCGAATGAGGCTCCCGCATCGGCACCTTTGCCGTGCTGCAGCAGCACCAATACAACCACACCCAGAGCAACCAGCAGATGCACCACAATCACAACAGTCTGCAACATCTGTTCAGTTCCCCGCGGCGCGACAAATCGCACCGAACTCATCTGCTTTCAGGGAAGCGCCACCCACAAGCCCCCCATCGATATCCGGCATGGCGAACAGCTGCGCTGCATTATCCGCCTTAACGCTGCCGCCATATAGCAGCCGCGTTACCTCTGCGACTTCCGAATCATGCTCCGCGAGCATTCCACGAATTGCCGCATGAACTTCTTGCGCCTGCTCGGGCGCTGCCGTCAAACCGGACCCAATCGCCCAGACCGGCTCATACGCGATAACAGCACCAGCAAAACTGGCGATACCTCTATCAGCAATCACGCTCGACAACTGCTCGCGTACCACTTCCAGGGTTCGCCCTGACTCTCGCTGCTCGAGCGTTTCGCCAAGGCACAGCACAGGCACCAAACCGTTTGCCTGCACCGCAGCAAACTTTCGACTGACCGTTTCCAGCCCCTCTCCCAGTATCAAGCGCCGCTCGGAATGACCGACCAACACCCACTCGACACCGAGATCAGCCAATTGCGCCGCTGAACTCTCCCCCGTCAAGGCACCAAAACCACTTTCTACCGAGCAATCCTGCGCCCCAACAGAGATCGGCGTTCCCGCGACGCTCGCAATCACCTTCTCAAGATGCATTGCGGATGGAAAGACGACCACATCAATATCCGACGATAATTCTTGCTCGCGCAACGAATCGATCAGCTTTGCAACGCTGGCGCGGGTACCGTTCATTTTCCAGTTACCTGCAACCATCTTGCGCCGCATGCTTTACCTCGTCGGTCAAAGTGGGCGCAGATGTTACTCAACGACCCGCACCCTGGCAAGCCTGTTATTCACAAACTTTTGCCACCACCGCTGCGAGGTGCTCAGCATGCTGACGCACTACCGATTCCTCGTCGCCTTCTACCATCACTCGCACTAACGGCTCGGTGCCCGATTTGCGCAGCAATACTCGCCCGCGACCGGCCATTTGGCGATCCACCTCGTCACAGGCCGCCTGCACATCGGGATTGCTCAGCGGATCGACGCCTCCCTTGAGCCTGACGTTGATCAGGACCTGTGGGCACTTACGCCAAGCCAAGCGCTCCTGAGCGAGCGTCTGCCCGCGACGACGCAGCGCAAGAACCACTTGCAGCGCAGCGATGATCGCGTCACCGGTAGTGGTGTGCTGGGAGCAGACGATATGACCGGAATTCTCACCGCCCAGCTGCCATCCCCGCTCCAGCATTTCGGCGATCACGTAGCGATCACCAACCTTGGCCCGCGAGAACGGGATCTCTCGATCCTTGAGCGCCAGCTCGAGCCCAAGATTGCTCATCAGGGTCCCGACAACTCCGCCGGTGAGCCGCTCACGCTCCTGCAAGTCGGTGGCAATGATAAACAGCAGTTCATCGCCATCGACTACCGCACCAGTATGATCGACCATCAGTACGCGATCACCGTCACCATCGAACGCGATACCCAGATCGGCGCCTTGCTCAACCACAGCCTTCTGGAGCTGAGCGATGTGCGTCGAGCCGACATCGGCATTGATGTTCAATCCGTCCGGCTGGGCACCGATCACAGTCACCTGCGCGCCCAATTCACGGAAAACGCTCGGCGCCACCTTGTAGGTCGCACCGTGGGCGCAGTCGAGCACGATCTTGAGACCGGAAAAGTCGGTACTGGTCGGCACACTGCTCTTGCAGAATTCGATATAGCGGCCAGCCGCATCGTTGATTCGCGACGCCTTGCCGAGCTGCGCAGACTCGACCACGCTCATCGGCGCATCGAGCAGCTCCTCGATCATCAGCTCTACCTCATCCGGGAGTTTGGTACCGCGCCCGGAAAAGAACTTGATGCCGTTATCGTGGTGCGGATTGTGCGATGCGCTGATGACGATCCCGGCGTCGGCATGGAACGTTCGGGTCAAGTAGGCGACCGCGGGAGTGGGCATAGGCCCGAGCAGCAACACATCGGCACCGGCAGCCGAGAGACCGGCCTGCAAGGCCGACTCAAACATGTAACCGGAGATGCGGGTGTCCTTGCCGACCAGGATCCGACACTTGCCCTGCCTGCGAAACGCCATTCCCGCGGCCCAGCCGAGCTTGAGCATGAAATCCGGGGTAATCGGATACTGACCGACATGCCCACGAATACCGTCGGTGCCGAAATACTTTCTCATCGAATCCTTCCCTAAACCGCGTTTTCGACCGCGGCAATCATTCTGACGACGTCGACCGTCTCGGCGACATCGTGCACACGTATGATGCTGGCTCCTTTTGCCACGGCTAACGCGGCGAGCGCCAAACTGCCATAAAGCCGACCATCGACCTCGCGCCCAAGCACCTTACCGATCATGCTCTTGCGCGAGACTCCGACCAACAGTGGGCGCCCCAGCGCTTCGAGCTGCTGGAGGTTTTTGAACAGCGAGAGATTATGTTCCACGGTTTTGGCGAAACCGAAGCCCGGATCAAGGATAATTCGCTCGCGACCGATGCCGGCCGCCTCGCATGTGTCCATGCGGGCAGCCAGGAACTGCCGGACTTCGGCGGTTACGTTCTCGTACCGCGGATCGTCCTGCATGTCCGCCGGCTCGCCCAGCATATGCATCAGACAGACCGGCAGCCCGGTCGCTGCAGCGGCATCCAGAGCGCCATCCCGTTGCAGGGAGCGCACATCATTGATCAGTCCGGCCCCCAGCCTCGCCACCTCACGCATCACTGCCGGAGTCGAGGTATCCACCGATATCACGACATCGAGATCCCGCGCGATAGCCTCGACCACCGGCGCGACGCGCTCGAGTTCCTCGGTAGGGGAGACCTGACGCGCACCGGGCCTGGTCGACTCACCGCCGACGTCGATGAACGTAGCACCTGCGGCCACCATCTGCGCAGCATGCCGCAGCGCTGCATCACGCCCGGTGAAGCGGCCACCATCGGAAAAGGAATCGGGAGTTACATTGAGGATGCCCATCACCTGCGGACGGGCCAAATCAAGAACCCGGCTGCCGAAGGTCAGCCGGGTCTGTAATGAAGCATCGGTCATTCAATATTCCTGGAAAGATCAGTGCTCGCCGGCAGGACCTCCGATCGGAGTTTCCGGGCGCCCGCCTTCAGAAGACAACGGCGTCCCGGATGCGCCCGAGCCTCCCTGCCAGTCGCGCGGTTCCCGCGGCTCGCGTCCAGCCATGATGTCGTCGATCTGCTCGGCATCAATGGTTTCGTACTTCATCAGCGCCTCGGCCATCATGTCGAGCTTGTCACGGTTGTCCGAGAGAATCTGCTTGGCGGTGCCATAGCAGTGATCGATGATCGCCCGAACCTCCTCGTCGATAAGCTTGGCCGTTTCTCCGGAAACATTTGCATGCTGGCTGCCGGCACTGCGCCCGAGGAACACTTCGCCTTCCTCTTCGGCATACATCAACGGGCCGAGCTTTTCGGACAACCCCCACTTGGTCACCATGTTTCGCGCCAGCTGCGTGGCCCGCATGATGTCGTTGGAAGCGCCCGTCGTAACGCCTTCGAAACCAAGCGTCATCTCTTCTGCGATACGCCCGCCGAACAAGGAGCAGATCTGACTGACAAGCGCCCGCTTGGACAGGCTGTAGCGATCCTCCTCCGGCAGGAACATTGTCACACCCAACGCGCGGCCACGCGGAATGATCGAAACCTTGTACACCGGGTCGTGCTCGGGAACTACCCGACCGACGATCGCATGCCCTGCCTCGTGATATGCCGTGTTCAGCTTTTCCTTTTCGGACATGACCATCGACTTGCGCTCGGCGCCCATCATGATCTTGTCCTTGGCGAGCTCGAACTCGCGCATCTCCACCAGACGCTTGTTGGCGCGCGCGGCGAACAGAGACGCTTCGTTGACCAGGTTGGCCAGATCCGCACCGGAGAATCCGGGCGTACCCCGAGCGATGACCGCCGGATCAACATTGTCACCGACCGGCACCTTGCGCATATGGACCTTGAGTATCTGCTCGCGCCCACGAATATCGGGCAGGCCGACCACGACCTGGCGATCGAAGCGCCCGGGGCGCAACAGCGCCGGATCCAGTACGTCCGGCCGGTTGGTGGCGGCAATGACGATGATCCCGTCGTTCATCTCGAAGCCATCCATCTCGACCAGCAACTGGTTGAGGGTCTGCTCGCGCTCGTCGTGACCGCCACCCAGCCCGGCACCACGATGACGGCCCACAGCGTCGATCTCGTCGATGAAGATGATGCAAGGCGCATGCTTTTTCGCCTGCTCGAACATGTCGCGAACACGGCTCGCACCGACACCGACGAACATCTCGACGAAATCCGAGCCGGAGATGGTGAAGAACGGCACCTTGGCTTCGCCCGCGATCGCCTTGGCCAGCAAGGTCTTACCGGTCCCGGGCGGACCGACCATCAGAACGCCGCGCGGGATACGGCCGCCCAGGCGCTGGAACTTACCCGGATCGCGTAGGAACTCGACGAGTTCATGAACCTCTTCCTTGGCTTCATCACAGCCAGCGACATCGGTAAAGGTGGTCTTGACCTGATCTTCGGAAAGCAGGCGAGCCTTGCTCTTGCCGAAGCTCATCGGGCCGCCCTTGCCTCCGGCGCCACCCTGCATCTGCCGCATGAAGAACATGAACACGGCAATGATCACCAGAATCGGGAAGCTCGCGACCAGCAGTTGGGTCCAGATGCTCTGCTGTTCCGGCTGCTTGCCCTCGATAACGACGTTGTTGTTGATCAGATCGCCGATCAAGCCGTTGTCCTGGATAGCCGGGCGGACAGTCTTGAACGTCTCGCCGTCGTTGCGCTTACCGATAATCACGAAGCCGTCGACCGTCACACGCTCGACCCGACCTTCCTTGACCTGCTCGATGAAGTCCGAGTAGTTCAGCGTCTGCGGCTCGTTCGGGGTGGAGAAATTGTTCATCACCGTGACCAGAACGGCGGCGATGATCAGCCACAGAATCAGGTTTTTTGCCATGTCGTTCAAAATAACTACCCTCTGGAGCAGGTCCGCAACACGGACCCGCATGACGGCCGAAAGCCTTGCCGGTTTAACTTACTACACAACGTGACGAAGCTGGCACTCCGTCTGTAACCCGGTATGAAACGCGGCGCCGCAAGTCAGTCCTGGCCACCTCTGAAGCCACGCGCCAACAAGTACTGCTCGCGCGATCGATCACGAGACGACAAGGGCTTGCGCATCTGCACCTTGTCGAAGTTCTGCCTGACCTCCTTCAGATAAGCATCGAAACCTTCACCCTGGAAGATTTTGATCAGGAAGTCTCCGCCGGGGCGCAGCACGCGCATGGCAAGATCCAGCGCAAGTTCGCAGAGGAACATGGCCCGCGGCTGGTCGGCAGCCCGTACACCACTCATATTGGGGGCCATATCGGAAATAACAAGATCGACGGGATGCTCACCGATGGCCTCGAGGATCTGAGCAAACACCGCGTCCTCGGTGAAATCGCCTTGAATGAACGTGACATCGGCGATCGTATCCATCGGCAGGATATCCGAAGCGATCAGGCGCCCCTTGTCCCCGATCAGACGGCTGGCAACCTGCGACCAGCCACCTGGCGCCGCCCCCAGATCAACCACCGTCATGCCCGGACGCAGGATGCGGTCCTTCTCCTGGATCTCGAGCAGCTTGTAGCTGGCGCGCGAGCGATAGCCGTCCTTCTGTGCCATTTTGACGTAGGGATCATCGAAATGTTCTTTGAGCCACCGCGGGCTCGTCTTGGAGCGTGCCAAGCTGTTACCTCATCTGGGCGGGTGCAGGCCTGTCGGTTACACTAGCCGCCGTTTATCAAGTTCGATGCAAGGGTCGCGATATGCCGCTCACCAATGAGCAGAAAAAGCAGTACAAGGCCATCGGCCACCAACTGAAGCCTGTGCTGATCGTAGCGGAAAACGGCCTCAGCGAAGGCGTTCTGGCAGAGCTCGATCGAGCGCTCAACGATCACGAGCTGATCAAGATACAGTTCCGCCTGGCCGAGCGCGACGATAGACGCGCGTTGATGGAAGAGCTATGCGGGATCGCCGGCTGCGAGCTTGTCCAGACCATCGGCAAGATGGCTCTGGTCTACCGACGCAACCCGAAGCCCAACAAGCAGCTATCCAACCTGCACCGCCATCAGGCCTGATCGATAGCAGCGGCTCACTCGCCTGCGCGAGGAGCCGGCTGCAACACCAGCAGCACACCAATCACAGCCATTGCCAAGTAGCCGAAGGCCACCCAGAACGCCGACGCCTGCGGCAGAAAGTGGCGGACGGCGAAAAACAACGCCGCCGCACACCACGCCAGCAGCAAGAGCTGACCACGCAAGTCCCGTACAAAGCGCCGCAACCCGTTCAACTGCACGAGCACCATCGCCTGCAGGGCCACACAGAAGGCCGCGAAGCCGACCAGCAAAGGGCGCAATACGTCCGCCACATCGTCTACCAGCAGCGGCGCCCAGCCCATTCGGGCGAGCGCCGGCAGCAGAACGAAGTGCAACATCCAGAGCCCGCCAACCCAAAACGTCTGGGCCAGCCGCCAGCTCATCGCGGCGGCACGCAACGGCTCAGATATGGCGAACCTCGACGATCTCGTACTCGACCACTCCGCTCGGGGTTCGGACCGTCACGACGTCGCCTTCCTGCTTGCCGACCAGGGCACGCGCGATCGGCGAACTGACCGACAGCTTGCCCTGCTTGATGTCCGCCTCATCATCACCAACGATCTGGTAGGTCACCTGGTCGTCGGTATCGACATTGGCAATATCGACCGTGGTGCCGAAGATCACCTTGCCGGTATGCGGGATGTTCGACACATCGATGACCTGGGCATTCTGCAGACGCCCTTCGATATCACGGATACGCGCCTCGACCATGCCCTGCTGCTCGCGCGCGGCGTGATATTCGGCATTCTCCTTCAGATCGCCCAGCTCCCTCGCCTCGGCAATAGCCTGGGTGATCTGCGGACGCATTACGGTCTTGAGGTGCTTGAGCTCCTCTTCCAGGGCGCGTGCGCCCTGGACAGTCATGGGGAATTTGGTCATGCGTTGATTCCTGCATGGAGATCCTGCAGACGGCGCACGGTCTTCTCGGGACCGAACTTCAGCGCTTCACAGATCGCCTGACCACCGGCAATGGTGGTGGTGATGCAGATCTTGTGCTGCAGGGCGTTACGACGAATGGAATAGGAGTCGGCGATCGACTGCCGCCCCTCGGTGGTGTTGATGACCAGCGTCACCTCGTCATTCTTGATCATGTCGACCACATGCGGACGGCCTTCGGTCACCTTGTTCACCCGGCGCACCGGCAGCCCGGCCGCTTCGATCACTTTAGCGGTGCCGGCGGTGGCTACCACTTCGAAGCCCAGCTCGACCAGGTCACGCGCAACCTGGGCAACCAGCGGCTTGTCGTCCTCGCGCACGCTGATGAACGCGCAACCCGAGGTCGGCAGGATTTCGCTAGCACCCAGCTGAGCCTTGGCGAACGCTTCGGCAAAGCTGTCGCCGACTCCCATGACCTCGCCGGTCGACTTCATTTCCGGACCGAGGATGGTATCGACGCCCGGGAACTTGGCGAAGGGGAACACCGCCTCTTTCACGCTGTAGTAAGTCGGAATGATCTCGCGAGTGAAGCCCACTTCCGCGAGAGTCTTGCCCGCCATGACGCGCGCGGCGACCTTGGCCAGCGACTCGCCAACGCACTTGGACACGAACGGGACGGTACGCGAGGCACGCGGGTTGACCTCGAGCACGTAGATGTCTTCGCCCTGCACCGCCATCTGCACGTTCATCAGACCGACCACGTCGAGCTCCAGGGCCATCTTGCGCACCTGCTCGCGGATTTCGTCCTGGATATGCTGCGGCAGCGAATAGGCCGGCAGCGAGCACGCGGAGTCGCCGGAGTGAACGCCGGCTTGCTCGATGTGCTGCATGATGCCGCCAATCACCACGGTCTCGCCGTCACAGACAGCATCGACATCGACCTCGATGGCGCAGTTGAGGAAGTGATCCAGCAGCACGGGGCTGTCATTGGATACCTGTACGGCTTCACGCATGTAGCGCTTGAGCTCTTCTTCCTCGTAGACGATCTCCATCGCGCGACCGCCCAGCACGTAGGACGGACGCACAACCAGCGGATAACCGATGGCCTTGGATGCGGCGATGGCCTCTTCTTCGCTACGCGCGGTGGCATTCTGCGGTTGACGCAGGTTCAGCCGCTGAACCATCTGCTGGAAGCGTTCACGGTCCTCGGCGCGGTCGATGGCGTCCGGGCTGGTGCCAATGATCGGCACGCCGGCTTCTTCCAGGGCGCGGCAGATCTTCAGCGGCGTCTGACCGCCGTACTGCACGATCACGCCTTTCGGCTGCTCGACGCGGACGATTTCCAGCACGTCCTCCAGGGTCACCGGTTCGAAGTACAGGCGGTCGGAGGTGTCGTAGTCGGTGGAGACGGTTTCCGGGTTGCAGTTGACCATGATGGTCTCGTAACCGTCTTCACGCATGGCCAGCGCGGCATGTACGCAGCAGTAGTCGAACTCGATACCCTGGCCGATACGGTTGGGGCCGCCGCCGAGGATCATGATCTTGTCGCGGCTCGACGGGTTGGCCTCGCACTCTTCCTCGTAGGTCGAGTACATGTAGGCGGTATCGGTGGCGAACTCGGCGGCACAGGTGTCGACACGCTTGTACACCGGCAGCACCTTGAGCTTGTGGCGGTGGCTGCGCAGGTTCTTTTCGGTCACGCCGAGCAGCTTGGCCAGGCGCGCATCGGAGAAGCCCTTGCGCTTGAGCTTCCACATCAGGTCCCGATCGATACTGGAAAGGCCCAGCGTCTTGACCTGCTCTTCTTCCTTGACCAGGTCTTCGATCTGTACGAGGAACCAAGGATCGATCTTGGTCAGGGCGAACACATCCTCGATGCTCTTGCCAGCCCTGAACGCATCCGCCACGTACCAGATGCGGTCGGCGCCCGGTACGGTCAACTCGCGCTTGAGCGTGCTCTCGGCCTCGCTGTCTTCCAGGTTCAGCTTCGGATCGAAGCCGGTAGCGCCGACTTCCAGCCCGCGCAGGGCTTTCTGCATGGACTCCTGGAAGGTACGGCCGATGGCCATGACTTCACCGACCGATTTCATCTGGGTGGTCAGGCGCGCGTCGGCCTTGGGGAATTTCTCGAAGGCGAAGCGCGGCACCTTGGTCACGACGTAGTCGATCGCCGGCTCGAACGAGGCAGGCGTGCGACCGCCAGTGATGTCGTTGGACAGCTCGTCGAGGGTGTAACCGACCGCCAGCTTGGCGGCGATCTTGGCGATCGGGAAGCCGGTGGCCTTGGAGGCCAACGCCGACGAACGCGACACGCGCGGGTTCATCTCGATGACCACCATGCGCCCGGTATTCGGGCAGATGCCGAACTGCACGTTGGAGCCACCGGTTTCCACACCGATCTCACGCAGCACCGCCAGCGAGGCGTTGCGCATGATCTGGTATTCCTTGTCGGTCAGGGTCTGTGCCGGCGCGACGGTGATGGAGTCGCCGGTGTGCACACCCATCGGATCGAAGTTCTCGATGGAGCAGACGATGATGCAGTTGTCCTTCTTGTCGCGGACCACCTCCATCTCGTATTCCTTCCAGCCGATCAGCGACTCGTCGATCAGCAGCTCATTGGTCGGCGACAGATCCAGACCGCGAGCGCAGATCTCCTCGAACTCTTCACGGTTGTAGGCGATGCCGCCGCCGGTACCACCCATGGTGAAGGACGGCCGGATGATGCAGGGAAAACCGACCTGCTCCAGCACGCCATAGGCTTCATCCATGTTGTGGGCGATACCCGAGCGCGGACAGGCCAGGCCGATGTCACGCATGGCCTTGTCGAAGCGGGAGCGGTCTTCTGCCTTGTCGATGGTGTCGGCATTGGCACCGATCATCTCGACGCCGAACTTCTCCAGCACGCCGTGGCGCTCGAGGTCCAGCGCGCAGTTGAGCGCCGTTTGGCCGCCCATCGTCGGCAGCAGCGCGTCGGGGCGCTCCTTCTCGATGATCTTGGCCACGGTCTGCCACTTGATCGGCTCGATATAGGTGGCGTCGGCCATGGCCGGGTCGGTCATGATGGTCGCCGGGTTGGAGTTGACCAGAATGACGCGGAAGCCTTCCTCTTTCAGCGCCTTGCACGCTTGAGCGCCGGAATAGTCGAACTCGCAGGCCTGGCCGATGACGATGGGGCCAGCACCGAGGATGAGGATGCTTTTGATATCTGTACGTTTTGGCATATTCGTTACTCGAATCCTTAGGTCGGTCGGCGAGTCATCTTGAGAGTTACTGCGCGCCGCCTGGGCTGCGTTGCGCGGTACTCACTTCCTCGCCGTACTACCTGAACTGTCTCGTCGTTGCGTTCCGGGCGCCTTGCCCAGACCGCGCTCGCTACACTCTCAGAACGACTCGTTTACTGTCGCTTGGCCATGGCCTCGATGAAACGATCGAACAGCGGCGCGACGTCGTGCGGACCAGGACTCGCCTCGGGGTGCCCCTGGAAGCTAAAAGCCACCTTGTCGGTACGCTCGATGCCCTGCAGCGTGCCGTCGAACAGGGATTTGTGCGTGGCGCGAACGTTCGCTGGCAGGCTCGCGTCGTCCACGGCAAACCCATGGTTCTGGCTGGTGATCATCACCACCCCGGTCTTTAGATCCTGCACCGGATGGTTGGCGCCGTGGTGGCCGTTGGGCATCTTCACGGTCTTGGCGCCGGAGGCCAGTGCCAGCAGCTGATGGCCAAGACAGATCCCGAATACCGGAATGTCGGTCTCGAGCACCTCTTGAATCGCCTTGATCGCGTAGTCGCACGGCTCGGGGTCGCCTGGGCCGTTGGCCAGGAAGATGCCGTCGGGATTCAACGCCAGCGCCTCGCTGGCCGGTGTCTGTGCGGGCAGCACGGTCACCCGGCAGCCGCGCGCGGTGAGCATGCGCAGAATGTTGTATTTGACGCCGTAGTCGAAGGCGACCACGTGGTACGGCAATTCGCTTGCTGGGATTTCCGCGTGGCTGTCGGTTTCCAGACTCCACACCGAGGAGCGCCATTCGTAACGCTCCTTGACGCTGACTTCCTTGGCCAGATCCATGCCCTTGAGCCCCGGGAAGCTGCGCGCCAACTCGAGCGCCTTCTCTTCGGTGGCATCCGCTCCAGCCAGGATGCAGCCGTTCTGCGCACCTTTCTCACGGAGGATACGCGTCAGGCGGCGCGTATCGATGCCGGCGATGGCAACGGTGCCGTTCTCCTTAAGATAATCCGGCAGCGACTGCTTGCTGCGCCAGTTGCTGGCCAGCAACGGCAGGTCGCGGATGACCAGACCAGCGGCCCAGACGCGCCAGGACTCGGCGTCCTGCGGCGTGGTGCCAGTGTTGCCGACATGGGGGTACGTCAAGGTGACGATCTGCTTGGCATAGGAAGGATCGGTAAGGATTTCCTGATAGCCGGTCATGGCGGTGTTGAACACCACCTCACCGATGGTCTGGCCATCGGCGCCGATGGATTCGCCGCGAAAAATGCTGCCATCAGCAAGGGCGAGAATGGCTGGCTTAGTCAAGAGACCTCCCGTAGATCAAGGCTGGAGCAGACGCAGATTGTAAAAAAGCGGGATGACGTATGAAGGTCATCCCGCTTTTTTGTTTGATTCATTTCTGCGCAACTTTTAGTGGACACACTAAAGCGGGCAGCTTACAGAAAAAGCCTATTTTGGTCCACCCCGACAGAGTAGCCGGATGACCGCTCAATGCAGCCCGAGCACATCCTGCATGTCATAAAGGCCAGCCGGCTTGCCGTCGAGCCATAGCGCAGCGCGCACCGCACCCTTGGCGAAGGTCATGCGGCTGGAGGCCTTGTGGGTGATCTCCACACGCTCGCCATCGGCGGCGAACAGCACCGTGTGGTCTCCCACCACATCCCCGGCACGCACCGTGGCAAAGCCGATGGTTTCGCGCTGCCGCGCGCCGGTCTGCCCCTCGCGACCATAGACGGCGACCTTCTGCAGGTCGCGCCCGAGCGCCTCGGCCACCACCTCTCCCATGCGCAGCGCGGTGCCGGATGGCGCATCGACCTTGTGCCGATGGTGGGCCTCGATGATTTCGATATCCACATCATCACCGAGCACGCGCGCGGCCGTATCGAGCAGCTTCAGGCAGAGGTTGACGCCCACGCTGAAGTTGGCAGCGAAGACGACGGGAATATCCTTGGCCGCCTGCGCAAGGCGCTCCTTCTCCTCGGCCGAGAACCCGGTGGTACCGATCACCATGGCCTTGCCGGCCCGACGACAGATCTCCAGATTCTTCAAGGTGACGGAAGGATGCGTGAAGTCGATCAGGACATCGAATTCGTCCACGGCCTTGGCCAGGTCGCCCGACAAGGGCACGCCCAGGCGCCCGATGCCCGCCAGTTCGCCGGCATCAGCCCCGACCAGGGTGCTGTCCGGGCGATCGATCGCCGCGGTCAGGCCAGCCGCGCCCGCGGTCTGCTGCACCGCCTCGATCAGGATCTTGCCCATGCGCCCGGCGGCACCCATCACTGCAATACGTCGCATATCCAATAGCTCCAAGGGTCACGAAAGGCCGAAGGCTTGCGCGCATCGCGGCAGCCTTCGGCCGGCACTCACACGTCGCCGAAAAAGCGCTTCACGCCCTCGAACCAACCACTGGCCCTGGGCGAATGGGAGGTGTTGCCCTGCAGCGAGGCACGAAACTCTTCAAGTATCTCGCGCTGACGCTTGCTCAGGTTCACCGGCGTTTCCACCACGACGCGGCACATCAGATCGCCCGGCGCGCCCCCACGCACGGGTGCGACTCCCTTACCCCGCAGGCGGAACTGCTTGCCAGTTTGCGTACCCTCGGGAATCTTCAGCTTCACTCGACCATCAAGCGTGGGCACCTCCAGCTCACCACCAAGCGCGGCATCGGCAAAGCTGATCGGCACTTCGCAGTACAGATGTTTGCCGTCGCGCT
>Ga0209300_1000463_pt1 | contig 20918 bp, 18 predicted proteins | sample Shrwel_input2_RT_FD_187535 | JGI IMG/M metagenome (GOLD analysis project Ga0209300, IMG submission 187535) | Subsurface microbial communities from deep shales in Ohio, USA - Utica-3 well 1 S input2 RT (SPAdes) (version 2) ... | reverse complement strand
TCGAAGCGCTCTGGCAAGGGCGATTTTTATCGCCGCCTTTCAGAAACCTTCGAGGAAACAACCACTTGCTTCTCCTCTCCACCGCCGGTGACGTGTCCCGTCGTCGGCAGCGGATGCGTACTTTACGCCTCGTCTTTGGCCCTGACAAGCCCTCGATCGAAAAAAGTTTCGAGATCACTCCGAACGCGCTCGATCGCCTATCCACAGACCTTCGCGTGAGCCGCCGGCCAACCGGGTGTGGATAAACACAACGCCCGCCTAGAAGGCGGGCGTCACAGACAACAAGAAGCCGGCAGTCACTCAGGCGAGCGTCACCCGCGCGTAGCGCTTCTTGCCGGCCTGGATCACGTAGCTTCTGCCGGTCTCCAGCATGTGATCGCGGGCGACCACTTCACCGTCGACCCGGACCCGGCCGTTGCCGAGCATGTCCTTGGCCTGGGCACTGTTGTTGGTCAGATTGGCGCGGTTGAGCACCGCGGCGATCGGCGCCTGCTCGCCCTCGAACTCGACCGTCACCTCGGGCATGTCCTCGGGGAGCTCGCCCTCGGCCAGCTGGTTGCCGGCGCTGCGATGCGCGTTGGCGGCGGCTTCCTCGCCGTGGTAGCGGGCGATCAGCTCGCGCGCCAGCTCCATCTTGATGTCCCGGGGGTTGGCGCCCTCGTCGATGCGCCGGCGCAGGTCCTCGATCGCCTCGTTGGACTTCAGCGACAGCAGCTCGAAGTAGCGCCACATCAGCGAGTCGGGCATCGACACCAGCTTGTTGAACATCGTGCCCGGGGCCTCGTCGAGCCCGACATAGTTGCCCAGCGACTTGGACATCTTCTGCACGCCGTCGAGCCCCTCGAGCAGCGGCATGGTGATGACCACCTGCGGCTCCTGACCGAAGTGCTTCTGGATCTCGCGGCCCATCAGCAGGTTGAACTTCTGGTCGGTGCCGCCCAGCTCGACGTCGGCCTCCAGCGCCACCGAGTCGTAGCCCTGCACCAGCGGGTAGAGGAACTCGTGGATCGAGATCGACTGATTGGCCTTGTAGCGCTTCTCGAAGTCGTCGCGCTCGAGCATGCGCGCCACCGTGGACTGGGCGGCCAGCTCGATCATGTCGGCGGCGGAGAGCTTGCTCATCCAGTCGGCATTGAAGGCCACGATGGTCTTGTCCGGATCGAGCACCTTGAAGACCTGCTCGCGATAGGTCCTGGCGTTGGCCTTGATCTCCTCCTCGGTGAGCGGCTTGCGGGTGACGTTCTTGCCGGTGGGATCACCGATGCGCCCGGTGAAGTCGCCGATCAGGAAGATGACCTCGTGACCCATGTCCTGGAACTGGCGCATCTTGGTCAGCAGCACGCTGTGCCCGAGGTGCAGGTCCGGAGCGGTGGGGTCGAAGCCGGTCTTGATACGCAGCTTGCGCCCGGAAGCGAGCTTCTGCTTCAGCTCGTCCTCGAGCAGGATTTCATGAGCACCGCGCTTGAGCAGCGCCAGCGCATCGGCGACATCGGTCATCGTGCCCTTCTCCACAGCAAACGGTTGTCTGGATCAATGGCCGGGGATGGTAGCATGTCTGGCACACGCGGTTGAGCGCATCCCACGGAAGGAGACCCCCATGCCCCTGTTCGTCGGCCTGATGTCGGGCACCAGCCTGGACGGCATCGACGCGGCCCTGGTTCGCTGCGGCGAGGGTCGCCCCGAGCTGCTGGACGCCGTCGGCATGCCCATGCCGGAGACGCTGCGCGCCGACCTGCTGGCCCTGTGCCAGGCCGACACGGTGCGCTTCGCCGACCTGGCCCGGGCGGAATCGGCCTTCTGCCGGCTGCAGGCCGAGGCGGTCACGCAGCTGCTCGTGCGCAACCACCTGGACGCCGAGGCGATCGCCGCCATCGGCAGCCACGGCCAGACCATCGAGCACGCCCCGGACGGCGCGGCCCCCTATACCTGCCAACTCGACAACCCCAGCCTGCTGGCCGAACTGACCGGCTGTGCCGTGGTAGGTGACTTCCGCCGCCGCGACCTGGCCGCCGGCGGGCAGGCGGCCCCGCTGGCCCCGGCCTTTCATGCCGCGCTGTTCTCGGACAGCGACGAATGGCGAGCGGTGCTCAACCTGGGCGGCTTCGCCAACCTGACCCTGCTGCCGCCCGGCTCGCGTGCGCTGCCGGTCACCGGCTTCGACACCGGACCGGCCAACACGCTGCTCGATGCCTGGTACGCCCGCCACCATGCCGACGGCCACCATGACCCCGCCGGTCGCTGGGCCGCCGGCGGCACGGTCGATGACGCCCTGCTCGAGCGCTTGCTGGAGGATCCCTTCTTCGCCCGACGCCCGCCCAAGAGCACCGGCCGCGAATACTTCCACCTCGCCTGGCTGGAGTCACAGCTGAGCGGCCGCGAAGCGGCGCAGGACGTTCAGGCGACGCTCGCCGAACTGACCGCCAGCAGCATCGCCCTGGGCGTCGCCCAGACGCTCGGCCCGGTGCCCGCCACCCTGATCCCCTGTGGCGGCGGCACGCACAACACCGACCTGCTGCAACGCCTGGGCCGTCACCTGCCGACCCTGACGCTGGCCGGCTGCGAGGCGTTCGGCTGGCATCCCGACTGGCTCGAGGCCGGCGCCTTCGCCTGGCTGGCCTGGCGGCGCCTTGCCGGCCTGCCCGGCAACCTGCCGGCCGTCACCGGCGCGGCGGGCGAGCGCGTGCTGGGCGGCCTCTACAGCCGCTGACACGCCGGCGCCACAGCATCAGCGCCGAGCGCGGCAGCGGCCCTCAGTAGTCGTCGCTGTCGCGCAGCGACAGCCGATCGGCGGCATCCAGCGCCTGCTCCACGCCCTGGTGGGCGCCGTCGCCGAACTTGATCATCATGCGCAGGTCGTTGGCCGACTCGGCATGGACCAGGGCCACATCCTCGCTGATGTCGCCTCGCCGGTAGCACGCGTAGAGCGCCTGGTCGAAGGTCTGCATGCCCAGCTCCCGCGAGCGCGCCATCAACCCCTTGATCTCGCCCACCTCGCCCTTGCGGATCAGGTCGCTGATCAGCGGCGAGCGGCGCAGGATCTCGATCGCCGCCACGCGGCCCTTGCCGTCCCGACGCGGCAGCAGCTGCTGGGCGACGATCGCCTGCAGGTTCAGCGACAGATCCAGCCAGATCTGCTCGTGGCGTTCGGCCGGGAAGAAGTGAATGACGCGCTCGAGCGCCTGATTGGCGTTGTTGGCGTGCAGGGTGGCCAGGCACAGGTGGCCGGTCTCGGCGAAGGTCAACGCCTGCTCCATGGTCTCCCGGGAACGGATCTCGCCGATCATGATCACGTCCGGCGCCTGGCGCAGGGCGTTCTTCAGCGCCACCTCGAACGACTCGGTATCGATGCCCACCTCGCGCTGGTTGATGATCGCGCGGCGATGCGGATGGATGTACTCGATCGGATCCTCGATGCACAGGATGTGGCCCCCGGCGCTGGCGTTGCGGTACTGGATCATCGACGCCAGGGTGGTGGACTTGCCGGTGCCGGTGCCGCCCACCACGAACACCAGCCCCCGCTTGAGCAACGCCAGCTCGCCCAGCGCGTCGGGCAGGCCCAGCGCCGTCAGCGACGGAATGTCGAAGGCGATGCGCCGGATGACCATGGCCATCTGGCTGCGCTGATAGAAGGCGCTGACCCGGAAGCGCCCCTTGCCCTGCAGGCTCAGCGCGAAGTTGGCCTCGTGGTCGCGCTCGAAGCGCTCGTTCAGGCCCTGGGGCAGCGCCGCCATCACCAGCTGGCGAACCTGGTCGATCGTCAGCGGCGTCTCGCCCAGCGCCACCAGCTTGCCGTCGATCTTCAGCGAGGCCGGGGCGTTGGTGGAAATCAGCATGTCCGAGGCCTGCTTGTCGATCATCAGGTCCAGCAGCTGCTGCAGCCATTCACTGGGGGTCATGCCGGTCTCCTTGTCGCGTCAGCGTGGTAGTCATCGTTTCAGGAGGCCGCCGGCAGGCGCCCCTTGGCCTTGGCCTGAGCCTCCTCGCGGGAGACCAGGTTCTGGTTGACCAGCCGGCTCAGCGCCATGTCCAGGGTCTGCATGCCCAGGTTGCCGCCGGTCTGGATCGCCGAATAGATCTGCGCCACCTTGTCCTCGCGGATCAGGTTGCGCACCGCCGAGGTGGCCACCAGGATCTCGTGGGCGGCGACCCGACCGCCGCCCTGGCGCTTGAGCAGGGCCTGCGACACCACCCCCTGCAGCGATTCGGAGAGCATCGAGCGCACCATTGCCTTCTCGTCGCCGGGAAAGACATCGATGACCCGGTCGATGGTCTTGGCCGCCGACGTGGTGTGCAGCGTGCCGAACACCAGGTGCCCGGTCTCCGCCGCAGTCAGCGCCAGCCGGATGGTCTCCAGGTCACGCAGCTCGCCCACCAGAATCACATCGGGATCCTCGCGCAGCGCCGAACGCAGCGCCTGCGAGAACCCCTGGGTGTGGCGGTGCACCTCACGCTGGTTGATCAGGCTGCGCTTGCTGACGTGCACGAACTCGATCGGATCCTCGATCGTCAGGATATGATGGTGATGTGTCTCGTTGATGTAGTCGATCATCGCCGCCAGCGTCGTCGACTTGCCCGAGCCGGTGGGCCCGGTCACCAGCACCAGCCCACGCGGCATCCGCGCGAACTGGCGAAAGACCTCGCCCAGGTCCAGCGCCTCGAGCGTCATCACCTGGCCGGGGATGGTACGGAACACCGCCCCCGCGCCACGCCCCTGATTGAAGGCATTGACGCGAAAGCGCGCCACCCCCGGCACCTCGAAGGAAAAGTCGGTCTCCAGATAGGCCTCGTAGTCGCGGCGCTGGCGATCGCCCATGATGTCGTAGATCATCCGGCGGACCTCGCTGTCCTCCATCGCCGGCACGTTGAGCCGGCGAATGTCGCCGTCGACCCGTATCATCGGCGGCAGCCCGGCGGACAGATGCAGGTCCGAGGCGTTCTGCTTTGCCGAGAATGCCAGTAGTTCGGTAATATCCATTCACTTCCCCTGCGCTTGTTGCTGTCGTTATTCGGATAGAGGCCAGTATGCCAGACGCTCAGGTCAGCGAAGCCCTCCTGCGCGCCCGCCGGCGCCTGGAAGCGGCTCTTCGGCAGTCCGGCCGCCCCGCCGACGCCACCCGCCTGATGGCGGTCAGCAAGACCCAGCCAGCCGAGCGCATCCGCGAGGCCTACGAGGCCGGCCAGCGCGACTTCGGCGAAAACTACCTGCAGGAAGCCCTCGACAAGCAGGCCGCGCTTGCCGAGCTGGACGCCACCGTCTGGCATTTCATCGGCCCGCTGCAATCCAACAAGACCCGCGAGGTGGCCGAGCATTTCAGCTGGGTACACAGCGTCGACCGTCTCAAGATCGCCCGCCGCCTCTCGGACCAGCGCCCCGCCGAACTCGGCCCGCTCGACATCTGCCTGCAGGTCAACGTCAGCGGCGAGGCCAGCAAGTCGGGCGTGCCGCCCGAGGCGCTCGAAGCGCTCGCGCCGGAAATCGCCGCCCTGCCCAACCTGCGCCTGCGCGGCCTGATGGCGATCCCCGCCCCGGCCGACACCCCGGAAGCCCAGCGCCGCCCCTTCGCCCAGCTGCGCGAGTCCCTGGAGCGCCTCAACGCGGTGCACCCCGAGCTGGCCCTGGACACCCTGTCGATGGGCATGAGCGGCGATCTGGAAGCCGCCGTTCAGGAAGGGGCCACCTGGGTGCGGCTGGGCACCGCCATCTTCGGGGCCCGGCCTCCGCGCCCCTGACCACTCACGCTTCTCAGAGGAGCTTCGCATGGCAAGCCAAGTCACCTTCATCGGCGCCGGCAACATGGCCAGCGCTATCTTCGGCGGCATGATCGACAACGGCTATCCGGCCGCGGCGATCACCGCCACCAGTCCCGACCCCGAGCGGCTGGCGGCCCTCGCCGCCGAGCGTGGCATCCACACCACCGATGACAACGCCGCGGCTGTCGCCGAGGCCGACGTGGTGGTACTGGCGGTCAAGCCCCAGATCATGCGCGAGGTCTGCGAAGGCCTGCGCGACGCCGTGCAGGCGCGTCGTCCGCTGATCGTCTCGGTGGCCGCCGGCCTCACCGCCGAAACGCTGGACACCTGGCTCGGCGGCGATCTGGCAGTGGTACGCTGCATGCCCAATACGCCGTCGCTGGTGGGTGCCGGCGCCAGCGGGCTCTACGCCAACGCCCGGGTCAGCGACGAACAGCGCGAGCTCGCCACCACCCTGCTGGAGGCCGTGGGCCTCGTCGAGTGGGTCGATGACGAAGCGCTGCTCGAGGCCGTCACCGCGGTCTCCGGCAGCGGCCCGGCCTACTTCTTCCTGGTCTTCGAGGCCCTCGAGGAAGCCGGCGTGCGCCTCGGTCTGCCCGCCGCCACGGCGCGCCGGCTGGCCTTGCAGACCGGCCTGGGGGCGGCGACGATGGCGCAACGCAGCGAGCACGACCCCGCGCAGCTGCGCCGCAACGTGATGTCGCCGGGCGGCACCACCGAACGCGCCATTCACAGCCTCGAGGAAGGCGGGCTGCGCGCGCTGTTCGCCGAGGCGACCGAAGCCTGCGCCGCCCGCGCCCGCGAGATGGCCGCCGAACTCGGCGAGTCGACGCCGAACCGATAACGGAGGGAGTCCATGGGAAGTCAACTGGGAAGCGCCGGCCTGATGCTGGTCAACACCCTGATCAACATCTACCTGTTCCTGCTGATGCTGCGCTTCCTGCTGCAGGCATCGCGTGCCGACTACTACAACCCGATCAGCCAATCGGTGGTCAAGGTGACCCAACCGGTGGTCAAGCCGCTGCAGGGTTTCCTGCGGCCCATGGGTCGCGTCGACCTGGCCACCCTGGCGGCCGGCTTCATCATCAAGGCGCTGAGCATCATCCTGATCATGCAGGTGGCGATCGGCGGCATTCCCTCCTTCGGCGGCATCGCCATCGCCTCGGTGGCGGCGCTGGCCAGCGCGATCCTCAAGATCTACTTCTTCGCCCTGATCGGCATGATCATCCTCAGCTGGGTGGCGCCTCACGCCAGCCACCCGGGCGCGATCCTGATCATGCAGCTGGTCGAGCCGATCATGGCCCCGGTACGCCGCGTGATCCCGCCGCTGGGCATGATCGACCTGTCGCCGATCGTGGTGTTCATCGCCATCAACCTGATCGACAGCGTCCTGGTCGGCTCGCTGACCCGCGCCGCCGGCATCGCCGGCGCCCTGGTCGGTCTCTGAACGGCGGCCCGGCAATCGACAATACCGATAATGACGCAAGACACAGGGTCCGACCGGGCCCTGTCACGAACTGGACACGGACCCCTCATGCCCGAAACGCTCCCCGCCGATTCGGTCGGTCTGGTGACGCCGCAGCAGGCCCGCTTCGACGAGCCCCTGCCGCTGGCCTGCGGCAAGACCCTGCCGGCCTATGAGCTGGTCTACGAGACCTACGGCGAGCTCAATGCCGAGCGCAGCAACGCCGTGCTGGTCTGTCATGCCCTGTCGGGCCATCATCACGCCGCCGGCTATCACAGCCCCGACGACCGCAAGCCCGGCTGGTGGGACGCCCACATCGGTCCCGGCAAGGCCATCGATACCGACCGCTTCTTCGTGGTTTCCCTGAACAACCTGGGGGGCTGCCACGGCAGTACCGGCCCCTGCCACATCAATCCCGAGACCGGCCGCCTGTGGGGACCGGAGTTCCCGGTGATGACCGTCGGCGACTGGGTCGACAGCCAGGTCCGGCTCGCCGACCGGCTGGGCATCGCGCGCTTCGCCGCCGTGGTCGGCGGCAGCCTGGGCGGCATGCAGGTGCTGCAGTGGGCCATGCGCTACCCGGAACGCATCGCCAACGCCGTGGTGATCGCCGCCACCCCCCGGCTGACCGCACAGAACATCGCCTTCAACGAGGTCGCCCGCCAGGCGATCCGCTCCGACCCCGACTTCCACGGCGGCTGGTACGCGGCGCACGATACCGTGCCCAAACGCGGCCTCAAGCTGGCGCGCATGGTCGGCCACATCACCTACCTGTCGGAGCACTCGATGGGCGCCAAGTTCGGCCGCGACCTGCGCAGCGACGAGCTCAACTTCGGCTATGACGTGGAGTTCCAGGTCGAGTCCTACCTGCGCTACCAGGGCGACGCCTTCTCCACCGCCTTCGACGCCAACACCTACCTGCTGATGACCAAGGCGCTGGACTACTTCGACCCGGCGGCCGACCATCAGGGCGACCTGGCCGCCGCCCTGGCGCCGGCCTCCTGCCGTTTCCTGGTGGTCAGCTTCTCCACCGACTGGCGCTTCACACCGGAACGCTCGCGGGAGCTGGTCGATGCGCTGATGCGGGCCCGCAAGCCGGTCAGCTACGCGGCCATCGACTCCCCGCATGGCCACGATGCCTTCCTGCTCCCGGACGCGCGCTATGGCGCCGTGTTCGGCGGCTTCATGCACCGCGTGGCCCGCGACCTCGGCCTGGAGGAGCGTCACTGATGCGTCCCGACCTGACACTGATCCATCACTGGGTGCCCGAGGGTGCCCAGGTCCTCGACCTGGCCTGCGGCGACGGCACCCTGCTCGACGCCCTGGCCCGCGACAAGGGCGTCACCGGCTACGGCCTCGAGATCGACCCCGACGGCATCACCGCCTGCCTGGAACGCGGCGTCAACGTCATCGAGCAGGACCTCGACCAGGGCCTGGCCAACTTCGACGACGACGCCTGCGACCTGGTGATCATGACCCAGGCCCTGCAGGCCCTGCGCCGCCCCGACCGGATGCTCGACGAGATGCTGCGGGTGGCCAGCGAGGCGATCATCACCTTTCCCAACTTCGCCTACTGGCGTCATCGCCTGTACCTGGGCTTCAAGGGCTTCATGCCGGTGTCGCGCTCGCTGCCCTACGCCTGGTACGACACGCCCAACATCCACCAGTCCACCTTCAACGACTTCGAGCGCCTGTGCACCGACAAGGGACTGGTGATCACCGACCGCGCGGTGGGCCGGGGCGACCATGAAAGCCACTGGTCCAGCCGGCTGTGGCCCAACCTGTTCGGCGAGATCGCCATCTTCCGGGTCGGCCGCGGCGAGGCACGCCGTCATGGCTGAAGACGCCGGATCGCGCCGGATGCCGGTGCCCGCGTCAGTCGACGACGCCGGCGTCGTGCAACTGGCGATGCAGTGACACCGGCAAGCGGTCGTCCAGGCTGATGCCGGCCGGCCGACCGTCGTCCCGATCCACCCGGCACCCGTAGGCCAGCACCTCGACCCCCGCCTCGACGACCCGCCGCAGCGTCTCCGCATAGCGCGGGTCGAGATGCGCGGCCGGGGCGACGTCACGGATGCCGGTATGGGCGACACAGAACAGCAGCACCGCGCGGTGCCCGGCGGCGACCTGCGCCGCCAGGGTCTCGAGGTGCCGGGTGGCACGCTCGCTGACCGTATCGGGAAAGTAGCCGTGACCGTCGGCTTCCTGCAGGGTGACCTGCTTGACCTCGACGAAGGCGGTGCCGTGCTGCGGGTCGTCGAGCCGGAAGTCGAGACGTGCCCCCTCGAGCTTCGCCTCGCGCTTGAGCGTGGCATAGCCGGCCAGCGCTTCCACCCGCCCGGCGCGCAGCGCCTCCTCGACGATGGCATTGGTGCGCCCGGTATGCACGGAGGCCAGGGCCACCCCGCCGTCCGGCCGGGGCAGCTCGATCAGCTCCCAGGTCCAGGCCAGCTTGCGTGCCGGGTTGGTACTCGGCGACAGCCAGACCCGGCAGCCCGGCACGTTGACCGCGCGCATCGAGCCGGTATTGGGGCAGTGGGCGACCACCACGGTGCCGTCGGCGAGTTCGACATCGGCGAGGAAGCGCTTGTAGCGCCGCCGCAGGATGCCGGGAACCAGCGCCTCGTAGGTCATCTCAGGGCGTCTCGCGGTCCAGGAAACGCGCCAGCCGCGCCACCGCCTCCTCGAGCCGGGCGACGTCGTTGGTGAAGGCGATGCGCACGTGATGCTCGCCGCCGCGCACGGCGAAGTCGACGCCCGGCGTGATGGCGACGTTCTCGGTTTCCAGCAGCCGCTGGCAGAAGGCCTGGCTGTCGCGGGTGTAGCGCGACACGTCAAGCCAAAGGTAGAAGGCCCCCTGGGGCGGCATCGCCGGCGCCAGCCCCAGCCGCTCGAGCCCGGCCAGCAGCGCGTCGCGGCGCCGATGCAGCTCGCGCCGGCGACGTTCGAGTTCGGTGGCGCACTCGGGGGTGAAGGCCGCCAGCGCGGCGTGCTGCGACAGTGTCGGCGCGGCGAGGAAGACGTTCTGGGCCAGCCGGGTCAGGGGTTCCACGGCGGCCTCGGGGGCGACCAGCCAGCCCAGGCGCCAGCCGGTCATGCCGAAGTATTTCGAGAAGCTGTTGACCACGAAGGCCTCGGGGGCCACCGCCGCGGCACTCACCGGCGCCACATCGTAGCTCAGCCCCTGGTAGATCTCGTCGACCAGCAGCGCGCCGTCGCGGCGGGCGACCTCGCCGGCCACGGCCCGCAGCCCGCCGGCATCGAGCATGTGCCCGGTGGGGTTGGAGGGCGTGGCCAGCATCGCCAGCCGGGTCGCCGGCTGCCAGTGCCGGGCGACGAGCGCGGCGTCGAGCTGCCAGCCGCTTTCATCGCCCACCGGCACGCAGTCGATCTCGGCATCGGCCAGCCCCATGAAGTGGCGGTTGCAGGGGTAGGTGGGATCGGCCATCAGCACCCGATCGCCGCGCCCCACCAAAAGCTGGCTGGCCAGCAGCAGCGCCCCCGAGGCCCCCGGGGTGACCAGAATCCGCGCCGGATCGATGTCGGCACCGAAATGCGCCGCATAGTGGCCGGCGATCGCCTCGCGCAGCGCCGGAATGCCGCCGGCCGGCGTGTAGCGGGTCCGCCCCTCGGCCAGCGCCTGCCGCCCGGCCTCCACCACCGGCTCGGGCGTGGCGAAGTCCGGCTCGCCGATTTCCAGGTGAATCACGTCGTGTCCGGCCGCCTCGCGTGCCTGGGCCTGCTCAAGCAGTCCCATCACGCGAAACGGCTGCACCCGGTCGATACGGGTGTTCCAGTTCATGCCGGCGTCCTCCTCCTGCGCCATCCCCAAATTCGCACGCCACGTTGCCCGGGCATGCGACACGGGTCAATCTTCTCACGACAAGCCGCTTCAGCGGTTGCAAACCCACCGCTTTTTCGCTAAATAAGCAAGGCTTCGGGTGGGCATGCCATCCGTGGAGGCGACGGAGACGGACACCCCGACTCGCCTTCGACCGGCCGGGCATCGGCCCAAGTCACTTGCGTAATGAGGCAGCCCCATGCCAGTAGCGGAACAGAAAACGGAAGCGCCCAAGAAATTCACCCCGTACGAGCCGGCGCCGGGGGAAGAGTACATGAACGAGAAGCAGCTGGAGCACTTCCGCCAGATCCTGCTGGGCTGGAAGCAGGATCTCATGGAAGAGGTGGACCGCACCGTGCGCCATCTGCAGGAAGACGCCAACAACTACGCCGACCCGGCCGACCGGGCGACCCAGGAAGAAGGCTTCAGCCTGGAGCTGCGCACCCGCGATCGTGAGCGCAAGCTGCTCAAGAAGATCAACGAGACCCTCGAGAAGATCGACGAGGACGACTACGGCTTCTGCGAGGCCTGCGGCGTCGAGATCGGCATCCGTCGCCTCGAGGCACGCCCGACCGCCACGCTGTGCGTCGACTGCAAGACGCTGGCGGAGCTCAAGGAAAAGCAGCTGGGCGGCTGAGCCCCCCGGCCGACCGGACACGGGCGCCGCACGGCGCCCGTTTGCGTTTCAGGAGAGCTCGATGCCCGGCTATCGCGGCCGTTTCGCCCCCACCCCCTCCGGTCCGCTGCACTTCGGCTCGCTGGTCGCCGCGCTGGGCAGCTTCCTCGATGCCCGCCACGCCGGCGGCACCTGGCTGCTGCGCATCGAGGACGTCGACCCGCCGCGCTGCCCGCCGGGCACCGCCGACACCATCCGCCGCCAGCTCGAGGCCTACGGCCTTCACTGGGACGGCGAGATCCGCTATCAGCACACGCGCGATGCCGCCTACCAGGCGGCGCTGGATCGTCTGGTCACCGCCGGGCTGGCCTACCCCTGCAGCTGCTCGCGCAAGGAATGGCGCGAGTACCCCATCTACCCCGGCTGGTGCCGCGACGGCATCCGCGCCCCCGGGCGCCCGCTGGCCTGGCGGCTGCGCAGCGATCTCGGGGAGCGCCCGGTCATCTGGCAGGATCGCCTGTTCGGCGAGCAGTGCTTCGACCCCGCCGAGCTGGGTGACGTGGTGCTCAAGCGCAAGGAGGGTCTCTGGGCCTACCAGCTGGCGGTGGTGGTGGATGACGCCGACCAGGGCATCACCGATGTGGTGCGCGGCGTCGACCTGCTCGACAACACGCCCTGGCAATGGCAGCTGCAGGCTGCGCTGGGCGCCCCGCATCCACGCTATCTGCACCTGCCGCTGGTGGTGGCCGAGAACGGCCAGAAGCTCTCCAAGCAGAACCTCGCCCCGGCGCTGCCCGAGGACGACACCAGCGTGCGCCACTGGCTGCACGACGCCCTGGGGCTGCTGGCCCAGGCGCCGCCGGCGGCGCTGCGCACGGCCCCCGTGGCGGAACAGCTCGCCCACGCCGTTCGCCACTGGGATCCGAGCCGCCTCGATGCCCACGCGCACCTACCCGCCCCGCCCGCCTGAACGCGGGCAGGGATGCGACACACGTCGGCTTGAGTCGCTGCCCTCGCCTTCCCTACACTCGAGGATTTCTTCCGCGCGGACCTGCGAATGTACGTTTACCGCATCATGCTGTTTCTGGTCTTCGGCGGCTACCTGCTGTCGCCGGCGCTGATGAGCGGCTGGGCGGTTCCCGGCATGGCCTGGTATCGCCCCTTCCTGATCTGGGGCGGGCTGATCGCCCTGTCGGTGTGGCTGGAACAGAAAAGGAAGCTCGATGAGCATTAGCCTGACGGGGCTGCTGGCGCTGACGGCCGGCTATCTGGGGCTGATGCTGCTGGCCGCGAGTGCCGTGGAACGGGGCTGGCTGTCGACGCGGATCGTGCATCACCCGCTGGTCTACGGCCTGTCGCTGGGCGTCTACGTCAACGCCTGGGGGCTGTTCGGCAGCATCGCGCTGGCCGCCGAGATCGGCTACGGCTACCTGGCCTACTTCCTGGGCGTGGCCGGCGCCTTCCTGCTGGCACCGGTGCTGCTGGTGCCGATCCTGCGCCTGACCCGCACCTATCAACTGGCCTCGCTGGCCGACCTGTTCGCCTTCCGCTTTCGCAGCCGCTGGGTCGGCACGCTGGTGACCGTGATCACCCTGCTGGCGGTGCTGCCGCTGCTGGCCCAGCAGGCCCAGGTGGTGGGCGCCATCGCCTATCGCCTCAGCGGACTCGCCGACCCGGCCTGGCTGGCGCTGGCCTTCTGTGTGCTGGCGGCGGCGCTGGCCCTGCGCCTCGGCGCGCGCCATGCTCACCTCAACGCCGATCACGACAGCCTGACCGCAGCCGTCGCCACCGGTTCGCTGCTCAAGCTGGGCGCCATGCTCACCCTGGGTGTCATCGCCCTGTACGGCGTCTTCAGCGGCCCGGCCGACCTTCAGCAATGGCTCGAGGGCCCCGGACAGCCGCTGCAGGCACTGGCCGCCCGTCTGCCACCCGGCCAGTGGCGTACCCTGCTGCTGCTGTTCTTCGCCGCCGCCTTTCTGGCGCCCCACATGTTTCACATGGTCTTCGCCCAGGGACCGTCACGCCCGGCGCTGTTGCAGGCCGGCTGGCAACTGCCGCTGCTGCTGTTGCTGATCGCCCTGCCGGCGCCGCTGATTCTCTGGGCTGCGCAGTCGCTGGGAATCGCCTCGCCGGAAACCGGGCTGGCCTATCTGGCCTTCATGCTCAGCGACTCGCCCGGCGTGATCGCGCTGGTCTTCATCGCCGGACTCGCCGCCGCCGCCGGTACCCTGGTGGTCACTACCCTGTCCCTGGCCGGCATGGCGCTCAATCATCTGGTGCTGGTGGCCCACCCGCCGGCGCGCCAGGACAACCTGTATCGCTGGCTGCTCGGCCTGCGCCGCCTGCTGGTCATCGCCGTGATTCTCGGCGGCTGGGTATTCTACCGGCTGGTGGGCGTGCATCACGACCCCACCACGCTGGGGCTGGTGGCCTTCATCGGCATCGCCCAGTGTCTGCCCGGCATGCTGGCGGTACTCTACTGGCCGGGTGCCAACCGCAAGGGCATGGTCAGCGGGCTGCTGGTCGGCAGCCTGTTGTGGCTGGGCGGGCTTTGGCTGCCGCTGGTCGTCGACCTTCCGCCGCTGGTGCTCATCCCGCCGGGGCTCGAGCTGCTCGAGAACGAGCCGGCCTGGTACGCCGTCACCCTGATCTCGCTGGCCGCCAACGCCCTGACCTTCATCGGGGTCTCGCTGATGACGCGCACCTCCGACGGGGAGCGCGCCGCCGCGGAGGCCTGCTCGATCGATGCCGTCATCCGCCCCAAGCGCCTGCCGCTCAGCGCGCGCACGGCGGCGGATTTCAAGCAGCACCTGAGCGCGGCCCTGGGCACCGATGTCGCCGCCCGCGAGGTCGACCACGCTCTGGACGACCTGGGCATGTCGCCTCAGGAAAGCCGACCCTACGCCCTGCGCCGGCTGCGCGGCCGGGTCCAGGCCAATCTGTCGGGCCTGATGGGCCCCTCGGTGGCGCGGGACATCGTCGACCGCTTCCTGCCCTTCCAGAACGGCCCGCAGCCGGCCACCGATGACGTGCACTACGTCGAGAGCCTGCTCGAGGCCTACCGCTCGCGCCTGACCGGCCTGGCTCGCGAGCTCGACGGACTGCGCCGCTACCATCGCCGCACCCTGACCCAGCTGCCGGTCGGCCTGTGCGCCTTCGGCGACGATGGCGAGCTGCTGATGTGGAACGAGGCCCTAGCGCGGCTGTCCGGCATCGAGGGCGACAGCGTGATCGGTGCGCGCCGCGAGAGCCTGCCGGCGCCCTGGGCGGAACTGCTGGGGCGCACCTTCGATCACCACGACCGCTTCCTGTACAAGCAGGCCGTGCCGCTGGCAGCCGGCACCCGCTACCTGACCCTGCACAAGGCCGACCTCGACGTGGCCGACGGCGAGCGCGGCGGTACCGTGGTGCTGATCGAGGACCACAGCGACATGAAATGGCTGGAGGACGAGCTGGTCCATGCCGAACGCTTGGCCTCGATCGGCCGCCTGGCCGCCGGCGTCGCCCACGAGATCGGCAACCCCGTCACCGGCATCTCCTCGTTGGTCCAGAACCTGCGCTACGACACCGACGACCCGCTGGTGCTGGAGACGGCGGACCAGATCCAGCAGCTCACCGAACGCATCTCGCGAATCGTCGGCTCGCTGGTGAGTTTCGCCCACGGCGGCCGACACGGCGGACAGGCCACCGGCATGGCGCCCTGCGACGTCCGCGAACTGGCCGACGAGGCCCTGCACTTGATACAGCTGGCCCGCTCGGGCGAGGATATCGTCTATTGCAACGACTGCCCCGCCGGCCTGACGGTGCAGGGCGATGCCCAGCGGCTGGTGCAGGTGCTGGTCAACCTGCTCGGCAATGCCCGGGACGCCAGCCCGCCGGGCGCCACGGTCGTCGTCGAGGCGGGAGCGCGGGACGGCGGGGTGTATCTGGCGGTGGTCGACACCGGCGGCGGCATCGATCCCGCGATTCGCGATCACCTGTTCGAGCCCTTCACGACCACCAAGCCCCCGGGAGAAGGCACCGGACTCGGCCTGTCGCTGGTCTACAGCATCATCCGCGACCACCGGGGCCAGGTGCATGTCGAATCGCCCCTTCCCGACCTCGATCACGGCACCCGCATCGCCCTGTGGCTGCCGGAACCCCATCAGGATGGCAGAGACACCGATGACCCAGATTCTGATCGTTGAAGACGAAGCCATCATCCGCACGGCGCTGCGCCGCCTGCTGGAGCGCCACGCCTACACGGTCAGCGAGGCCGAATCGGTCGATGACGCCCGGCGCCAGGGTCTCGATCGCTTCGACCTGATCATCAGCGACCTGCGCCTGCCCGGCGATCCGGGCACCGCGCTGATCGAGGCCGCCGCACCGGTGCCCGTGCTGATCATGACCAGCTACGCCAGCATGCGCTCGGCCGTGGATGCCCTGAAGCAGGGCGCCGTGGACTACGTGGCCAAGCCCTTCGACCACGAGGAGCTGCTGGCCACCGTGCGCCAGGCCCTCGAGCAGCATGCCCCGCGCCGCGAGAGCACCGAGGCCCCGTCGCCGGCCGCGCAGCCCCAGGTCCCGCAGGACATGATCGGCGACTGCCCGGCGATGCAGGCCGTGTACACCCGCATTCGCAAGACGGCGCCGGCGGACGTCACGGTACTGATCCAGGGCGAGTCGGGCACCGGCAAGGAGCTGGTCGCCCGCGCCATCCATCGCCAGAGCCGGCGAGCACGGGCACCGCTGATCTGCGTCAACTGCGCGGCGATTCCCGAGACGCTGATCGAGTCCGAGCTGTTCGGTCACGAGAAGGGCGCCTTCACCGGCGCCAGCGCGGCGCGCACCGGACTGGTCGAGGCCGCCGACGGCGGCACGCTGTTCCTCGACGAGATCGGCGAACTGCCGCTCGACGCCCAGGCGCGCCTGCTGCGCGTGCTGCAGGAGGGCGAGATCCGCAAGATCGGCTCGGTCGAGACCCGTCACGTCGACGTGCGCCTGATCGCCGCCACCCATCGCGACCTGCATGCGCTGTCGAAGAGCGGCGAGTTCCGCCTCGACCTCTACTATCGCCTCAACGTGATGCAGATCGACCTGCCCCCCCTGCGCGAACGCGAGAGCGACATCCTGACGATCGCCGATGTGCTGCTGCAGTCTGCCTGCCGCCGTCACGACCGCGAGGGCCTGAAACTCTCGCGATCGGCGCGCCGCGACATCCGCGACTACCCCTGGCCGGGCAACGTGCGCGAGCTGGAGAATGCCCTGGAACGCGGGGTGATCCTCGCCGAGGGCAACCTGATCCATCCCGACGACCTGGGCATCAAGCCGTCGCCCGCCCCCCGGACGCCGGTCCCGCCACGCGGCGACCCGGCGGACACCGGCGACGGCGGCAAGGCGGCGGCCGAGGAGGATCTCTCCCTGGAGGACTACTTCCAGCACTTCGTGCTCGAGCATCAGGACCAGATGAGCGAGACCGAACTGGCGCAGAAGCTGGGCATCAGCCGCAAGTGCCTCTGGGAGCGGCGTCAGCGCCTCGGCATCCCCCGCAAGAAGTCGCCCCGCAGCCGCTCGGCCTGACGACGCGTTTCTGCCTGACGTATACGCCTTCCTTGCCATTGCCGACGACCGCCGGCGAAAGCCGAACGGTCATCGGCTGCGGCTGCGACCAAGGTCGTCCAAGACCATGGTCTAACAGGAATTTCTTCACGCGAAACGCCTCCCGGGACCGGCCGAACCGGAAGGTCTGCACCACTTGTTACCATCCCACCCAGCATTTTCCCCATCGCGGGGCATGAACGGTAACACCCGCGCTACCGACGACGATCAGCTGTCGACACCAAAAACACAAGATCCTGTTTTTAAAGAACAAAAGAACACATGGCATGCCTGGTGCAACATATCGGTCAAGAAAAACAAGACCCGGATGCCGGCGACGCCAACAACAACAAGAGACGTTCGCGGCGACAGCGCGTTGCAAGAACCCAACAACAAGCCAGGCAACGACATCGATTCCCGAGGGCGAACAACAACAAGCACCCAGGCGAGGAATCCATCGGCCACAACAATCACAACAGGGCCGAGACAATCCGGTGAATGAATCGGGACGCGACGCTCCGTGCACGGGACGAACAACAACAACGCCTGTCCGAGGAGCACCTTCGGCAACAACAACAAGCCGCCGGAGGGAGGCAGACACCCCTGCCGTCGTGTTGGATTATTGTTTTGAATACGAGGCGGTCGCCATCAGGAAGACAACCAACAACAAGACTCTGCTTGCCTGATGACTCCGATTGGTGACTGTGGTGCGTATTCAAGGCGATGCGCCATCACGAAGAAAAATCAACAGCATGGACGCTGTCGGAAAGCTTAAGGGGAGGCCATTGGCCTCCCCTTTCTCATGGACTCTCACGGGCATGCGGCGCCTCCGACGTGCCTTCAATGCTTTGCAAGGGTCCGGCGCTCCGCTACACTGGCTTTTTCGCGAACAGCGAGACACTATCGCGGCATGTTCAAAGGATTTACCCGCTTTCTGCAACGCCCCGGTGAACGATTGAAGACACTCTTCGGCAATCAGGACGGCTCCGGCCAGACTCCCGGGCTTCGCATACTTCCCCGAGAAGACCACCCCATTTCGCGGCGCCTGTTCAGCGACAGCGCGCTCAAGGTGCTCTATCGCCTGCACAACGCCGGCTTCGAGGCCTATCTGGTCGGTGGCTGCCTGCGCGACGCCCTGCTCGGCAAGACACCCAAGGATTTCGACGTCGCCACCGACGCCACGCCGGATCAGCTGCGCGAGCTGTTCCGCAACTCGCGCATCATCGGGCGGCGCTTCCGTATCGTTCACGTGCGCTTCGGGCGCGAGATCATCGAGGTCACCACCTTCCGCGGCCGCCCCGGCGACGAGCACGGCGAGCACCTCGCCCATCAGTCCGAAGACGGGCTGCTGCTGCGCGACAATGTCTGGGGCAGCGTCGAGGAAGACGCCATGCGCCGCGACTTCACCGTCAACGCGCTCTACTACAATATCGCCGACTTCTCCCTGCACGACTGGGCCGGCGGCCTGACCGACATCGAGAACCGCACGCTGCGCCTGATCGGCGATCCGCAGGTGCGCTATCGCGAGGATCCGGTGCGCATGCTGCGGGCGATCCGCTTCGCCGCCAAGCTGGACTTCAGCCTGGCCGCGGCGACCGAAGCCCCGATCCGCGACATGGCACCGCTGCTGCTGCAGATTCCCCCGGCCCGCCTGTTCGAGGAAGTGCTCAAGCTCTTCCTCTCCGGCCAGGCGGTGGCCACCTATCACCTGCTGCGCGAGTACGGCCTGTTCGCCATGCTCTTCCCCGAGGCGGACGAGTCCATCGCCGAGCTCGAGTGGGCCGAACCCCTGATCCTCCAGGCCCTGGCCAATACCGACGAGCGCATCCGCCAGGAGCGGCCGGTCACGCCCGCCTTCCTGTTCGGCGCCCTGCTGTGGCCCGGCGTGCAGTGGCGGGCCCGGCAGCTTCAGGCGGAAGGTATGCCGCCGATTCCCGCCCAGCAGACCGCAGCCCAGCAGGCCGTGTCGCGCCAAATCCAGCACATCTCGATTCCCAAGCGCTTCAGCCTGCCCATGCGCGATATCTGGGACCTGCAGGAACGCCTGCCCCGGCGCCGCGGCAAGCGTGCCTTTCAGACCTTGGAGCATCCGCGCTTCCGCGCCGCCTACGACTTCCTGCTGCTGCGCGAGAGCGCCGGCGAGATTGCTCCCGGCCTGGGGCACTGGTGGACGGCCTTCCAGGAAGGCGACGAACACGAGCAGCGCCGCCTGCTCGGCAAGGTGGACGCCGACCCCGCCGGCACCCCCGGGCCGCGCCGCCGCCCGCGCAAGCGCCGCCGCGGTGGGCGCAACCGGCGCTCGACGCCCGACCATGACTGAGCCGCGGCCCCGCCTTGCCTACATCGGCCTGGGCAGCAACCTCGACGACCCCGAGCATCAGGTGCGTCGGGCCCTGGCCGAGCTGGAGGCCCTGCCGCTGACCCGGCTCGAAGCCGGTTCACCGCTGTATCGCAGCGCACCGATGGGGCCCCAGGATCAGCCGCCGTTCATCAATGCCGTGGCCCGACTGGCCACGCAGTTGTCGCCGCTGGCGCTGCTCGACCAGCTGCAGGCCCTCGAACAGCGCCATCGCCGCGTCCGCCGACGCCACTGGGGGCCGCGCACCCTGGACCTCGACCTGCTGCTCTACGAGGGGTGCCGGGCTCGCTGGCCACGCCTGACCCTGCCCCATCCGGGGATCGCCGAGCGCAACTTCGTGCTGGTGCCGCTGGCCGACATCGCCCCGGACGAGCGCCTCGGCGACACGCCCGTGTCAGGCCTGGCCCGCGCCCTCGGCCGGGACGGCTTGCAGCGCCTGGCCTCGCAGCAGTAGAGTTGCATCACGATTGTTACCATCCCACACTTCAGACCCGAAGCGGGTAACAACCCAGGTAACACCCTGCCCGCCATGCCCTCGAAACGGGTGCAGTCCGACAAGTCGACGAGAAGCCAGTCATGAAAACCGTCACCGTGAGCACGCTGCAGGCCGCCAAGCGCGCCGGCGAGCCGTTCAGCTGCCTGACCGCCTATGATGCCTCCTTCGCCGAGGCCGCCAGCCGGGCCGGCATCGAGGTCCTGCTGGTCGGCGACTCCCTGGGGATGGTCCTGCAGGGCCATGCCAGCACCCTGCCGGTCACCCTCGACGACATCGCCTACCACACCCGCTGCGTGGCGCGCACCAAGGGAGCCAGCCTGCTGATGGCCGACCTGCCGTTCATGAGCAACGCCTCGACGGAGCGGCTGCTGCAGGATGCCGGCGCCCTGATGCGGGCCGGCGCGGAGATGGTCAAGATCGAGGGCGAGGCGTGGATGGCCGACGGCATCCGCGAGCTGACCCGGCGCGGCGTCCCGGTCTGCGCCCACCTGGGGCTGACGCCGCAGATGGTCCACCAGCTCGGCGGCTTCAAGGTCCAGGGGCGCGAGGCCGACCGCGCCGAGCAGCTCATCGCCGATGCGCGCACCCTGGTCGAGGCCGGCGCCTCGGTGATCCTGGTCGAGTGCGTGCCCGCCAGCCTGGGCCGCGCCATGCAGGCCGCGCTCGACGTGCCGGTGATCGGCATTGGTGCCGGCGCCGGCACCGACGGCCAGATCCTGGTGATGCACGACGTGATCGGCGTGAGCAGCGGCTACATCCCGCGCTTTTCCAAGAACTTCCTCGCCGAGTCCGGCTCGATCCAGGGCGCCTTCC
>Ga0209300_1000462_pt1 | contig 20932 bp, 19 predicted proteins | sample Shrwel_input2_RT_FD_187535 | JGI IMG/M metagenome (GOLD analysis project Ga0209300, IMG submission 187535) | Subsurface microbial communities from deep shales in Ohio, USA - Utica-3 well 1 S input2 RT (SPAdes) (version 2) ... | reverse complement strand
GTGGGCTTAAAGGATGACCGGCAAATCCACAGGTGGTTTTTGTTTGTTATTCTGAGGCAAGTAATCAGGTTTGCTGAGCGTATCCACTCTCGCTCTGGCACCAAAGTTCCGACCTATAAGGCCAGAGATTATGAATGTCGATAAAGCACAGCTACTGGATGAGCTTGAACTGGCGCGTTCCCGGACTTCAGAACTGATCAGGTCTTTACCGGAAGACAAGCTGGATGTTCCTTATCACCCGGGCGTTAATCCGCCTCTGTGGGAAATGGGCCATGCGGCGTTCTTCTACGAGGTGTTTGTCTTCAATCTGCTGGACGGCACGCCGAGTTATGACCCTTCCATGGACGATCTCTGGGATTCTTTCCATATCGAGCATACCGATCGCTGGCGACGGGACATGTTTCCGGGTCGGGAGGAGACGCTTGAATACTTCAATACCATTTATGACCGGGTAGCCGAGCGTATCCACAGCCGGGAACTGACCGATCAGGAGTTGTATCTGTATCGGTACGGGATTTTTCACCAGAACATGCACATTGAGTCGTTGATCTGGTGCCGGCAAACCGTGGGTTACCCCGCGCCACCCGACTTCAAGGGCGACCGGCCGGCACCGGGAGAGCCGGTGTCGGGCGATGTGGAAATACCTGCCGGGCGCTGGCTCATTGGTATGCCGGGTGAATCCGGGGCTTATGCCACAGATGATTTTGCGTTTGATAATGAGAAGCCGCGTTCCGAGGTTGAACTGGACGCTTTTGAGATCAGTCGTACGCCGGTTTCGAACAGGGAGTTTCAGGCGTTCGTGGACGACGGCGGTTATCGGCGCCCGGAGTTGTGGTCTTTCGGGGGGCGCAAGTGGCTGGAGACGGAAACCGATGTGGCTCTGGTGCACGGCTGTTCCGAACCACTGATGCGAGCACCGAAGCACCCGCTGTACTGGCGCTGGCACGAGGGGCAGTGGCAGGAACGCCTGTTTGATCAGTGGCAGCCGCTGGCTCCGGATGCGCCGGTTACCCATGTGACTTATTGGGAGGCGGAAGCCTGGTGCCAATGGGCCGGGCGGCGTTTGCCGACGGAGGTTGAGTGGGAAGTGGCTGCCCTGGCTAATCGGCCGGGTGAGGCGTTCCGTCGTTACCCCTGGGGCAATCAGGCGCCGGACGCCACGGTCGCCGATATGGACGGCCGGAGCATGGCGCAGAATCCGGTGTGGGATTATCCGGCCGGGGAGAGTCCGTTTGGTTGCCGGCAGATGGTTGGCTCGGCCTGGGAGTGGACGAGCAATCAGTTTTTGCCCTATGACGGCTTCAAGGTGGATATGTACCCGTTCATGTCCACTCTGCAGTTTGGCGATCACAAGGTTACCAAGGGGGGCGGCTGCGCCACTTCGTCGAATCTGATTCGTGGTACTTACCGGCAAGCGTATTTGCCGCTGCGCAATGATGTTTATACCGGGTTCAGAACCTGTGCTCTGTAGGCTGCTGAATCAGCCGGGGCATTAGTCGAGGCGTTCGAAGGTGGCGGTTTGGCTGGGGTGGCCCAGTTCCGGGTGCAGATCACCAATGCCGCCGAAGCTGACCTCATAGCCGTTGCGTTTGGCAACGCCGCTGGCCCACTGGCGAAATTTCATCCGGTCCCACTCGAATTTGTGGTCTGGCTCCCGGAATTCTCCGGGGGCCAGATCGAATAACGGATTGTATTCACGGTTGGGCGTGGTCATGAACAGAAAGTCCGGTCGCATCTGCCCAAAGACGGCCAGTTCGACTTTCGACAACTGACCCGGATTTACATGCTCGATGGTTTCCACCATGGCAGCGGCCTGGTACCCGGAGAGTTCCGGATGCTTGTCGGCGTAGGAGCCGTTGAGCAACCGGATTCGCCCGGGTGCTTCATCCATCCAGGGTTGCAGGGTCAGCCGGGCCTGTCGCAGAGAAACGCCCGACTGTTCCAGACCGGCGATCAGCCGGACCTGCGGGTGGCAAGCCAGGCGATAGAGCAGTGACCCGGAGCCGCAGCCCAGATCCAGAACCCGGCTTGCACCGGTAGCAAGAAGCGTTCTGGTCACAAAGTTCAGACGCTCCTCGTGCAGGGAGGTCATCTGGGTCATTGTTGCCGGTATCAGCGGATCACCCTCAGGCATCGTTTTGTCCCAGCGTGCGGGCTTCCTCAGTCTGATGTTGATGGTCTACCAGGTGACTGGCCAGCGCAACACCGGTTTCGCTCATGGTCAGGTAGGCGTCATTAGCACCCGCATCCCGGATTTTCTGGGCTTCGTCGGCATACATGGTATGCGCCACAATGTAACCCGTGAAGCCCAGCTTGCGCAGCATACGGGCGGCAATGAGCTTGCCTTCGATATCATTCATGGCGAGCACCACGGATTCAAGGGATGGCATATGCAGCCCTTCCCAGAAAGTGGTGTCTTCGGCATCGGCAAACACGACATTGCGGCCTTCTTTCTGATGCTTTTCTGTTTTGGCCGGGTCGGAGTCCAGCGCCATGATTCGCTCTTCGTTGGTCTTTAACCAGTCATAGGCGGCGGTACCGGTCCGGCCCATACCCATCACCAGCACTTTGGTGTCGCCCAGAGAAATCGGTTGTTCGTCGGGGTGACGTTTGTGGGTTTCGAATCCATCGATACGGTGGCAGATACGCTCGTAGATACCGTGTGAGAAGCGGTTGAGCGGGGCCGAGATAACAAACGACAGTGACACGGTGATGGCCAGTGGCACCAACCATTCCGGCAGAGCCACACTGGCGACGATCAGGCCGAACTCACTGTAGTTGGTCAGCGACAGCGATGTCAGGAAGCTGCTTCTGGCCCGCAGCCGGAAGGCCAGGAGCAGGAAGTAGAACAGAATGCCTTTCAGCGGCAAGACAACGGCAGCAACAACGGCGAAGATCAGCGCTTGCTGGTCGGGCAGACCGCCAATGCCGATCTGCAGGAAGAAGCCCACCAGGAAGACTTCTTTCACGCTCCACAGGGATTTGGACAGTTCCTGGGAGCGAGGGTGGTTAGCCAGCATGGCACCGAAAATCAGCGCCCCCAGCTCGGAACTCAGGCCGACGGCCTCAAAGCCCAGGCCTCCGATGACCAGAGCCAGCAACAAGCCGAGCAACACCAGCAGCTCGTCATGGCCGCTGGCATCCAGCAGGCGATAGAGTATCGGCCTTAGCAGGGGCAGGCCGAAGACCAGCAGTGCCCACTCGGAAGGGGTTTTGCCAGCAGCCAGACTCATGACCACCAGAGCGATCAGATCCTGCATGATCAGTATGCCGATGGCGACACGGCCGTGAAACGCCCGGAGTTCCCGTTTGCTTTCCAGTACCTTGGCGGCCAGCACCGTGCTGGAGAACGACAGGGCAATGGCCAGCAGGAAGGCGGTCAGCCAGTCCAGCTCCAGCAGCCAGTACAGGCCGGGCGTGAACACCAGGCAGGTGATGCCGAAATGCAGCAGCCCTCCGCCAATGACTTCCGGGCTGATAATGGACTTTATCTTCAGCTTCAGGCCAACGGTGAACAGCAGCAGCAACACGCCCAGGTGGGCAATATGCTGGAGCACATCGGTCTGCTCGACCGCCAGGCCGCTAAAGCTGGAGAGCCCGCTGAGAACAAACCCCGCTGCCAGGTAACCAACCAGCGGCGGAAGCCCGACGGTTTTCACCCCCAGGCCCAGGACAAAAGCAAAGGTAATCCAGATCGCTTCAGGCATCAGCAGCAGGCCCTGTTATTTCCGTCTTGAGAGTCAGGCCTGCTCGCGGGCAATGGCCCGGTAGGCGATGTCCTTTCGGTAGAAGGCGCCCTCCCAGGTGACTTTTCCAGCCAACTGATAGGCGCGCTGTTGTGCCTCGGTGACGGTGTTGCCCAGGGCTGTGGCGCAGAGCACGCGGCCACCAGCGGTGACCACGTTATCGCCATCCAGTCTGGTGCCGGCGTGGAAAACCTTCTCGCCGTCCTCGTCGGTTTCCGGCAGGCCGGAGATCACGTCACCCTTGTTGTAGCTGCCGGGGTAGCCGCCGGCTGCCAGAACGATGCCGACTGAGGCGCGGTCGTCCCACTCGGAGTGGCACTGGTCCAGCTTGCCATCAACCGCTGCCTGGCAGAGTTCCACAATATCGGACTTCATGCGCAGCATGATCGGCTGGGTTTCCGGATCACCAAAACGGCAGTTGAACTCAATCACTTTCGGCCTTCGGGGCGCCATCGGTGTCGATCATCAGCCCGGCATACAGGAAGCCTTTGTAGGGATGACCTTCGGCAGCCATGCCGTTGACCGTTGGGTAGATCACCTCGTCCATGATGCGCTGGTGCACCTCGGCGGTGACCACCGGTGCGGGGGAATAAGCTCCCATGCCGCCGGTGTTGGGGCCGGTATCGCCTTCGCCCACTCGCTTGTGGTCCTGGGAGGTGGCCATGGCCAGCACGTTTTTCCCGTCGACCATGACAATAAAGGAGGCTTCTTCGCCATCCAGGAATTCTTCCACCACCACACGGCTGCCGGCATCGCCAAACGCATTGCCCGCAAGCATGTCGCGGATGGCGTCTTCGGCTTCTTCCAGGGTCATGGCCACGATCACGCCTTTACCGGCGGCCAGACCATCGGCCTTGACCACAATGGGAGCGCCTTTTTCGCGCACGTAAGCCAGGGCTTCGTCCACATCGGTGAAGTTGGCATAGTCAGCGGTAGGGATCTGCTGGCGGGCCAGGAAGTCCTTGGTGAAGGCTTTGGAGCCTTCGAGCTGGGCTGCACCAGCGCTCGGGCCGAAGATGCGCAGGCCGCGCTCTTCGAATTTATCCACCACGCCGGCAACCAGTGGCGCTTCCGGACCGACGATGGTCAGGCCCACGTTGTTCCGTTCGGCGAAATTCACCAGACCGTCCAGATCCATTACGTCCAGATCGACATTTTCCAGGCCGGCTTCGCGAGCGGTGCCGGCGTTTCCGGGCGCTACGAAGACTTTGTCTGCCTGTGAAGATTGCGCTGCTTTCCAGGCCAGTGCGTGTTCGCGACCACCGCCGCCGATAACCAGAATGTTCATCGTGTTCTCCTTGAATCCGTATCAGTGACGGAAGTGGCGCATGCCGGTGAAGACCATGGCGATGCCGTGCTCGTTGGCGGCATCGATCACTTCCTGATCACGCATGGAACCGCCTGGTTGAATCACCGCAGTAATACCGGCTTCTGCAGCGGCGTCGATGCCGTCCCGGAACGGGAAGAAGGCGTCGGAGGACATCACCGAGCCTTTGACTTCCAGATTCTCGTCAGCGGCCTTGATGCCGGCGATTTTGGCGCTGTACACGCGGCTCATCTGGCCGGCGCCGACACCGATAGTGCGGCCGGCCTTGGCATAGACGATGGCATTGGATTTCACATACTTGGCCACTTCCCAGGCGAACAGGAGGTCATTGAGTTCCTGCTCGGTGGGCTGGCGCTCGGTGACCACTTTCACGTCTTCCATGGCCACCATGCCCAGGTCGCGATCCTGCACCAGCAGGCCGCCGGTGACGCGCTTGTAGTCCAGGGACTTGGCACGCTCACCGTCGAACTCGCCACAGGCCAGCAGACGCACGTTCTTCTTGGCGGAAACGATTTCCACCGCTTCCGGTGCGACGGTCGGCGCGATGATTACTTCCACGAACTGGCGGTCAACGATGGCTTTGGCGGTTTTGGCATCCAGCTCCCGGTTGAAGGCGATGATGCCGCCGAACGCGGAGGTCGGGTCAGTGGCGAAAGCCAGGTCGTAGGCCTGTTCAATATCGGCGCCAATGGCCACACCACAGGGGTTGGCGTGCTTTACGATCACGCAGGCCGGGTCGGCAAACGGTTTGACGCATTCCAGCGCTGCATCGGTGTCGGCCACGTTGTTGAAGCTCAGTTCCTTGCCCTGCAGTTGCTCGGCGGTGGCCACGCAGGCTTCACGGGGGTTGCGTTCGGCATAGAAGGCCGCGCGCTGGTGCGGGTTTTCACCATACCGCATGTCCTGCAGGCTTCACGGGGGTTGCGTTCGGCATAGAAGGCCGCGCGCTGGTGCGGGTTTTCACCATACCGCATGTCCTGAACCTTCACGAACTGGGCGTTGAAGGTGCGCGGGAAGTCGGCGTTGTCGTTGTCCGGCGTGCGCCCACCCAGGTAGTTGGCGATGGCGCCATCGTAACCGGCGGTGTGTTCGAAGGCCTTGACTGCCAGATCAAAGCGGGTGCTGTAGGTCAGTTCGCCCTCGTTTTCTTTCAGCTCTTTCAGAACCCGGCTGTAATCGGAGGCGTTGACCACGATGGCGACGTCGTTGTGGTTCTTGGCAGCCGCGCGAACCATGGTCGGCCCGCCAATGTCGATGTTCTCAATGGCCGTGGCCAGGTCGCAGTCCGGATTGGCGACGGTGTCTTCGAACGGATACAGGTTAACCACCACCATGTCGATGGGGTTGATGCCGTGCTCGCCCATCACCGCGTCGTCGGTGCCGCGGCGGCCGAGGATGCCGCCGTGAATCTTGGGATGCAGGGTTTTGACACGGCCGTCCATCATCTCGGGGAAGCCGGTGTAGTCGGACACTTCGGTGACCGGTACGTTGTTTTCCTGGAGCAGACGGAAGGTTCCGCCGGTCGACAACAGCTCGATGCCGCGTTCGGTCAGGGCACGGCCAAAGTCGACGATGCCGGTTTTATCACTCACGCTGATCAGAGCGCGACGGACGGGGGTATTTGCCTGATTTGCCATGGGTCACTTTCTTCGCTGTCGGATAGCTGGAATACAAAGAACAAGGGCCTCGCGAAGGTTATCCGGGAGGCCCTGTTGGGTCAGATGCCGATTATAGCAGACCGTACTGCTTGAGTTTCTTGCGCAGTGTGCCGCGGTTCAGCCCAAGCATGGTTGAGGCCTTGGTCTGGTTGTTGCGGGTGTAAGTCATTACCTGTTCCAGCAGCGGCGCTTCGACTTCTGACAGTACCAGTTGGTAGACATCAGAAACCGGTGCGCCTTCGAGTTGCTCGAAATAATTTTTCAGGGCAACTTCGACACTGTCACGCAGGGTAACGCTGTTGCCGCTGCCGTTCACCGTGTGCAACTGATGCATGTCATCGTTGGCCGGTGTGCTCAGGTTTTCATTGCTTAAAGTCTCAGCGGTCATGCTGCGAATTCCTCTTCATTACGTAAGCGGGCAAAGTGCTGTTCAATACTGTCTTGCTGCTCCCGCGCCTCTTCAATGGCGTTGAAGCGTTTACGGAACTGTTTGCTTTCATCGTGGGCCTGCAGGTACCAGCCCACATGTTTTCTGGCAATGCGCACACCCATTTTTTCGCCGTAGAAGCTGTGGAGCTCCGCCAGATGCTCGGTCAGAATCTGTTCGACTTCGTCCAGGGCCGGTATCGGGTGATGTTCCCCGGTTTCCAGGTAATGCAGGATTTCCCGGAAGATCCAGGGCCGCCCCTGAGCACCACGGCCAATCAGAAGGCCATCGGCGCCGGTGTGTGCCAGCACCTGCCGGGCTTTTTCCGGCGTCGTGATGTCGCCATTGGCAAACACCGGTATGCCAACGCTGGCTTTCACCTCGGCAATGGTGTCGTATTCCGCCTCGCCATTGTATTTGTCGGCGCGAGTGCGGCCATGAACGGCAATGGCCTGTATGCCGGCTTCTTCTGCCATTCGGGCGATGGTCGGAGCGTTCCGGTGGTCCTGGTCCCAGCCGGTCCGCATTTTCAGGGTAACCGGGATGTCTACCGCCTGGACCACGGCTTCAAGAATCTGCCGAACCAGGTTTTCATCTTTCATCAGGGCTGAGCCTGCGGCTTTATTGCAGACTTTCTTCGCCGGGCAACCCATATTGATATCAATGATCTGAGCGCCAAAGCTGGCGTTCTGCCTGGCAGCATCGGCCAGCATGCCTGGATCACCACCGGCAATCTGAACAGAGCGGGGCTCTGGTTCGCCCTGGTGATTCAGGCGGGTCTGCGATTTGCGTGTATGCCAGAGCTTGCTGTCTGCGATCACCATTTCTGACACTGCCAGCCCTGCGCCCATTTTTCGGCAGAGCTGCCGGAATGGGCGATCGGTAACGCCGGCCATGGGCGCAACAATCAATGGGTTGGGCAGAGTGTACGGCCCGATTTTTGCCGTTGGCAGCATGATCTGAGTCCGTGTCACAGAGGTTCAGCAAGCGACGGAGTGGAGCGACTGTTCAATTTCTGACCGCTCCAGCATCCGAAGGGCGCTAATAATACCGCTGGGGGCTGGCTGATTGAAGGGGCGGAAGCACGAAAAAACTGATTATTTTTCGTGCTTTCTGGTTGACTTTTGCGCTGTCAACCATGGCCCTTGGCGGTCAGCGCGACCAGGGGCGGAAGCTCAGATTGTAATTGACGGCATCGCGGCCTGGGTCGCGGATGTTGATGGCAATTCGAACCGGGGTATCCCGGGGCATGGTGTCCAGGTCTGAGGCATCGCCCGCCAGGTATTCCTGTGGAGTGAAACTGCTCTGGGCCACCACATCACCGTTAAGGTTTGAAAAGGTCAGCGCGATGGCCGGGAAGGGCTGTTCAAAACCGGCCTGGTTGATAATGACGGCGTCGACGATCAGTTGGCTTCGATCGTCCGGATTGGTGCGAACGACCAGTTTTCGACTCTGGATAGCGTCTACGTCGATTAATGGTTTGAGTTCGCAGCCGGCATAATCGCAGGCTTTTTCATAGAAGGGGCGCAACTCGGGAATGGCAGCCAGCCGGTCGAACTGGAACCATGCGGCCTGGGCAACGAGCACACCGAGCAACGTCAGTATCACAAGGCTCCATAGAACCTTGCGCCAGCCACTACCACCACCATCGATGGCTACCGGCTCGTGGCGGAGGTCTTCGTAGAGATTGTCCTTCTGATTCTTTTGGGGCCTGGGATTGACCGCAGGTTCAGCGATGCGGTCGTCCTCCGCAGCGGTCAGAGTGAGCGACTCGGCAGCAGGGGCGGCAGGCTCCGTTTTTTCAGGTTCGGGAGGTTTTTCAGGGCCGGGAGGGTTTTCGGGTGTCTCTGGTTTCGTTGGTGCCGGGGCATGGTCATCGTCTTTGAGCATTGCCTCCGCCCAGCTTTCGTCGTGATCTTCCTGCTTTTCAGAGTGCTCATCGTCGTGATGCGCTGACTGATCGGTATGGTCAAAGTTGCGAAAGCTGTCACTAAGCTCTTCTTCTGAAAAAGTGAGGCTTCCGCCGGCGTAGCGGCCCTCGGTAGCGTCTTCTTCAGGGTTGTCTTCAAAGACCAGCTCTTCGTCTTCTGCAGATTCTCCGGGGGGAGCTGCCGGAGCCGGTTCCGTGCTGGTGGACCGTCCGGAATAGGGGGATTCGGGCATGGCCTGATGTTCGATGGCATTGAACACGTTCATGCAGTTGCCGCAGCGGACCTTGCCCCTGGCGACACTGAGCTGTTCGTCAGTGACCCGGAACCGGGTTTCGCATTTAGGGCATTGGGTCTGCAGGCTGCTCTGGGTCATGCTTCTATCCTGAAGGCGTGATCGTTACTCCAAGAGCAGTTTAGTCATAACGAACTGTTTCGTCATCCGATTTTGCGGCGTCCTGTGAGGCGTATCCAATCTTCTTTCTGTTCCGGCTCGTCCATGATGAACCAGGGCGCATAGGCATCCATGACTTCACGGGCCTGGTTGAACAGAATGCCGGATAGTACCAGGTCGCCGCCGGGCCTGGTCAGGTCGGCCAGCCTGGGGGCCAGGCTGATCAGGGGCTGGGCCAGAATGTTGGCCAGCATGACGTCGGCCTGGGTGTCCGGATCATCACCCGGGAGGTACAGGTCCAGGCGGTGTTCTGAGACGTTGTTGCGCCGGGCGTTTTCCCTGCTGGCTTCCAGTGCCTGTGGGTCGGTATCCACGCCGATCACGTGTTCTGCGCCCAGCAACAGCGCTGCCAGACCAAGGATGCCGGAGCCACAGCCATAATCCGTTACCTGCTTTCCGGTGACATCCTGGCCATCCAGCCATTGCAGGCACAAGGCCGTGGTCGGGTGGGTGCCGGTGCCAAATGCCAGGCCCGGGTCGAGCATCAGGTTGGCAGCGGCGGGATCTGGCGCTTCATGCCAGCTGGGTACAATCCACAGACGTTCGCCGAATCTGATGGGCTGGAAGTCATCCATCCAGGCCCGTTCCCAGTCTTTGTCTTCAACCAGGGTGACCTCGATTTCCGACAATTCCTGCTGGGTCTGCTGGTGCCAGGCATCGCGAATGTCGGCACACAACTGCTCGATATTGCGCTCGGACTGGAACAGTCCGGTTACGACAGTCTCGCTCCACAGTGGTGTGGTGCCAGGATCCGGTTCGTACAGCGGCTGGTCGGCAGCGTCTTCCATGGAAACGGCGTCAGAGCCCATTTCCATCAGCAGATCTTCCAGCTGATCCGCGGTATCCGGATCAGCTGACATCTGGAGTTGAACCCAGGGCATGATTAGTCCCGCATCAGTTTTTCGAGGTGATGGATGGTGAAATCGACTTGTTTGAAGCCGCCATCACGCAGCAGCTGGCGATGCAGGGCCTGGTTGGTTTTGATGCCTTCTACCAGCATTTCATCCAGGGCAATCTTCATGCGACGGCGCGCGATCTCGCGGTCGTCACCCCAGGTGATCAGCTTGGCGATCAGGGAATCGTAGTACGGCGGTACCGAGTAGCCGCTGTACATGTGCGAATCCACCCGCACGCCATTTCCGCCAGGGGCATGGAAGTGGCTGACCTTGCCGGGGCTGGGCACGAAGGTTTTCGGGTCTTCGGCGTTGATCCGGCATTCCATGGCATGGCCGGAAATATGGATCTCGTCCTGGGTGTACTGCAGCTTCTCGCCACTGGCGATGCGCAGTTGCTCACGAACGATGTCCACACCGGTGACCATTTCGGAAACCGGGTGCTCTACCTGTACCCGGGTGTTCATTTCGATGAAGTAGAACTCACCGTCCTGATACAGGAATTCGAAGGTGCCGGCGCCCACGTAGCCAATTTTCTTGCAGGCATCGACGCAGGCCTTGAAGGTCCGCTGGCGCGATTCTTCATTGATGTTCGGCGCCGGTGCTTCTTCGATGACCTTCTGGTTGCGGCGCTGCATGGAACAGTCGCGGTCGCCCAGATGGATAACGTTGCCGTGCATGTCGGCCAGAACCTGGACTTCCACGTGCCGTGGCATTTCCAGGAACTTTTCCAGATACACCGTGGGGTCACCGAAGGCATTTTTGGCTTCGGTCTGGGTGATCTGGACAGCCTTGAGCAGAGCAGCTTCGGAATGCACTACCTGCATGCCGCGGCCACCGCCGCCAGAGGCCGCTTTGATCATCACCGGATAGCCGATTTCACGGGCAACTCTGAGAGTGTGCTCGTCGTCTTCCGTCAGCGGGCCGTCAGAGCCGGGAACGGTGGGAACACCGGCTTCCTTCATGGCTTCGATGGCGGAAACCTTGTTGCCCATCAGGCGGATGGTTTCTGCACGAGGTCCGATGAAGCGGAAACCGCTTTTTTCCACCTGTTCAGCGAAGTCGGCGTTCTCTGCCAGAAAACCATAACCGGGGTGAATGCCCACGGAATCGGTTACTTCAGCGGCGCTGATGATGGTGGGGATGTTCAGGTAACTGTCGACCGGGCTGTTCGGGCCGATGCATACGGACTCGTCTGCCAGGCGAACGTGCATGAGTTCACGGTCTACCTGGGAGTGGACGGCAACGGTCTTGATGCCCAGTTCCTTGCAGGCGCGGAGAATGCGCAGGGCAATTTCACCGCGGTTTGCGATCAGAACTTTATCTAACATGGCCATGATTCACATTCACCGAGTTCAGGAAATGACGACCAGAGGCTGGTCAAATTCCACCGGCTGGCCGTTCTCGACCAGAATTTCGGTGACGGTACCGGACTTGTCTGCCTCGATCTGGTTCATCATCTTCATGGCTTCAACGATGCAGATAACATCGCCTTCCTTGACGGTTTGCCCAACTTCCACGAATGCACTGGAGGTGGGTGACGGCGCCCGGTAGAAAGTACCTACCATCGGGGATTTAACCGAATGGCCGGCGGGCTTTGCCGGTGCTGCGTCGGCCGGAGCTGCTTCGGCTGCTGGCGCCGCGGCCGGGGCCTGGGGCGCTGGCGGCGCGTAATGCATCTGCGGCGCCGGTGCAGGGAGCTGTTCACGGCGGCGGGAGATGCGGACGGAGTCGTCGCCTTCCTGAATCTCCAGCTCTTCGACGTCTGACTCTTCAAGCAATTCAATCAGTTTCTTGATTTTACGAATATCCATAACGGTTCCAGTCTCGTTGTCTCTGGTCTATCGGTGAGTTCGTTGCAGGACCGCCTGCAGGGCCAGATCATAGCCCTGGCTGCCCAGCCCGCAGATAACGCCTTCGGCGATATCTGAAAAGTAGGAGTGATGGCGGAAGGGTTCCCGCGCATGCACATTGGAAAGATGCACTTCTATAAACGGAATGCCCGAGGCCAGCATGGCATCACGCAATGCGATGCTGGTGTGGGTGAAGGCGGCAGGGTTGATAATAATGAAATCCACGCCTTCGGTCCGTGCCTCATGCACTCTTTCGATCAATTCATACTCTGCGTTGGATTGCAGGTGCAACAGGTGATGGCCGTGTTCGGCGGCCTTGTCGCGCAGGCGATCATCTATGTCGGCCAGAGTCTCATAGCCGTACACCTCCGGTTCCCGGGTGCCGAGCATATTCAGATTGGGACCATGTAGTACCAGTATGGTCGACATGACTAGGCCTGCCTGCGTTTGTATCTAAAAACGAGATTACACAGCAATGAGCACCTGTGCGTTGACATTTCGTTGACGCCGCCCTTCGGGCGGGCTCTGTAGACTGGTGCGTTGGCCAGTCGGGACACAAGGCATTGTCGATCATGGCGCTCTGTGCCGATATTCGACATTGGTTTCATGAATTCGCGCCCGTTACCTGATTTTGTAGACTCAATCACAGGCTACAGTGACCTGATCGCGACCGTTCTCTTTGGAAGTGTACAGTGCCCGGTCGGCACGCTCACACAATGACTGGGAGCTTTCGCCCTGCCAACAGGCAACACCGCAACTGAACGTTACCGTGAACTCTTTGTCGCCGGCCTGCTGATGAAGTCTTGAAAAGCTTTCCCGGATGCTGTCCAGAACCTGTTGTGCGCCATCGGGCCCGGTGTCCGGGAGAATGATAGCGAATTCTTCACCGCCGTAGCGACCAATGTGGTCGGTCTTGCGCAGGCGCTGTTTCAGGAACATCGACAGGCTTCGGAGGATGCGGTCACCAATCGGGTGGCCGTAGGTGTCATTCACTTTCTTGAAGTAGTCGATGTCGAGCATGGCAAAGCACAGAGGCTGGTCTTTCTGGCGCGCCCGGACAATCTCCTGCTCCAGCAGGTGCAGGGTATGGGTGTGGTTGTACAGGCCGGTGAGGCTGTCGCGAATCATCAGCGCCAACAGGGAGCGGGCTCGTCTGCCACGGTTATGCAGGGTGGCAATCAGGTGCTTCGGGTCAATGGGTTTGGTGAGGAAGTCGTCGCCGCCAAGGCTCATGGCATGCAGCTGTTTGCTGAGGTCTTCTTCGGCGGACAGGTAGATGATCGGTACGCTGTGGAATTTGTCCTGCTGGCGGATTACCCGGGCGATCTCCATCCCGGTGCAGCCGGGCATGTACATGTCCAGAATGATGATTTCCGGAGAGAACTCCTCCAGTGCATGAATGATCTGCATGGGGTCGGTAATGATATGGGAAATCATGCCGGCCTTTTTCAGCACTGTTTCCATGTACTTGGCCTGGGCCCGGGAGTCGTCCAGTACGAGCACCTTATAAGGCTCGATGTTGTTACCGTGGGTGTAGGCCTCGATTTTTTCGATCAGCTGGCCCGGATCGACCGCCGGGTAGAAGAATTCCTCACCACCGCATCGCGAAGCCCGCAGGCGGGTTTCGATGCTGCCGTCTTCTTCGCTGACAAAGATGATCGGGATGGGGGTTTCATGCCGGTCCTGAAGCCGTTCCGTGGTTACGATGCCGGCGTTCTGGCTATCACCGAAGTTGACGTCAAGCAGAATCGTTTCCGGCTTGTTCAGGGCGCAGGCTTCGATAAGCTCATCAGCAGAGTTGAAAGCTGAGGCCCGGAACCCGAAAAACTCCAGTTGTCGAATCAACCGCGACGCCAGCTCTGCATTGGGGAGGGCAATATAGACCGGGGTTCGCCGATACTGGTGGGGCTCGGCTCCGTTTTCGGGGTCGGTCTTCCGGCGGGTGGTGCAGCGCAGCGCAGCAAAGCCCGCTTCCAGTTGCTCAGTGAGGGTATCGGTGAGTGGCGAGCCGGACTGCCATCCGGACAGCGCCTGCAGGATCTGTTCGCCGGCGTTGGCATGGTCGTCCATTTCGAACCGTCTGGCGTAGCGGGTCAGCTTGTCGGTTGCGGTGGCCAGTTCGTCGCGCCAGACTCCGGCCTGGTCCGGGGTATCCTGAATTTTCTGCCAGGTGTCCAGTACCACCCGGGCCTGAGTCGTGACCCGGCGGGCGAAATGCTGCCTGAGTTTTTCTTTCTGGCTTTCGTCGTTCATTACGCTCCAGCCTGCCTCCTTTCGATACCGGTCGCCCGGTTCCTGTTTCCGGGGACGAGCCTTTGATTATTGGAAGTTGTAAAGAGACTCCGTTGTTCCTGTGTAGAGTCTATAGTGTTTAGTGGTGTTGGCGCAGGATGAAGACTGTAAATGTTTGTCAATTTTGCGCCTGAGTGCTCATTTATTGATCCGGGGCAGCAAACCATGGCAGGGAAACGCCGCAAGACTGATCGCAGACAGCAGGGAACAATTACCCTACAGACGTTGTTGTTGCTGTTTACCGGTGCCTTGCTGGTAGTGCTTCTTTTGGCGGCGTTTGTGACCAGTTATGGCCATTTCCGGGACTATGTTGCCGATCAGCTCGAAGCCCACGCCCGGGATGGCGCCATCGCCACCGGGTTGTCGTTGTCCAATGCCATTGATGGCTCTGACCCGGTGGCCTCGGCCTCTCTAATTGATGCTGTATTTGATAGCGGTAAATACCTTTCAGTTGAGTACGTCAATCATGAGGGCGAAGTGATTGCCGGCAGAACCATGGCCCTGAAGACAAAAGTGGCACCGGACTGGTTTGTTGCCATGGCGGAATTGCCATTGACGGCGGCTGAAGCCGAAGTAGTGCGGGGCTGGATGCGTTTGGGCAAGGTTCGGGTAGTCAGTCACCCGGGGCGCGCCTATGACGACCTGTGGCGCATGGCGGTGGGTTTGTCGGCCGGCGTTATGATCATCGGGGGCGTTGGTCTGGCCACCCTTTTTGTGCTGCTGCGCTGGTTGCTGCGGCCACTCAAAGCGCTGGAGGCGCAGGCACGGGCTTTGGGGCGGCGTAATTTTCGCAAGCGTATTCATCTTCGCTCCACCCGTGAGCTGAACCGGGTGACCGAGGCCATGAACCAGATGGCGGATGATCTGGGCCGTTTGTTTGAAGGTCAGGGCAAGCTCATTCAGCATCTGCGTAAGGTTAATAATGAAGATGCGGTTACCGGTCTGGCCAGTCGTACAGCGTTTGATCAGCGTCTGAAGGTGGAAGTGGAGTCGGAAGAGAAGGCCGCGCCGGGGGTGTTGATGATGGTTCAGTTGGGCCATTTCGCCGACTACAACCAGGCTTATGGCCAGCACGAAGGCGACCAGTTGTTACGGGAAATCGGTGGCTGCCTGCAGGAGTTTGTCGTTCAGCAGGCTGATTCCTTTGCTGGTCGCAGAATGGGCGCTGAGTTTTCAGTGTTTCTTCCCGGCGCATCATTAACCGATGCCCGCCAATGGGCAGAGGTGCTGGTGACGGAACTGGACCAGCGCTATTCGGCACTGGCCAGGCCGATGGACACTTCGGTATATGCGGGGCTGGCGCCGGCTCGCAAGGCGGGAAGTATCCGGGAGTTGATGGCCGCAGCCGATGAGGCGCTGGCAACAGTCCGGGAAACGGGGGTCTCCGGCGTTCAGGTCGCCGATGGCGGCAGTGGTAACCATCATGATATGGAAGCCTGGCGGATTATCATCGCCAACGCCCTTGCCAGGGAGAATCTTGCGTTGTGGTTGCAGCCGATGGTGGAGGGGGAAGGCCGGCGCCTGGTGTACTATCAGGTATTTTCACGCATCAGGACACCGGAAGGTGATCTCAAGGCCGGCCTGTTTGTGCCTCTGGCGGAGAGATTGGGGCTGGTAAAAGATCTGGATCGTATTCTGGTGCGCCAGGTGTTGGACTACCTCGATGCCCGGCCCGGCATTGTTCTGGCTATATCGCTGGGCTGGGGCTCTGTGGCGGATGCCGAATTCCGGGATGACCTGCTGACTATGCTGGCGAATGCCGGTGACGCTTCAAAGCGATTGTGGGTCGGTATACCGGAACTGGCCATGAGTTATCACCGGAAATCGGCTAACGCGCTGGTGCTGTCTCTTTTCCGGGCAGGGGTGCCGGTACTGGTGGATCGTTTCGGTGTGGGCGGAGTGCCGTTCAGCTACCTGAAAAATCTGCCGTTCAGTGCCATGCGTATCGACAACAGCTTTATTCATGACCTGGACAGCCAGCCAGAGAACCGTTTCTGGGTAGAATCGGTGATTGGTATCGCCCGCAGTCGTGGGGTGCGCGTTTTTGCGACCGGAGTGGAAACCGCAGCCGAATACTCGGTACTCTGTGACCTGGGTATTGACGGCGCCATGGGATACCATCTGGGGCGACCTTTTGCAGCTGACGAATAACCAACGGAGAGCAGAAGCCTTATGCCGGGCAAAATCAGACAGTATTTCAAAGACAAAAAAGACGATGTTCAGGATTTCGCCGGAAGCCGAGGTGTTATTGCCAAGTTTGTGCTGGCGCTTCTGGTTATCTATCTGTTGGTGTCCATCGTTCTGGGTATGTTCTGGAGCAGTGAGCCGGATACGTTTTCTGTGCGTGAACACACCCGTACTCAGGCAACTGAAATGGATCGGGAGCCGGTTACCGGTTTTGCCACGACCGTCACCATGATCCGCATCGCGGAAACTCTGCTGGAAAAGCCCGGTGGCTATATTACCAACGACATTGCCCCACCCGGGCTTTGGATGGACAACATGCCGAGCTGGGAATTCGGTGTTCTGGTTCAACTGCGTGATCTGTCCCGCGCCATGCGCCAGGAGCTCAGCCGGTCTCAGAGCCAATCGGCCGAAGACCCGGACCTGGTCATAGCCGAGCCGCAATTTCATTTCGATAACGGCAGTTGGGCCATTCCGTCCACTGAAAATGAGTACCGTCGTGGTATTAACGCTCTGAAACGCTATCTTGACCGTCTGTCCCATCCGACTGACGCGGATGCCCAGTTTTTCGCCCGTGCAGACAACCTGAACAGCTGGCTGGCGGATCTGGAAACCCGCCTGGGCAGTCTGTCCAGAACGCTGAGTGAGAGTGTGGGCAAAGCATCGGTCTCCGAGGCGGTGGCCAACATTGATCCGGACGATCCGCTGGCAGAAGAGGCTGGTGGTGCCGATGTAAAAACCGACTGGACCAAAATTGATAATGTTTTCTACGAAGCCCGTGGTACTGGCTGGGCATTGCTCCATATTTTCAAGGCGGTAGAGGTAGACTTCCGCAGCGTATTGCGGGACAAGAACGCCATGGCCAGCGCAAAGCAGATTATTATTGAGCTGGAAGGTACCCAGAAGCCTATGTGGAGCCCGGTTGTTCTGAATGGCAGCGGCTTTGGTGTGCTGGCCAACCATTCTCTGACCATGGCGGCTTACCTGTCACGGGCCAGTGCGGCGGTCAGTGACATGCGGGATCTGCTGTCTCGGGGCTAGCAACAGGTTGGCCACGAAAAAACACGGAAAGAAAAGATAAAAAGATATTTAGCCACAAAATCCACGAAACCCACGAAAGTACTGAAAAGGCAGGTTCCGTTTTATTTTCGTGGATTTAGTGGGTTTCGTGGCTGATTTTTTCTTTCAGGGCTAAAAACAAAAAAAGCCGGACAGTTTTAAGCTGCCCGGCTTTTTTGTGGAAGCGTGGTATCAGCCCTTGTAGGCGGCAACCGCGTCTTCTACTGCTTTTCTGGCGGCATCGGCGTTCGCCCAGCCCTGTACTTTTACCCACTTACCCGGCTCGAGCGTCTTGTAGTTCTCGAAGAAGTGATGGATCTGGTCGCGGAGCAATTCCGGAAGATCTTCGATTTCCTTGATGTTGTGGTAAGTGCGGGTCAGCTTGTCATGGGGGACGGCAACCAGCTTGGCATCGCCACCGGCTTCGTCTTCCATGTTCAGGATGCCGACCGGGCGACAACGGATGACGCAACCGGCCTGGATCGGGTAGGGCGTCACCACGAGAACGTCCAGCGGGTCGCCGTCGTCAGCCAGCGTGTGCGGGATAAAACCATAGTTGGCCGGGTAGAACATCGGAGTAGCCATGAAGCGGTCAACCAGCAGGGCGCCCATGTCTTTGTCCAGCTCGTACTTCACCGGAGAGCTGTTGGCCGGAATTTCGATGGCAACGTAGATGTCTTCAGGTGGATTCTTGCCAGCGGGGATGTTATCGAATTGCATGTGCGATCCTTACCAATGGTGTGACGCAGGTTCAGCCTGCGGTTAAAAATTCGCCGGAATTATACGGAAGTGTGCCGGGGTCCGAAACTAAACCTTGGTCTTCCGCCTGTTCAGGCACCCTTCCGGGGAATGCTTTTTACGCCGTCACTGGTGCCCAGTAGCAGCAGGTCGGCGGGGCGACGGGAAAACAACCCATTGGTGACCACGCCCACAATGTTATTGAGCTTTTCTTCGATCACGATCGGGCGGGAAATGTCCAGGTGATGGATGTCGATGATGATGTTGCCGTTGTCGGTGGTAAAGCCGTCCCGGTAGACCGGATCGCCGCCGAGTTTTACGATCTCACGGCCGACATGGCTGCGGGCCATGGGAATGACTTCAACCGGCAGCGGAAAATCGCCGAGGATGTCGACTTTTTTGGAGTCGTCTGCGATGCAGATAAAGGTTTTGGCAACCGCTGCGACAATTTTCTCCCGGGTCAACGCACCGCCGCCGCCCTTGATCAGCTCCAGACGCTCGTTGGTTTCGTCGGCACCGTCCACGTAGAACTCAATTTCATTGACGGCATTCAGGTCGTAAACGGTGATGCCGTGGCTTTTCAGCCGCTCGGCGGTGGCTTCAGAGCTGGCCACGGCTCCGTCAAAATCGTTTTTGTACTCGGCCAGATAGTCGATGAAATAATTGGCGGTGCTGCCGGTACCAACGCCGACGACACTGCTGTCTTCCAGATGGGGGGCAACGTAATCAACAGCTGCCTTGGCTACTGCCTGTTTCAGTTCGTCCTGGGTCATGGGGCTGCTCCGGGTATGTTCCGAATGAATTTGCCAACATTATACGCCTGCAGCGAGTCTGCTTATAGACGGCTGCCGTGCAAACTTCCTACACTGTGGGTTTTTCCAGCCATTCACCAGCAACCGGAACCATCATGCCGCAACGCTATATCAAGAAGATTCTCGATGCGCGCGTCTACGACGTGGCTATCGAAACACCGCTGACGGAAGCCCGTAGCCTTTCCAAGCGCTTTGGCAACAACATTCTGCTCAAGCGTGAAGACCTTCAACCGGTGTTCTCCTTCAAGATTCGCGGCGCCTATAACCGGATTGCCCAGCTCTCCGAAGAGCAGAAAGCCAAAGGTGTTATTTGCGCCTCCGCTGGAAATCACGCTCAGGGCGTGGCTATGTCGGCGAAACAGCTGGGCATCAAGGCGGTGATTGTGATGCCCCAGACCACGCCGGATATCAAGGTGAAATCGGTACGTGACCGTGGCGCCAAAGTCGTGCTCAAAGGCGACGCTTTTGACGAAGCAGCTGCTCATGCGCAGGAACTGATCAAAAAGAATGGTTACACCTACATTCCGCCCTATGATGACCCGGATGTGATCGCCGGCCAGGGCACCGTGGCCATGGAGATGATGTGGCAGTTCTCAAAGCCGCTGCACGCTGTGTTCATTCCGGTTGGTGGCGGTGGCCTGATGGCAGGCATGGCGGCCTACATCAAATATCTGCGCCCGGAAATCAAAGTGATTGGTGTAGAGCCGGAAGACTCCAACTGCCTGCAGGCAGCACTGGCCGCCGGAGAGCGTGTGGTGCTGGATCAGGTCGGCATTTTCGCAGATGGTGTCGCCGTCAGGCAGATTGGCGAAGAGCCCTGGAAAATCTGCAAAGACAATGTGGACGAAGTGATCACTGTCAGCACCGACGAAATCTGTGCGGCTATCAAGGATGTATTTGAAGACACCCGCTCCATTGCCGAGCCCGCCGGTGCGCTGTCGGTAGCGGGTATCAAAAAGTATATCCAGCGTGAACAGATTGAGGGTGAAAACCTCGCTGGCGTGCTCAGCGGTGCCAACATGAACTTTGACCGCCTGCGTTACATTTCCGAACGCACAGAGGTTGGTGAAAAACGCGAGGCCATTCTGGCGGTTACCATTCCCGAGAAGCCCGGCGCCTTCAAAACCTTTATCAATGCCCTGCACAAGCGCAGCATCACCGAGTTTAATTATCGGTATGCCGATGATCAGCAGGCCGTGATTTTCGTCGGTATCCAGATCCAGGCCGGTGGCCACGGCCGGGACGAGTTGGTGCAGGAGCTGCGCGAAGGCGGCTACTCGGTTATTGACCTGACCGACAGCGACCTGGCCAAACAGCATATCCGACATATGGTTGGTGGTCACGCGCCGGCCGTAAGCAATGAAATGGTATACCAGTTCCAGTTTCCCGAGCGCCCCGGAGCGTTGATGAAGTTCCTGATGTCTCTCGGGACTCGCTGGAACATTTCCCTGTTCCATTATCGCAACCACGGCGCGGCTTACAGCCGGGTGTTGCTGGGCGCCCAGGTAAATGAAGGCGAAGTGGCTGACTTTGAAAAGATGCTGGACAAGGTCGGCTTCGA
>Ga0209300_1000460_pt1 | contig 21046 bp, 20 predicted proteins | sample Shrwel_input2_RT_FD_187535 | JGI IMG/M metagenome (GOLD analysis project Ga0209300, IMG submission 187535) | Subsurface microbial communities from deep shales in Ohio, USA - Utica-3 well 1 S input2 RT (SPAdes) (version 2) ... | reverse complement strand
GGTGGATGCCGGCAGTTTTGTCGGCCCCGGACAGGCATTGATGGTTCTGGAGGCCCGGGAACAGTGGCGAGTGGATGTGCCGGTTTCAAGCCAAATGGCCGCCAGCCTGACACCCGGCCAACTGCTCTCCGTGATAACCGGACCAGACCACGCCACCCTGCCGGCGCACCTGACCAGCGTCATTCCTGCTCTGGACAACCAAGGTACCGGCCAAAAGCTGAGACTGACAATGGACGCCAGCAGTGATCAGCTTGCCCCCGGCCAGGTGGTGTCGGTACTGGCCCCCAACCCGGAGGCCCGGCAACCCCGGAATGGCGACTGGGTCGGCCTGCCCAAAACCGCCCTGATCCGCCGGGGCCAGCTCACCGGAGCGCTGGTCATAGACGAATCAGGCGACACCCCCGCCGTGCATCTGAAGTGGATAAAAACCACCACACCGCCAGCCAACGGCACCAACCTGATACCTGTCACCCAGGGGCTTGCGGTGGGCGACAAAGTGGTACTGAACCCTTCGGCTGAGCTTCACGATGGCCAGGCTGTCACGGTAAAACCTGCCGGGTCGGATTATGCAGACAAATAATCTGGGCCTGGCCGGCCGCATTGCCAATCGGTTACTGGACTCCCCGGTTGTCCCCCTGTTCGTGATTGCCTGCCTGTTGCTTGGCAGCTATGCCCTGCTGGTAACACCCCGGGAAGACCGGCCGGATATCGATGTCCCCACGGCCATGGTGCTGATTCCCTGGCCCGGTGCCGGTGTTGAGCGGGTAGATAACCAACTGGCCCGGAAAACCGCCGGTTGGGTACGGGAGATAGCCTCCGTAAGCGAGATCCGCAGCAGCAGTTCCAGCCATGCAGCCCTTCTGTCAGTGGAGTTTGAAGCCGGCACCGCCAAAGCAAAAGCCTTCTCCCAGCTCAACGAACTGTTCAGCGCCCGAGCCGATGAACTGCCTGCCAGCGCCGGCCCGCCGACCATCGAAACCTTCGGGACGTCCCGCCTGGTGGTGCTGATGGCCACCCTCAGCAGCAAAACGGTGGGCCCGGACGGGCTGGAAGACATCGCCGCCGAGCTATCTGCAGACATTCTGCGCACTCCCGGAGTACGGGATGTGAGCCGCTTCGGTGGCGACCGTTCAGCCATCGAAATCCTGCCAAAGCCGACCGAGCTGGCCGCCCGCAGGATTCCATTGAATCAGCTTGCCGAGGCCGTGGCCGGGGCCAACCGACAGGTGCCCACCGGTCGCCTGGAGAGCCAGCCCGTCACCGACCTGCAGGCCGGCATGACGCTGACCCACCTCGAACAGTTGGGCCGTGTTCCGGTCGGCAGCGATGGCGGTGGGCCGGTGTATCTGGAACAGGTAGCCGACATCCGCGCCGGCCGGGTGGAACAGAACCAGGCTGTGCTGCACTGGCAGGAAGGTCATTCAGCCCCGTTTCCGGCGGTAACGCTGGCGGTAACGACGCTTGAGGGCCAGAACGTCAGTGATGTAACCGAAGCCGTTGCCGGGCGGATGCGCCAATTCCAGCAGAGCACTCTGCCTTCCGATGTGCAACTGGACATCACCCACGACGCTGGCACCGATGCCACAAAGCGTGTGTACAGCGTGCTTTCCCAGTTGCTGACCGGCACGCTGGTAGTGGTCGGCATTATCTGGCTGGGCCTGGGCTGGCGCGCTGCCGTGGTGATCGCAATCATGATGCCGGCTTCGCTGGCGATTGTGCCCTACCTGTATAACTATCTGGATTTCACCCTTAACCCGGTGTCCATTGCCGCCATGATTCTGGCCATTGGCATACTGTCAGACGACGCCGTGGTCATGCTGGAAAACGTGGCTCGTCATTTCCAGAAAGCCGGCGAGAAAAGCCGCGAACTGACGGTAAAAGCCGTAAATGAGGTGGGGAATCCAACCATTCTTGCAGATCTTCTGGTGGTTGCCACCCTTCTGCCCACCGCCTACATCACCGGCGAAATGGGCCAATACGTGCGCGCGATCCCCATTGGCGCCTCTGCCGCTGTGCTGTTTTCACTCCTGGTGGCGCTGACCATCACACCCTATTTCGGGTATCGCCTGTTAAAAGTCGACAAATCCTCCGAAAATGAAGAAAACAACGAAACCTCAGAGGATCCCGGAAAAGACAGCACATTCGTGGCTCGCTACCGCTGCCTGCTGGCACCCTTTGTCGGGTCCGGCGCAGTCCGCTGGCTGTTCTACCTGGGCCTGATTGTATTGCTGCTGGCCAGCTTCGCACTGGTGGCCACGCGCACGGTGCAGATCGGCCTGACCCCGCTGCTCGACCGGAATGTGTTTGCGGTAAACGTTCAGCTGCCAGCCACGGCTACCCTGACCGACTCGCTCACCGTTGCCTCGGATCTCAACCGGCAGCTTCGCAAAGTGCGCGAAGTGCGGGGTGTGACTATCTATTCCGGTCTGACAGCCCCCATGATCTATCCGCCGGAAACCCTGACCGCACCGGAACAAAAAGCACCCCGGGACCTGACCTTGCACGTAAACCTGGTGCCTGAAGAAGAACGCGACCGGCAGAGCTATCAGGTCAGCCGGGAAGTGGCCCACAAACTGGGCAGTTGGCTGGAGCCTCACCAGGCCACCGGCCACATCAGCCGGATTCCTTCCGGCCCCGCCAGCGACCGGGCCATTACCGCCGAAATCTTCGGCCCGGATCCACAGTCCCGCCGCGCGGTGGCCGATAAAGTGGAACAGTGGCTCAGCGAACAGAAAGGCGTGATTGCCACCAGTCAGAGCCCGGTAGCGGCACTGCCGTCACTGAACCTGAACGTCAACCCGGAACGGGCAGCCACCTTTGGCGTTATTCCCGCAGAAGTCACCCGAACCCTGTATCTCGCCATTTCAGGAGAAACCCTGGGGGACTGGTCTGGTAGCAACTACGCCCGTGACTCGGTACCCATCATCCTGCGCCTGGACAAGCCCGACCGGGACTCCGAACAGGCCATTCGCAGCCTGTACACCATCAGTACCAACGGCCAGCCGGTGCCGCTGGAGTCCCTGCTGGAGTTCAGCCACAGTGAAGGCGAACAGGCCCGTTACCGCCGGAACCTGATGCCGATTACCACCGTGTTTGCCGACCTGGACCGCTCGGTGGCACAGCCCATGACCGTTCAGCTTGAATCGCTGAGCAGTGAGCGATGGCCAGACACAGAAATCCGCTGGCTCCGGCCGCCAGACAGCGCCAACGAACCCATGGTTTACTGGTCTGGTGAATGGGAGATGACACGGGATGTCTACCGGGATCTGGGCGTCGCCGGCCTGGTGGTGATGGTACTGATTTACGTGCTGCTGGCCAGCTGGTTCCGATCCTACCGGCTACCCGTGCTGATCATGCTGCCGATCCCGCTGATTTTCATTGGCGTGATTCCGGCCCACTGGCTCTGGGGCATCAACATTGCCGGTACCGGCGTGCTCGGGGTGATCGCCCTGGGCGGCATTGTCACCCGCAACGCCATTCTGCTGGTGGACTTCATTGAACAACGGCTGGACGAAGGCATGGACCTGAAAGAAGCCGTGATACAGGCCGGCGCCCAGCGCACCCGGCCGATTCTGCTGACCGCCGCCACGGTGATGTTCGGCAGCGGTGTGCTGATCTTCGAACCAGCCCTGGAACCTCTGGGCCTCACCCTGGCCAGCGGGGTGCTGGTGTCTACCCTGCTGACACTGGTGCTGATTCCGGTGCTCTACTTTCATGCATTCAGAAACAGCCACCGGGCCAATCCTGAATAACAGGCACAAAAAAGCCGGCAAGGGCGCTGCTCACTGAACAGCTCCGTTGCCGGCTTCCGTTACTGCCCGGATCAGCTCACCAGATCCACCCGGTGGAAATCCAGAATGTTTTCCTCGGGTGACGCTTTAATGGCCGCCACTTCCTTACGCTTCTTCAGCAGAATATAGCCGAAGCAGCTGAAGTAAAGGGCAATCACCAGCGCCCCAACCCACTGAATACGAAGGAAATCCAGCTGGAACAACATGGTCAGCCCGATCATGGCCACCAGGTTGAAGATCACGTAGTTCACCCGGCCCAGGCGCTGGGCTGTCAGGTTCAGGTTGTCGGTGTACAGCCGGATCAGCGAATCCAGCGAGTTGATCACCATCAGCACCCCGACGGAGATCATGGCAATGTTGGTGAACGCCGCAATTTTCAGACCCTCGGCATGGTAGTAGTACAACACGCTGAACCACACACCGATGGCAATGGACGGCACCACCAGCATGGCCAGCAGCAGCTGCCAGGTCTTGATGCCGGACACAAAGCGCGCCGTGAACTGGCCAATCATGATGCTCCAGGCGAACCACCAGAACAGGTAGAACTCGTGGTAGTCGTTAATCGGCAGGACAAACTTGTTGAGGTTGCCAAAATACTCGCCCAACATGCTCGCGGTGCCGAAGAAATCGGCCGGTGAGCCCTGGCCCAGCACAAACGCCCGAAACCACATGCCCACGATCAGGGCAATGAACAGGAGACTGGAGCCCACGCTCAGGATACGCACGTACTTGATCTTCGAGCTGGAATACACCGCCAGCGCAATCGACAAAAACACGATCACATAGAACGCCGGCACCACCCCGTCGTCGCTGCTCAGCTCGGGCAGGTACCACGGCAGGTTCACCAGCAGCAGATAGGCTGTAAACGCGCAGGTACCGATGATCACCACGTTGTTGATGAACTTCACCACCGGGATTTCAAAGAACTGCACTCTCGGCTCGATGATGGCGAAGTAGAAACAGGTCAGAAAGTAAAAGCCCCAGATCAGGAAGGCCCAGAAACCGAACTCAATGGCCAGCGGGTTGGCGAAGCCGTATTCCGGGTTATCCGAGACATTGCCGTAGCCGCCGAACTCGGTCAGCGGGAACATGATCAGCCCCACATCCAGGCCGGAAGTGAACAGGATGGCAATGAACGTAAGCGTGTGTACCGGCGTCACGCCGATGCACTGCATGTCCCACCATTTGTACAGAATCAGGGCAATGGCGGCGAAGGTGAAAATCAGGCCGGATGATAACCAGAGTGTCATACGCTCAGCCTCCGGTTGGTACTACTCACTATAAAGCACAGCATGGGTGTTCCTCCTCTACTCAATTGTTTTCGAATCGGACACAAACCCAGGACTTGCCTATCCGGCGCCCGAAAACGGCGGGATGCCGTCGCGCTGATAGGGAAATCCTGAGGGCTTGCTACCCGGGCACCTTGCGCGCCCGGGGTAGGATCACGGTCGCGGGATTGCTAGGGGTGCGCCCGTTTGGCCTGGCCGGGGCGTTGGTGCACCTGCCATTGGTGGTCCATGTCGACCGGTGCTGCCGAGGCCGGCAGGGGCTCCTTGCCCCGAATGAGATCAGCCGCCCGCTCGGCCACCATGATGGTGGGCGCGTTCAGGTTGCCGTTGGGAATGGTCGGGAAGATGGATGAGTCCACCACCCGCAGGCCTTCTAGGCCGCGCACCCGGGTGTCCGGGCCCACAACCGCCTGTTCATCGGTGCCCATCTTGCAGGAGCAGGACGGGTGATAGGCGCTCTCTACCGCCTGGCGCACAAAGGCATCGATTTCTGCATCGCTTTGCACCTGCTCGCCGGGCTGGATTTCCGCGCCGCGGTAGTCGTCCATCGCCGGCTGGCTGACAATTTCCCGGCTCAGGCGCACACAATCCCGGAAGCCTTCACGGTCGGCTTCGTGCTCCAGATAATTGAAACGGATGCGCGGCGGCTGTTTCGGGTCTGCCGACTGCACGTGTACAAAGCCACGGCTTTTCGGCTTGTTGTGGCCGATATGCAGCTGGAAGCCATCACCTGAAAACGCTTCCTTACCGTCATAACGCATGGCGGCGGGCAGGAAGTGGTATTGCAGGTCCGGCCACTCAACGCCGGCTTTGGAGCGGATAAAGCCACAGGATTCGAAATGGTTGGTGGCCCCCAGGCCATCCTTGCGCAGAATCCAGCGCACGCCGATCTTCAGCTTGTTCCACCAGTCCAGCTTGCGGTTGAGCGATACCGGCTGGTTACAGCGATACTGGAAATAGAATTCCAGATGATCCTGCAGGTTCTCGCCCACGCCCGGCAGTTCGTGCTGCACCTCAATGCCGGCCTTTTCCAGCACCTCGGAGTTGCCGATGCCAGAGAGCTGCAGCAGATGGGGCGAGCCGATGGAGCCGGCACAGAGAATCACCTCGTCAGCCGCATTCACCTCGTGAACCTTGCCGCCCTGCTCATAACGCACGCCGGTGGCGGTTCTGCCATCCAGCAGTACCTTGTGCACCAGAGCGTGGGTGACCACGGTCAGGTTTTCCCGAGCCATGGCCGGGCGCAGGTAGGCATTGGCGGTGGACCAGCGGCGGCCGTTTTTCACGGTCATGTGCATGGGGCCGAAGCCTTCCTGCCGGGCGCCGTTGTAATCCTTTGTTTCCATGTAGCCGGCATCCACACCTGCCCTGATAAACGCGGTGTAGAGCGGGTTCTGCATGTTATTGCCGTTGTTCACGCCCAGCGGGCCCTGATCGCCCCGGTAGTCGTCGCCACCGAAGGCCCAGGTTTCCGCTTTTTTGAAGTACGGCAATACGTTGGCGTAATTCCAGCCCTCCGCGCCTTCGGCTTGCCACTCATCGAAATCCCGGGCGTGGCCACGCACGTAGACCATGCCGTTGATGGATGAGGAGCCACCCAGCACCTTGCCCCGGGGGCAGTGCATTTCCCGGTTATCCAGATACGGTTCCGGCTCGGTGTGGAACTGCCAAGCGTACTTTTTGGTGTTCATGGGAATGGACAAGGCGGTAGGCATCTGGATGAAGATGCTCTTGTCGCTGCCACCGGTTTCCAGCAGCAGCACCCGGCTCTTGCCATCTTCGGTGAGCCGGTTGGCCAGCACACAGCCGGCCGAGCCCGCACCCACAATCACGTAGTCGTATTGGTTTTCTTTCATACACATTCTCCTGTGTGGCCTGCGGGATCAGAACGGGGCATCAAGATCTTCCATGCCGACATACACCGCCTTGAGCTGAGTGTAATGGGCAATGGTCTCGCGCCCGTTCTCACGGCCGATGCCGGAGAGTTTGTAGCCGCCAACCGGCATTTCCGCCGGCGAAGCGCCATAGCTGTTGATCCAGCAGATACCCGCCTGGATCTTGTGAATCACCCGGTGTGCCCGGCGGATGTCGTTGGTGAACACGCCTGCGGCCAGACCGGTATCGGTGCTGTTGGCCCGGGTAATTACTTCGTCTTCGTCAGAGAAGGTGAGCACCGACATCACCGGCCCGAAGATTTCTTCGCGCACGATGGTCATGTCATCGGTGCAGTCAGTGAAAATGGTGGGCTCCACGAAATAGCCGCCTTTGGAGTCATTGGGCTCGAACGCGCGGCCGCCGTGGCTCAGGGTGGCGCCTTCGGAAATCCCCTTGGCGATGTAATCCAGAACCAGTGTCTGGTGCCTCTTCGAGATCAACGCACCGAAGTTGGTGTTGGGGTTCATCGGGTCGCCGGCTTGAATGTTCTTACGAGTGCGCTCAAGCAGGCGCTCCATGAAGCGCGGGTAGATGTCTTCATGCACAAACACCCGGGTGCCGTTGGTGCAAATTTCGCCCTGGGTGTAGAAATTGCCCACCATGGCGGCGGAGATGGCGTTCTCCAGGTCGGCGTCGTCAAAGATGATCAGTGGTGACTTACCGCCCAATTCCATGGTCACGTCTTTGAGTGTGGAGGCCGCGGCCTGCATCACTTTCCTGCCGGTGCCAACCTCGCCGGTAAACGACACCTTGTCGATGTCCGGGCTGTGAGTCAGCCACTGGCCGACTTCCGCCGCACCCTGCACCACGTTGAACACGCCGGCCGGCACACCGGCTTCAAAGAAGATTTCCGCCAGCTTCACCACACCGGCCGGGGTTTCTTCCGAGGGCTTGAAGATCATGGCATTACCGCAGGCCAGCGCCGGTGCTGATTTCCAGCAGGCAATCTGGATGGGGTAATTCCAGGCGCCAATACCGGCACAGATCCCCAGCGGTTCCCGGCGGGTGTAATAGAAATCACCGCCCAGATCCTGCTGATTGCCTTCGATAGACGGCGCCAGGCCGGCAAAAAATTCCAGGGTGTCGGCACCGGTAACCACATCCACCGCTTCCGCTTCCTGCCAGGGCTTGCCGGTGTCGTACACTTCCACCGCCGCCAGTTCGTCGTTGCGATCACGAAGCATGGCAACCGCTTTCAGCAGAATGCGGCTGCGCTCGACGGCGGGCATGGCCGACCACTGGGCAAAACCGGCACGGGCGCTTTCGATAGCAGCCTGCTGAATGGCTTCATCGGCCACTTCCACTTCGTAGATCACCTGACCGGTAGCCGGATTAACCACCGGGAAGGTTTCTCCGGAGGAGTTGGTCAGAAACCGGCCGTGGACAAAATTCTTGAGAACAGGAACAGATGCGGATTCAGGCATTATCTGTGCGAAACCTCACTCGGATGACTTAAGGCCTTGTGGGCCATTCAATTGGATCGGCTCAGGCGTTCGCCCTGGCCAGCGTCTCGTGGACGAATTTTTTGCAAAGCCGCTCACCGGCTTCAAAGCTCTCCATCGGGTCCAGGCTCAACGCGCTCCGCAGCCAGAAACCGTCGACCATGGCGGCTGTTTGCCGGGCCGCTTCCGTGGCTTCTTTAGCCGGCAGCACCTGGGCAAAGGAATAACGCAGATTGCTGTACAGCCGGGCGTTGTTGATCTGCTGCAAACGCTGAAGGCCCGGCTCGTGCATTGAGCGGGACCAGAAGCTCAACCAGGTTTTGGCCGCCAGCGCCGAACGCTGAAACTCGGAGAAGTTGGCTTCAACAATGCAGGCCAGCCGCTGTTCCGGGGAGCCGTCGGTTTTCGCCATGCGTTCGAGCAGCTCTTTACCCAACTGGTCGAGCATGTAACGCAGCGCCGCTTCGATCAGGCCCTGCTTGCCCCCGAAATAATGGCTGATAATCCCGGAGGACATACCGGCACGCTTGCTGATGCTGACAATGGTGGTGTTCTGCAGCCCCAGCTCGGCGATGGACGCCATGGTGGCGTCGATCAGTTGTTGCTTCCGTGTGTCTTTCATTCCGACTTTTGGCATGGCGATTCTTCGTTAATTGAACGTTCAATTAACAAAAAGGTTACACAAAGGACAGGCGGATTTCAAATCAGGAACCGTAGAAACCTGACAGTTCGCCAGCACGTCGGCATAAAAAAACCCCGAACAAGTCGGGGTTTTTATCCAATACTGGCTAATGCTGACCGTCAGCTCTTCCGTCGGAAGTCCGGGTCTGTCCAGCATTCAGGCAAGGCTTCGCCGGAGGGGAAGCTCAAATCGGACTTGGCGTACCATTCCGGATCCTGGGCTTCCTCGCCGTAATGCAGGCTGCCCTTGATACGGCTTTCGCTGGGATCAAACAGGCCCCGCGTATCGAGCACTTCAATCAGATGCCCGGTGGATTTATCTGCCAAGAACATAAAACGCTCCTATCCGGCACCTCCCTGACAAGCCACCATTTCCGGAGCCTGTATCAGGAAGGTTGCCTTGCTTTTGATCGTTTCCGACCTTACTTCAGCTCTGAAACGATCTTGTACGTGTCGCTTGCAATAACAAACTCTTCGTTGGTCGGAATAACAAAGATCCGTGAAGCGGAACCATTGGTTGCAATGTCCCGCGCTTCTTTGGACCGCTTGTTGTTCTTGACCGGATCAATCACCAGCCCCATGGCATCCAGGCCGGCACACACTTTTTCACGAATAAGCGCGGCGTTTTCGCCAATGCCACCGGTGAAACAAAGGGCATCGATGCCATCCAGCGCAGCAACGTAAGAGCCGACATACTTCTTGATGTTGTAGGCCACCATATCGACAGCCAGCCGGCACCGGTCATCACCTTTGCCCATGCCTTCCAGCACTTCACGCAGGTCGGAAGATTTGCCGGAAATACCAAGAATGCCGGATTTCTTGTTCAGCACGTTCAGCGCATCGTCGATGGTCATGTTTTCCTGGCGCATCATGTATTGCAGCGCGCCGGCACCGATATCGCCTGCGCGGGTGCCCATCATCAGGCCCTGGACCGGCGTCAGACCCATGGAAGTGTCGATACACTCGCCATCCTGAACCGCGGAAACAGAAGAACCGTTACCCAGGTGACAGACAACGATCCGGGTGTTGTGCTTCTTGTCCAGCATCTTGCGCGCTTCGTTGGACACGAAGAAGTGCGAGGTGCCGTGGAAGCCGTACTTACGGATCTTGTGCTTGGCGTACTGGTCATACGGCAGCGCGTACATGTACGCGTAGTCCGGCATGGTCTGGTGGAATGCAGTGTCGAACACGGCCACGTTCGGCTTGCCCGGCATCAGCTCCTTGCAGATCTCCATACCCATGATGTTGGCCGGGTTGTGCAGCGGCGCCAGCGGGATCAGGTCTTTCATTTCGTTGATGACTTCATCTGTCACCAGAACAGACGCAGAGAACTTCTCACCACCGTGAACGGCGCGGTGACCGATGGCCTGAATTTCATCCGTTGATTCAATAACCTTGCCTTCGCCGTCGGTCAGGGTTCTGAGAACCGCTTCAATGGCTTCTTTATGGGTTGGCATATCAACGTCAAGCTTCAGCTCTCTGCCGTCACCGAACTCGTGCTTCAATTTGCCATCAAGTCCGATTCTTTCACACAGGCCTGAAGCCAGGTTTTCTGCGGTAACCGGGTTCATCAACTGGTACTTCAGTGACGAACTTCCAGCATTGAGAATAAAAACCAACATACTCTGCTTCCTCTGAGTTTTTATAATAGTCGATTAAAGTAGTTACTTGACCTGCGTTGCGGTAATGGCAACCAGATTGGCAATGTCGTCTACCGAACAGCCCCGGGACAGATCGTTCACCGGTTTCGCCAGACCCTGGATGATCGGGCCATGGGCGGATGCACCGGAGAAACGCTGCACCAGCTTGTAACCGATGTTGCCGGACTGCAGATCAGGGAATACGAGTACATTGGCGTGGCCAGCGACATCGGAGCCGGGAGCCTTTTTCGCACCGATTGCCTCAACGATCGCAGCATCGGCCTGCAACTCGCCATCAAACGGGAAATCCACGTTCCGGTCGGCCAGCAGATCCACCGCGTATTGAACCTTGTCGACCAGCGGGTGTTTGGCACTGCCTTTGGTAGAGAACGACAGCATGGCCACTTTCGGGTCAATGCCGACAACATTTTTGGCGGTGGCGGCCGTAGCGCAGGCGATATCCGCCAACTGCTCGGCATTTGGCTCCGGAATAACCGCGCAGTCCGCAAACAGAATCAGGCCATTTTCACCGAATTTACCGTCGACAGTTTCCATCACAAAGGTGGAAGACACGGTGTTGATACCCGGAGCCGTTTTCACCACCTGAATGGCCGCCTTCAGAACATCCGCCGTAGGGGCGCTGGAACCTGCAACCAGGCCATCCGCATCGCCAAGGCGAACCATCATACAGCCGAAGAAGCGCGGCTCGGTGGTCAGAATCTCTTTGGCTTCGTCGTGGGTCAGGCCTTTCTTTTTGCGCAGCTCAACCAGCTCGTCAACGTACTTATCAAGATCAGCAAAGGTATTGGGATCAATAATGGTCGCACCATCAAGGTTGGCATTGCAGGAAGAAGCGTCTGCCTTGATGGTGTCTTTGTTACCAATCAGGACCACTTTGGCGGTCTGCTCTTCCAGCACTTTTTCGGCAGCCTTCAGCACTCGCTCGTCTTCAGTCTCTGGCAGAACAATGGTTCTCAACTGCGACTTGGCTTTCTCTTTGATGCTTTTAATCAAACCCATCTGATTCACCCTTCTGATTTATATTTGTGAATTTGTAACATTATGACCAAGGCATAGGGAGACTTCAGCGCCCGGGCCAGGAGAGCCGGAGCTGGCTACGAGCCGCTAGCCGAAGCGAATAAACAAACCGGCGGGCCGCTTGCAAAGCTAGTGATCGTGCCAAAGTGGTGCATCCCTTATGGCATATTCAACAGGTATAAGTACTAGAAGCATAAACGCCTCTTAATTGGCCGGTCAACCGGCTATTAGTAGAATAGAGATAGCACATTTGGCCAATCGTCAATCGGGGTTTTCCGCAGGGATGATAAAGGACCGGGGCTGGCCGGCACACTACTTCTCGGCTACATTGGCTTGTATTCCGGAGCTGACAATCATTGCGGAAGAGGAGAGGCACCCTGATCTCTACAGAAATCCCACTGATGGACATGGCCGTCCGCCTGCTGGCGGCGTCCGGACTGGCTCTATTGCTGGGGCTTGAAAGGGAGCTTCGGGGCAAGGCAGCCGGGCTTCGCTCGCACATGCTGGTGTCACTCGGGGCAAGTGCCTTTGTGATCATCGGCCTGCATATTCTGTTCGCGACGGCAGACGGGGACCCCTCTGCCCGCATAGACCCGACCCGGATCGTGGAAGGGGTGATCGGCGGCATCGGCTTTCTTGGCGCAGGCAGTATTATTCAAAGCCGGGGCAATATTCAGGGCATCACCACAGGCGCCTCAATCTGGATGGCGGGCGCAGTCGGTGCCGCCTGCGGCATAGGCAATATTCCGCTGGCGGGCATGGTAACAGCGCTGGCGCTGATCATTATGGTTGTGCTCGGACATTTCGAGCACCGTGTGATCAAGAACCATGATCACTGATGATTTTCGCCACCCAACCATAAGCACAATCAGCCCTTCAACAGTGTCGCCGTCACCGTACCTTGCCACCTTGAAAACAGCAGCTCTGCCCCCATACTAGAAGGACGTTTAATGCCCCGCCTGCGGGTGGGGCATCTCCCCTTCTTCATGCAACCACCTCCGGGGCAAAGCACTATGGGAATTCTTCAAAAACCGTTTCGACAGCGGACTGTCTGGCAGCTGACATCGCTGATGGCACTGGTTTTGTTACTCAGCGGCTGCGGGATCAACAACATCCCCACCTACGACGAGAAAGTCACCTCTGCCTGGTCTCAGGTGGAAAACCAGTACCAGCGCCGCGCCGACCTGATTCCCAACCTGGTGGAAACCGTCAAGGGCTTCGCGGCCCAGGAGCAGGAAACCCTGACCGCGGTGATTGAAGCCCGCTCCAAGGCCACCTCGATTCAGGTGGATGAGAGCATTCTGGAGAACCCCAAGAAACTGCAACAGTTCCAGCAAGCCCAGGGCGAGCTGAGCAGTGCCCTGAGCCGTCTGATGGCGGTGTCTGAACGTTATCCGGATCTGAAATCAAACCAGAACTTCCTGGCCCTGCAATCACAACTTGAAGGCACGGAAAACCGGATTGCCGTCGCCCGCCGGGATTTCATTCAGGCGGTGGAGCGCTACAACACCGAACTGCGCACCTTCCCGGGCAAGATCTGGCACAGCATTCTGTACAGCGATCTGGAGCCCCGCGCCAACTTTGAAGCCACCACGGAAAATGCGGATGACGCACCAGCGGTGGACTTCTGATGGTTGTACTGCCACGCAAAAGTCTGCTACTGACGCTACTGCTGTTGATCCCGGCCACCGTCTGGGCTCAGTCCACACCGGAATTTCCGGAGCTGACCGGCCGGGTGGTAGACCGGGCAGAGATGCTCTCCCCGCAAGTGGAAACGCGCCTGACCCAGATGCTTGAAGCCCACGAACAGGCCAGCACCGAACAGGTTGTGGTGGTGACGCTGCCCGATCTGCAGGGTTATCCCATTGAGGATTTCGGCTATCAACTGGGCCGGCACTGGGGTATTGGTCAGAAAGGCGAGGACAACGGCGCCCTGCTGATCGTGGCCAAGGAAGAGCGCGCCATCCGCATCGAAGTGGGTTATGGCCTTGAAGGCCGGCTTACCGATGCCCAATCCTCGGTGATCATCAACCAGGCAATCAGCCCGGCTTTCCGCCAGGGTAATTTTGAAGCCGGCATCTTCAACGGTGCCGCCGCCATGATCCAGGTGCTCGGGGGCGAGCCGCTCGCGGTTCCCCAGGGTCAGCAGTCACCCCGCGCCGCCCAGGAAAAGCCCAATGCCGGTCTGGTGGGGCTGATATTCCTCGGCATGCTCGGCGTGGTGTTCTTTATCGGTAGTCGCGGTGGCCGTGGCGGGCGCGGTGGCGCTGCCCTGGTCGGCGCGGCGCTGCTCGGTGCCGCCATGGGCGGTCGTGGCGGCGGTGGCGGCTTCGGCGGCGGTGGTTTTGGCGGCGGCGGAGGCGGCTTCGGCGGTGGCGGTGCTTCCGGTGGCTGGTAATTCCGCTTTGGTATCCGCGCGCGCTGAACCCTCTCACCTGAATATGAGAATCACAGAATCATGACATTACTAAGCAAAACCGATCAGGAAGCCGTAACCGCTGCCATTAACGAGGTAGAGCGGCACACCGACGCCGAGCTGGTCACCGTACTGACGGCCCAGTCCGACAACTACAGCTATATCCCCCTGCTCTGGGCCGGCATCCTGGCGCTACTGGTACCGGGTATTGCCAACTACTTTGGCAGCTGGTTCGGAGCGGACGTGCTGTTGCTGGTTCAGTGGGGTACGTTCATCGTGCTCAGCCTGCTGTTCAAAATGCCCAGCATCAACACCCGGCTGATTCCCCGGCAGGTGCGTTACTGGCGAGCCTCCAACCTGGCACGGCGCCAGTTCCTGGAGCAGAGCCTGCACCATACCGAAGGCGGCACCGGCATGCTGATCTTCGTCTCGGAAGCAGAACGCTATGTGGAAATCCTGGTAGACCAGGGCATTGCCGATGTTCTGGACAACAAGGTGTGGGAAGACATAGTGGCGGATTTCACCGCCAAGGTGCACCAGGGCCAGACCCGGCAGGGCTTTCTGGACTGCATTGAAGCCTGCGGCAAGCTTCTGAAAGAGCATGTACCGGCCACTCACGAGCGCAATGAGCTGCCCAATCACCTGGTGATTCTGCCGTAACAGCAACGGCGGCCGGTTAAAGGCCGCCTAACGCAACCTGAACGGCCTGCCCGGCATGTATTTCTGTTGTGTCGTAGAGCGGAACCGCCGTGTCAGCGCTCTGTACCAGAAGGCCTATTTCGGTGCATCCCAGAATAACGCCCTGCGCCCCACGATCAGCCAGGGAGGCGATGACATCGAGATAGGCCGTTTTTGATTCACGCCTGACCTCGCCCCGGCAGAGTTCGTTGTAAATAACCGAGTGAATGCACTCTCTCTGGGGCTCATCCGGCACAACAACCTCAATGCCGTGCTCCCGGAGCCGGTCGCGGTAAAACGCCTGCTCCATGGTAAACCGTGTACCCAACAGCCCTACACTGATGATCCCCTGCTTTTTGAGGACACTGGCGGTGGCGTCTGCAATATGAAGCAGCGGCAGGCTGGTGGCCTGCTCAATCTGCGGGGCCACCTTGTGCATGGTATTGGTACACAGAACCAGAATATCCGCACCGGCCCTCTCGACTGCACCGGCGGCGGCACCCAGTATTTCACCGGTTGCCTGCCAATCGCCCCGATGCTGCAAAGCCTCAATCTCGGCAAAGTCCACGCTGTACAGCACCAGCTTCGCCGAATGCAGCCCACCGAGCGCTTCCTTCACCTTTTCATTCATCAGCCGGTAATACACCTGGGTAGACTCCCAGCTCATGCCGCCGATCAGACCTATGGTTTTCATTAAGAACCTCCTTGTTGTCCGGACTTGTTACTTCTTCATCAGGTACTCGGCCACCGCCTGATAGGCAGGCAGCGATGTAGGGTCAATCTGTGCGTTTTTAGCCGTAGGAAACGATGCGAACCTCACGATAACCATTTTTGCGGCCGGGTCCACATAGATGGTTTGCCCATGCACACCCCGTGCAGCGAAAGCTCCGTGTTCATTATGCAAAAGCCACCACATGCTCCGGTAACTGCCACCCTTCAGCGTGTTATAACCGGCCTTGGCAAATACCTCCTTGTCACCACCCGCCCGAATGTTGTCAGCGACCTTTTCAGGAAACAGCTGCTCGCCGTTCAGTTTGCCGTCGTTCAGCATCAGCAGCCCAATACGCCCCAGATCCCGTAAACCAGCACTCAGCCCGCCGCCGGCAAACGGGGTGCCCTTGGCGTCCACCGTCATGTAGCCGTCCTGCTCGGCGCCCATCTGGCTCCACAGCCGTTCCGAAAGCAGTTGCGCAACACTTTTGTCCGTCACTCGAGAGATAATCCAGCCCAGTGCATCCGTATTGATGGTCCGGTAACCGAAGGCTTCGCCATGAACGCCATCCTGTTTCACGGTTTGCAGGTACTCAAAGTAACCGTTGGGGCCCTCGTAGCCCTCGGGTTTGGGCAATGGGCTCGCCGCCTTTGAATAGAGCCAGATGTCCGCTCCCGGATCGGCGTAGTCTTCGCTGTAATCCAGCGCGGTGGTCATGTCCATCACCTGGCGCACAGTCGCGCTACCAAACGCACTGTCCGCCAGCTCCGGAACAATGTCCGAAACCTGCGCGGTGTCGTCCAGTTGCCCCTCAACCACCAAAATCTCCGCCAGCAGCCCGGTCATGGATTTTGTCATCGACATGGCAGCATGCTTACCAGTCTCATCCAGACAGCCGGAGTAGTGTTCATAAACCACCTGGCCTTCATGCAGGATAAGCATGCCATCGGTGTAGTTTGCCGAGAGCGACTCTTTCCAGCTCATCGGCTCACCGCCGCCCATGGGCGTGAAGGTCACTGCATCAATACCATCATCGAGTGCATATTCCAGCGGCACCGGCGCGCCAATGCCCCGGCTCACCTGCCTGGTGGGCATCAATTCCCGGATGTGGCAGACTGTCCAGCGCATTTTGGGGAAGCTGAAGAAATCCGATTCCGGTTGCATGATTAATTTGTCGGGTGGCGGTGGAAAGCCATTCATCCAGCCCAATTGCCGGGGGTCCGACGCTTCGGCGCTCATGTAAGAAGCCGTTTGCGCGCTCGCCGGCGCAGCAGGGACAAGCGCGGCGAGACATCCGGTGAGAAAAGGAAGTGCAATGCGAATCCGGCGTTTCATGATGCTTCCTTGATGACCTCTGAAGTGTTCTTCCAATATAAACGCCATAGCGGGTATGCGCTGTACTTTCTCTTGATGGGGAAATGATGACCAAGTGAGGGACCACCAAGACCCATGATAGACCTGTATCTTGTCGCGGCTTATGTGGCTGCCATCGTGCTGTTTCTGGGAACCCCCGGGCCGGTCACCGTACTGGTTGCCAACGCCAGCGTGCGGGGAGGCCTTGGAGCGGGAATACTGACGGTGGCGGGCACCAACACGTCATCCTTGTTGTTGATTAGCGCCTCATTCCTGGCCATACAGGGCCTGTTTTCCGTGAACGAACAGGCGCTGACCTGGCTAGCGTTCCTGGGCTCGTTTTACCTGATCTACTTTGCAGTCCCCATCATTTTTTCCCGCGTGCACTTGGAAAAGGGGCAAGCGACAGTGCCCCGCAAAGGTTATTTCTGGACCGGAGTCGCGGTCGGACTGTCTAACCCCAAAGACGTTCTGTTTTTCATCGCTTTCTTCCCGACGTTTCTGGGCGTGTCTCCCAACATGCATTTCTCCATGCTGGTTCTCGTGCTTGTCTGGATTGTGCTCGATTATCTGATCCTGTCTGGCTACGCGCTGGTTTTCTCGCGATACCTCAACAACAAAATTGCCAATATAGTGAGCAGAGCCTCTGGCGCACTACTACTTCTCGTAGCGCTCTATTCCCTCCATGCCAACGGCAGCAAGCTGTTCTTCTGACCGGATCACCCCGCAAGGTCGTTAAGCACCGCCTTCACAAACGGCGCCTTTCGCTTCACATAGGCTTCCTGCTCTGTCACGCCTTCAGCCAGAATTGCTTTCTTCTGGCGCTCGTAGTCCGCACGCACTTGCGGATTGGCCAGCAGGTAATCCCGGTAGGCGCGTTGGCGTTGGTGTTCCTCGGAATGCTTCTGAATCACATGGGCGTGAATCAGGTATTTTAGGCCTTCGAACAGTACCGCGCCGTCTTTGCGCGGGCGCTCCGGAGGGAAGGGCTTCCCGGATACCTGGTCCTGGAAGCCCAGTGCTTTCAGGTGATCAACCGCCGCCTGCAACTGGCCTTCCGGATACAGCACCGACAGATCAATGATGCCCTTGCCACCAACCCTGGCGGAGGTGGAGCCGAAGTGCATCACCTCAATCTCATCCGTTTCAATAAACCGAATCAGCGCCTGGGCGACGGCAAGATAGGTTTCCGTCCAGGGTTTGAACTCGGCTTTCACCTTCTCATACGGCAGGATTTCCATGAACCACACGCTCCTTTCTTACAAACAGCCTCGCAATTTGGCACCCGTACCGCAGCCAATATCGGCCACTTTCAAAGGCGCGGCGGCTGCATATCACCGGTGACAAAACCACAGCAAAGCAGAGGGGTTTGGCATCCGGTGCTTGGCCTACCTAGTTGAACCTCTCGTGGGTCAGTGAAGCTGATTAAAAATTTCGGGATGCTGCTCAGCAATACGCAGAAGCGCAACCGCAGGACCCTGCGGCTCACGCCGACCCTGTTCCCAGTCCTGAAGGGTTCGCACACTCACACCCATGAGGCCGGCAAATGCTGACTGCGACATGTGCAATTTCAGCCTGATCACTTTGGGCGGTGAGGGTTCTGAAAGCTCATGGGTTCGTAGAGCTAGTTTGCCTTTCTTGAACTGTTTGATTTCATTGATACCGTCAAGTATCTCTGCCCCAAGGTTCCTGTTACCCATTTTTGATTGCCTCCGCTATCTGCTTGAGCATATGGCCAGGAATGCTGGCGCGCTCTGATTTACTGTACAGCGTGAGCATCCATATCTCGTGGTCAGACTTCTTCCAGTAGTAAATGGCTCTGATACCACCGCTCTTCCCGGAACCCGCTGGTGCCCATCGAACCTTACGAACACCGCCTGAGCCCTTTATAAGGTCGCCCACATCCGGCTTCTGCAGAAGATACGTTTGAAGCCCACGGTATTCCTCATCCGTGAGGTAATTCGGCAATAGCTTGGTGAACGTGGAAGTCTCGATGAATAGCATTCTTAAAATATACGGCGATGCCGTATAAATATCAAGAGTATCGCCTGAAGCATTTAATAGGCATCATTGCTGCCCCGGAACGCCCCGGATAGCTTACTGAGAACAAACTTCAAAAGCCCTCTCCCCTACTCACAACGAGCCCCGAAGCCTGGCAGCAAGGTAAGGCGCAAGCGCAGTGACCGCAAGCACCAGGGGCCAGATGTTACCGCCCTTGAAGGTATAGGCCGCCAGCATCACTGGCCACGACTTGCCCTGCCAGAACCCGAAGGAGAATTCGAACACCAGGGTCAGCGCCAGCCAGCCAAAGCCCACCAGCCAGTATTGAGCCGGGCGGCGTATGTGCAGCCACGGGAGTGAGAAATAAGCCACACCAAGGATCATCACCGAGAGCAATAACCCGCTCAGCACAAGTGCGGCGGGCGTTCCGAGCGCTGGCATCAGCACCGCTTCGCGCAGCAGGCCGTTGGCCATGGCCAGCACCAGAATGACTAACCAGATTATCAGTGCCTTCACTACCAGCGAGATCGCCATGCCTGGGTCAGCCCTGGTGGCGCTCACGGAGCAGTGCGTAGACCTCATACACTGCTGCCATTTCCTGTTCCGCAGGCGACAAATCTTCCGTCTTGCCCTGCTCCAGCCGCTCCATCAGCTCGGGCGCCACATTACGCTGCAACCAGCCCTCCACCACACGCAACAACGCCCGCTCATCCGGCCCGTTGATGTTTGGCCAGTACATGTAGGGCACAAAATCCGGGTTGCGGATGTAGAAAGCCGGGTACACCTCCGGTTCAAAGTCCTCGCTGGCGCGGAAGCCGAAGGTAAAGGGATCACCCGCGTTATCCACAAAGGTGGCCACCACCGAGCCAGCCTCGGTGGTGATGCCTGCCTCGCGGAGGGTAATCGGCTGCTCCAGGTCTGGCAGCGCGGTGATGTAATACTGGAACACGATGCCGACGAACAGCAAAAGAATCAGGGTGGCCAGCGCGATGGATTTTTTCATGAAGTTTCTACCTTGTGTGTTTTTCCATTGCCGGCATCCGGTACGGTAAGCATCAGCAAAAAGCCCACCGCGAAAAATACCAGAATGGTACTCATGCCCCAGCGCTGGCTTCCGGTGGCTGCGGTAACGGCGCCCACCAGCAGCGGCCCGGCAAAAGCCGTAGCCTTTCCCGAGAACGTGAACAGCCCGAACATCTGATTGCGAAGGTGCTCGGGCGCCGCCCGGGCAAGGTGAGACCGACTTGCCGCCTGAAGCGGGCCGACAAAGATACCCAGTGCCATGCCGAAGATCCAGAACCATAGCACGCTCTCGGCCAGCAATATGGCCGTGGCGGTGGCCGACAGCCCGATCAGAGACAGGAAGATGGTCTTCCGGCCGCCGATGGCATCGTCCACCCAGGCAAAACCGAGGGCGCCAACGCCGGCCGTCACGTTTAACGCGATACCGAACTGCAGCACTTCGGTCTGGCTCATGCCAAACGTGCCGGCGGCGTACACACCGCCAAACGTGAACACGGTGGCCAGGGCGTCCGTGTACAGCATTCGGGCCACCAGAAAACGCAGGATATGGCTGTATTCACGGGCCTGGGCGAGGGATTGCCGGAGCTGGCCCAGGCCAGCCTTCAACGCCTGGCGGGCAGACAACCCGGAAGCCGGCTGGTCTGGCGTGAAGAAAAACAGGGGCAGCGCAAAAACCAGATACCAGATGGCCACCAGAACAAAGGTGGCCCGCACGTTCTCTGCTTCATCGTGGTTCAGGCCCAGGAAGCCGGGCTCCGCCTCCACAAACCCGAAAAGAGCAACAACCAGGCAGACCACACCGCCAACATAGCCCAGCCCCCAGCCCCAGCCGGACCAGCGACCAAGCTTTTCCGGCGAAGCCAGCTCCGGCAGCATGGTGTTGTAGAAAATAAAAGCAAACTCGGCGCCCAGAATCCCCAGACTGACCCAGACCACCGCCCACCAGAAATCATCCATGCCGGGGCGGACAAACCAGAGCATGGCACAGGCAACCACACACAACAGCGTAAAACCGATCAGCCAGGGTTTGCGACGGCCGGACCGGTC
>Ga0209300_1000459_pt1 | contig 21102 bp, 18 predicted proteins | sample Shrwel_input2_RT_FD_187535 | JGI IMG/M metagenome (GOLD analysis project Ga0209300, IMG submission 187535) | Subsurface microbial communities from deep shales in Ohio, USA - Utica-3 well 1 S input2 RT (SPAdes) (version 2) ... | reverse complement strand
CGATCGAAGAGCCGCAGGCGCGGCGGGTGCTGGTTGGCGGCCTCGCCCAGCGCCTGCAGCCGCCGGCTGCCTACCGCCCGGCCGAGCGCGGCGAGGCGACCGGCGACCCAGGTGGGGGCTTCACGCTCCAGCGCCTCGCGCAGCGGGGTGTCGTCAGCCAGCCAGTCCTCGTCTTCGGGCGGCGGCGGCTGGTTGACGACCTCATGGGTGGCGAGGTGTTCGCGGGGGGCGCTATCGGCCATGGCGGGGCTCCAGGCGGTGTCTCGAGGCAGGCGCTTATGACCGGTCTCAAGGCATGAGTCCTTTGAGCATGGTCAGCGCCCGGTAATCGGTCAAACGCCTTGAGGCTGGCCCCGACCCGGTGGACTGGTTAGGCTAAAAGGCTGATCCGATAGGGAGAGTCCGATGACCGCCGATGATTCCACGCTGCCGACGCCGGTGATCGCCGAAGAACACATTCAGTTGGTCGATGCCCGCAATCGCCCCTGCGGCAGTGCACCCCGGGCGCTGATGCGCCGCTTCCACTTCTGGCACCGGGCCACCTACATCGTGGTGCGCAACTCAAGGGGAGAGATCTGCGTGCAGCGTCGCACCCTGATCAAGGAAGTTTTCCCCGGCGGTGATGATCTGGCCGCAGGCGGGGTAGTCGGCGCCGGCGAAGCGGTACACCTGGCCGCCCGCCGCGAACTTGCCGAAGAGCTCGGCATTCGCGGCCAGCCGCTACGCGCCTGTGGCGGGTTTCGCTATTCAGAAGGCGGCAATCATATCTACGGCAGCGTCTATCTGGTTGATTACGATGGGCCGCTTTGCCTGCAGCCCGAAGAGGTCGATTCGGTGCGCTGGATGCCGCTCAGGAAGGCACTGGCCCTCGACACCGCCACGCCGGATACCCGCTGCGCGCTGGGCATGCTATATGCGGGTGGCTGGCTCAAGGAGGTGGCATGAACCAGCTCTCGCAGCGCCAAGCAAGCTTCAATGAGGTCATTGCGGCGCTGTCGACGGTGGTGCGCGGCAAGCCGCGCGAGGTGCGGCTTGCGCTGTGCTGCCTGCTGTGTCGCGGCCATCTGCTGATCGAGGATCTGCCGGGGCTGGGTAAGACCACGCTGGCCCAGGCGCTGGCCAGGGTCACCGGGCTCGACATGCAGCGGCTGCAGTTCACCAGCGACCTGCTGCCCGCCGACGTGCTCGGCGTCTCGGTGTTTGACCCGGGGCAGGGGCGCTTTCATTTTCATCCTGGCCCGGTCTTTCATGGCCTGGTGCTAGCCGACGAGGTGAACCGCGCCACGCCCAAGACCCAGAGCGCGCTGCTCGAGGCGATGGAGGAAGGACAGGTGACCGTCGAGGGCGAGACCCGGGCGCTGCCGGATCCGTTCTTCGTGATTGCCACCCAGAATCCACAGGATCAGGCCGGTACCTTTCCGCTACCCGAGTCCCAGCTCGACCGCTTCCTGATGCGCCTGTCGCTTGGCTACCCCGAGCGCCAGGCCGAACGCGAGATTCTGCGCGGCGAAGCCGGGCGCTCGCGCCTCGATGAGCTGCCGGTGCTGCTCGATGCGGCTACCCTGCAAGACATGCAGGCACGCCTGGCAGGCCTGCATGTCGCCGAGCCATTGCTCGACTACGTGCAGGCGCTGGCGGCGGCCAGCCGCAGTCATCGCGACCTGCCCTGGGGGCTCTCCACCCGCGGCGTGCTGGCGCTGCTACAGGCCAGCCGGGGCTGGGCGCTGCTCGAGGGTCGGGATCATGTCTTGCCCGAGGATATTCAGGCGGTGTGGGTGCCCGTTGTCGCCCACCGGCTTAGCAACGGCAGTCGCGATGCCGACGAGAGGGTGGCACGCGACCTGCTTGCCGCCGTGCCGGTGCTGGGCTAGCCGATGAAAAAGCGGGGCGCCCCCTTGGCTGGGCCGCTGACTCGTGGCTGGGCGCGGCTGCGTCACTGGAGCTGGACCCGGCGTTCAACCCCAGCCGATGCGCCGCTTTCCCAACATCGGCTGTTCGTGGTGCCGACTGGCTTCGGCCTGGCCTGGGCGGGCCTGATACTGATCCTTTTCCTGTTCGGCACCAACTATCAGAACAATCTGGCCTATGGCCTGTCCTTTTGGCTGCTCGCCATTGCCCTGGTGGCGCTGTTTCGCGGCTGGCGCAACCTGCTGGGCGTGCGTCTGACGATCACCCCCGAGGGCGAGGCCTTCGCCGGCGGCGAGGCGCGGCTTCGGGTGCGGCTCGCTGCCTCCCGGGATCGCCAGGCGCTGGCGGTGTGCCTCGGGCGGCGGCTCGGTCGCAGGGCAGGTCGACGGGCAGGCCGCAGTGCAGGTCGCCGCGTCGGGCGACACCCTGAAGGTCACCGCGAGGTGGTCGATCTCGTCGGTGGCGAGGCCAGCCTGACGCTTGGCTGGCCGGTCACTGTGCGGGGCGATCAGCCACTGCCGCGACTGCGTCTGGAAAGCGACTGGCCGCTGGGGTTGGTGAGGGCGCTGGCCTGGGTCGATAGTGCCGAGACGCTGCTGGTCTATCCGACGCCCTGGTCGAGTACCGATGCCGCCATTCCCGAGCCCCGTTCGCTGGATGAGCCGGCGCCCCAATCGGCAGCGCCGAAAACGCCGCGTGAGGCGCAGGACTTCGCCGGGCTTCGGCGCTACGTGCCAGGGGATGCCCCTTCGCGGCTTGCCTGGAAGCAGTGGAGCCGCACCGGGGTGCTCGCCACCAAGCACTTCAGCGAGCCCCCCGCGGCGCCTACCTGGCTCGACTACGCTGCGGTGATGGGCGATGTGGAAACGCGTTTGTCGTGGCTCTGCTATCAGGTGAGCGCCTATCACCGCCGCGGCGAGTCCTTCGGCCTGCGCCTGCCCGGCCTCACGCTGCCGCCCGCCAGCGGTTCCGTTCAGCGGCGCCGCGCGCTTACCGCCCTGGCGCGCTTTTCTCTGGAAAACGCCGCGTTAGAAGGCCCTGTCCATGGCGCTTTAGAAGACGCTTTCCGCGACAATGACTCGCCCGCTGCGCCTGACGCGGGTGCACCGGGTGGCGAGGCACGCGAGGTGGGCGCATGAGCGAGTTTTCCGCGCCTGTCCTGCTGGCCGACGGTGAGAGCCTCTCTGCGGCCATGCTGCGTCGGCTGTTCATCGGTCAGTGTCTGGTGCTTGGCATGCATCTGGCGTTCATGCCGCTGTGGCTGCTGGCGGTGGCCGCGCTGGTGGCTTGGCGTCGTCATCGCCAGCTCATTAAACGTGCGCCCCGGGCCGGCGTGGCCCTGCGCCTGGTCTCGATTGCGGCGCTGCTGGGTGCGCTGTGGGTCCAATACGGTGGCTTTGGCGATCTCGAGGCGCTGCTCGGGATGCTGATCGGCATCTACCTGCTGAAGCTTCTGGAGGCTCGCACCCGGCGCGACGCGCGGGTGGTGGTCGGTATCGGCTTCGTGGCCCTGGCGGCGAGCTTCCTGCATGACCAGAGCATCGTGATGGCGCTGGGCGCGGTGGTGGCGGCGACCTGGCTGGTGCAATCGCTGGTCGCGCTGTCGGGAGGTTCGCAGGCCCACGCCAATCGCGTCGCCTGGCGTGAGACCGCCTGGCTGGTGGGCCTGTCGGCGCCGCTGATGGTGGCGCTGTTTATTGTCATGCCGCGGTTCGGGCCGCTATGGAGTCTGCCGACACTTGAGCGTGCCTCGACGGGGCTCACCGACAGCATGGCGCCCGGCGAGATTGCGAGGCTGTCACGAAGCGATGCGAGGGCCTTTCGTGTCAGCTTCGAGGGCCCGGTGCCGCCGCCAGCCAAGCGCTACTGGCGGGTCTATACCCTGACGCACTTCGACGGTGAGCGCTGGTCGCGGGAGACGCCGGAGGCACTGGCGACGACCCTCGAGCGACCGCTCAGCGACTTCGCCAGGACCTCGCGGCGCAATCCCTTTGCGGCAGATACGGCCACGAGGGCGGCCTCTGGCCTATCCGGCGACGTATCCAGTTCCCGCTCGAACACCAGTTCGAACTCAGGCTCGAACTCAGGAGCGAGCTCAGGCGACATTCCGCGCTCGCCACACTATCGCACGGAATTCCTGCTGGAGCCGGACAGCCGCCCCTGGCGTCCAGCGCTGGGAACGCCGCTTGCAAGCCCGGAACGACAGCGCTTTCTCGGCGATGGCACCCTCGAGGGGCTGACGGCGCTTTCCTCACGCGGCCTGGTCACCCTCGAAAGCAGCGGCCAGGCGCCGGCCTTCTCAGACCCGGCGGGACGTGCCTGGCATACGCTGCTGCCCCGAGGGCGCAACCCTCGCACCCTGGCGCTGGCCAAGCGGCTGTGGCGGGGCGCCGAGGGCGATCCGCAGGCCTATCTGGCCGCCGTGATGGCGCGCTTCGGCGAGGCGCCATATCGCTATACCCTGGAGCCGCCGCGGCTCACGGGTGAGCACCGCGTCGATGCCTTCCTGTTCGATAGCCAGGCCGGCTACTGCTCTCATTACGCCTCGGCTACCGCCGTGCTGGCGCGGGCGGTGGGCATCCCGGCGCGAGTGGTGGCCGGCTTTCAGGGCGGCGAGCGCCACCCGGATGGCCACCTGACGGTGCGTGATTACGACGCCCACGCCTGGGTCGAGGTCTGGCGCGACGGGGCCTGGCATCGGCTGGATCCCACATCGGTGATCGCGCCCGAGCGCATCGAGCAAGGCACCGCCGCCCTGACGGCCGGGAGCGAGGCCTTCCTGGCCGATGCCGGCCTGTCGCCGCTGCGCTTTCGCGATGTCGCCTGGCTGAACCGTGCAAGGCTTGCCTGGGAGCGGCTCGAGTATCGCTGGCAGCGACAGGTCGTGGGCTATGAGAGTCGTGATCGTGAGGCACTGCTGACGCGCTTGCTGCAGGTGCTGGAGACACCTTGGCAGGCGCTCAATACGCTCAAGGAGCGTGCGTTGTCACTGATGTCGAACGGCGGCTTCGGTGCCCTGCGCATGGGCGCTGAGATACTGGGCGTGCTGATGCTCGCGGCGCTGTTCGGCTTCGGCCTGAAGGAGGGAGTCCGACGCTGGCGCCGACCGTCGACGCTACGCGAACTGCTGCTTGCCGACGCGGCCTGGCTTGCGCGTCATGGCTATCCGGCACGGCCCGGGGAATCGCCATCGGCGCACTTGCGTCGCCTGGCGGCAGCGTGGCCATGCGGAGGGTCGGTATGCGGAGGGTCGTCATGTGATGAGTCGTCGTGCGATAAGTCTGGATTGGCCGGCGGGCGGGTGCCTGATGTGCTGAAGCATCAGCGAGACCTCGCGGCGGCCAGCCAAGCCCTGGCCGAGGCCATCGAGCGGCTGTATTACGCGCCTCTCGACGAAAGCGAGCGACGCCGCTGGCGGCAGTACTTCCATGCGCGGCGCCGACACTGGCGAGGCGTTTTTCGCCGTGTGAGCCGATGTCGCTCGGGAGATGCCGGCAGGCTGGCGCGTTGGCGACAGACATGGCATCTTGGACGCTAAAGCCGGACCGGTGCTCGCCATGCATATCCACGACATAGACTGTCAGACTGCCGCGGGCGACCCCTTCAACCTGCTGGCCCTGCGCGGGCAGGTACTGCTGGTAGTCAACGTCGCCAGCCGCTGCGGTTTTACTCCCCAGCTCAAGGAGCTCGAAAGTCTCTATCGGCGCTATCGCGACCGGGGCTTTACGGTGCTCGGCTTTCCCTGCAACCAGTTTGCCCATCAGTCGCCGGAATCGGCAGGCGCCTTCTGCACTTTCGGCGAGCAGGAATTCGGGGTGACCTTCCCGCTGCTCGAGAAGGTCAAGGTCAACGGCGCTGGCGCCCATCCGCTGTTCATTGAGCTGCGCCGCCAGGCGCCGGGGCTGCTGGGCACCAAGATGATCAAGTGGAACTTCACCAAGTTCCTGGTGGGTCGAGAGGGCCAGGTGCTTTGCCGCTTCGGCCCCCGGGACGGCGCGCGGGAGATCCGCGTGGCGCTGGAAGCGGCGCTGGATGCGCCTTTTTCTGCCTGAGGCACCTTTTTAGCCCGAGGCGTCTTTTTAGCCCGAAGCTGCGCCGCTGGGGCGGGTCAGCGCGAGTCGGGTGTTTCCCCGCGCGCCACCATCACCCGCATCATCAGCTCGTTCCAGCGATGGCGGGTCATCATGGTGGTCAGTCCCGAGAACAGCATCCACATCTTCTTGCGCCAGCCGGAGAGCCGCTTGTAGTGCGCGACCAGCTGGCCTACCAGCTTACGGTCATCGAAGCGTCGCCACTCTCCGGCTACCGATAGCTGGTGGCGCGCCAGGACCGGCGCCAGTTCCAGGCGAAAGATCCACTCCAGCTCCTTGAGCGTCAGATCGTGGCGCTCGATCTCCTCGACCATGCGCGCGTAGTCGCTCTCGCGGGGCTCGCGTTCGAGCCACAGCGGGGCCAGGGCGAGCCAGAGTTCGGCACGCAGGTCGACCAGGGTTTGGGTGTCCATGGTTATCCTCTCGGTTGAGGAGAGCATCTTCGGTGATGGGCGCAGCCGACTCAAGGGGCGGACACTCGCGCGCCAAGTCGCTAGAATATGCACCACTGTCATTTTGCTTGCACTTTATCACCGACTGTCGAGGTTGCCTGTGATCATCAAACCCAAGGTTCGCGGTTTCATCTGCACCACCACTCACCCCGTCGGCTGCGAGAAGAACGTCCTCGAGCAGATCGAAGCCACCAAGGCGCGTGGTCTTGACAAGGCGAGCGGACCCAAGAAGGTGTTGGTGATCGGGGCCTCCAGTGGCTATGGCCTGGCGGCACGTATCACCTCGGCCTTTGGCTACGGCGCCGACACCCTGGGCGTGTTCTTCGAGAAGCCCGGTACCGAGAAGAAGACCGGCACCGCCGGCTGGTACAACTCGGCGGCCTTCGACAAGTTTGCCAAGGCCGAGGGCCTGTACAGCAAGTCGATCAACGGCGATGCCTTCTCTCATGAAGCCCGCGAGAAGGCCATCGAGCTGATCAAGGAGGATATGGGGCAGGTCGATCTGGTGGTCTACTCGCTGGCATCCCCGGTGCGTAAATTGCCGGACAGCGGTGAGATGAAGCGCTCGGTGCTCAAACCGATCGGCGATACTTATCGTGCCACCGCGATCGACACCAACAAGGACGCCATCATCGAGGCCGAGGTCGAGCCGGCCACCGAGCAGGAAATCCAGGACACCATCACCGTGATGGGCGGTGAGGACTGGGAGCTGTGGATGAACGCCCTCGACGAGGCGGGTGTGCTGGCCCCGGGCGCCAAGAGCGTGGCCTTCAGCTATATCGGCACCGAGATCACCTGGCCGATCTACTGGCACGGCGCGCTGGGCAAGGCCAAGGAAGACCTGGACCGCGCCGCTCACGCCATCGACGCCAAGCTCAAGGCGACCGACGGCGGCGCCAACGTGGCGGTGCTCAAGTCGGTGGTCACTCAGGCCAGCGCCGCCATTCCGGTCATGCCGCTCTACATCGCCATGGTCTACAAGGTGATGAAGGAGCAGGGCCTGCACGAGGGCACCATTGAGCAGCTCAACCGTCTCTACGGCGAGGCGCTCTACTCGGGTGCGCCAGCGGCCACCGACGAAGCCGGACGCCTGCGCCTGGACGACTGGGAGCTGCGTGATGATGTCCAGAAGGCTTGCCAGGAGCTGTGGCCGCAGGTCACCACCGAGAACCTGTTCGACATCACCGACTACGCCGGCTACAAGCACGAGTTCCTCAAGCTGTTTGGCTTCGAGCGTGACGATGTCGATTACGAGGCCGATGTGGATACTGTCGCCGATTTTGATGTCGTAACACTGTAAGAGGCCTTTGGCGCACAGCCTGACGGTCTCTGATGCCAACGAATCAGCGATCGCGGAGGTGCGTGATGGACACACGAACCAGTCAGAGTTCCGAGGAAGAGCTTGAGCATCTCAAGGAGGTCAGCCAGCCCGAGGACTTCAAGCATCCGGAGCCCGACGCAAGTCAGCCCGAGGCGCTGGAGCCGGCTCATGGCCTGCACTGGGTGCTGCCGATCGTGGTGGTCCTGGTGTTGGTCGCGGGCGTGGCCTTCGTACTGCTGAAAGCCTGAGTGGCGCCCACGCCACCCGTCGGTGACATGTCTGTTCGCACGGCCGCCTCGCGGCGGCCGTCGTTCTCGTAACGCCCGTCCTCGCTCGGGCGTTTTTTCATGCTGGCACCGCTAGTTTCATCCTCGCTCCGCCGAGCTGTCGGCGGGACGGCGATGCCCTATGATGTGCTTCCCGCGCTGGATAGATGATGGCGATCCGCAATGCATGACCTTTCTGTTGATCCTTCGGCTCAGCCGCCGCGTCAGGTGGGGGTGCTGCTGCTGACCGGTTTCTCGCTGCTGGCCCAGGCCTGTGCCCTGGAACCCCTGGCGGTGGCCAGCCAACTGGCCGGCCGGCGGCTCTATGCGCCGGTGGCCTTCGGCCTCGATGCCCGGGCGGTGACCAGCGCCGCCGAGCTGTCGCTTTCGCCGCCGCTGGTGCCTGGCGACGACGACCGGGAGCTCGACGTGCTGCTGGTCTGCGCGCCGAGCCCGCTGGCCGCCGCGCTGCCGGCGAGCCTCGCCGACTGGCTCAAGCGCCTGGCGGGGCGAGGCGTGGTACTGGGCGGCATCGCCGGCGGCGCCGAGGTACTGGCCTGGGCGGGGGTGCTGGATGGCTACCGGGCGACGCTGCCCTGGCAGCGGGTCGATGCCGTGGGGCAGGAACATCCGGGCATCAATCTGTCGCCGCAGCTCTTCGAGATCGATCGAGACCGGCTGACCTGCGGCGGCGGCACCTCGGCCATGGACATGGTGATGACCCTGATCGGCATGCACCACGGCCAGCGACTGGCCGAGAAGGTGTCCGAACACTTCGTCTGTGAGCGTATCCGCATGGCCGACGAGCCTCAGCACGTGCCGCTGCGCTCCCGGCTTGGTCATGCCCCGCAGAGCCTGATCGACGCCGTGTCGCTGATGGAGGCCAACATCGAGGAGCCGCTGACCACCCACGAACTGGCCGAGCACCTGGGTATCTCCCGGCGCCAGCTCGAGCGGCTCTTCAAGAAGTACCTGCAGGCGGTACCGAGCCGCTACTACCTGGACCTGCGCCTGCAGGAGGCGCGCAAGCTGCTGCGCGAGAGTGATCGCGCGGTGGGCGACATCGCCCTGCAGACCGGCTTCTCTTCCGGCGCCCACTTCTCCACCGCCTATCGTAACCACTTCGGCATGACGCCCCGGGAAGAGCGCTTGGCGTAACGGCCGCGGCGGCGTGTCCGAGCAGGATGACAGGGCAGAGCGCCTGAACGGTATAGCCGAAAGCCGGCCATCTGCCGCCGCCGCTGGGCGCGGGCGGCCCGGGACGCTACCATTGGCCGACATTCATGCACGCAGGATGCGGCGACCATCGAGCCCTGTCTCGACGCCCGTGTCATGCCCTCGACTCTCCACGGTTTCCCCCATGGCACTCGACGCAAGCGATACCCGCCTCAACAAGTTCATCAGCGAAACCGGCATCGTGTCGCGTCGCGAGGCCGACCGGCTGATCGAAGAAGGGGCGGTCAAGGTCAACGGTCGCCGCGCCGAGATGGGCATGCGGGTGACCGACGCCGACCGGGTCACGGTGCGCGGCAAGCCGCTGCGGGCCAAGCCCCGGCCGGTCTACCTGCTTTACAACAAGCCGGTCGGCGTGACCTGTACCACCGATCCCGCCGACCCCACCAACATCGTCGATGCGATCAACTACCCCGAGCGGATCTTTCCCATCGGGCGGCTCGACAAGCCCTCCCAGGGGCTGATTCTGCTGACCAACGATGGCGATATCGTCAACAAGATCCTGAGGGCCGGTAACGCCCACGAGAAGGAATACCTAGTGCGGGTCGATCGCCCGATCGATCAGAGCTTCATCGAGCGCATGGGCGCGGGCATTCCGATTCTCGGCACCGTGACCCAGCCCTGTCCGGTCCGACAGACCGGACCCAACAGCTTCACCATCGTGTTGACGCAGGGCCTCAACCGCCAGATCCGTCGCATGACCGAGTACCTGGGCTATGAGGTCACCTACCTCAAGCGTGTGCGGCTGATGAATATTCATCTGGACAGGCTGTCGTCCGGCCAGTGGCGCGAGCTGAGCGATGATGAGATGGCCACCCTTGAAGGTATGCTCGGCGATTCGCGCAAGACCGAAGATGCCTCGCTGCCCAAGCGCAAGGCCAAGCCCGCTAAGCAAGGGGCTGGGAAGACAGGCGCTGGTAAACCAGGCTCCGGCAAATCGGCCGCGGCCAAGCCCGGCGCCAAGCGCACCGCCGAGCCCGGGAAGCGTAAGCCCGGCCAGAGTAAGCCGGGTCAGAATAAGTCAGCGCAGGGTAAGCCCGCCGCCAAGCCCAAGCGGGCGATCAAGCAGGCGGCCAAACCGGGGGACGGCAAGCCCGCAGGCAAGGGCGGTCAAGGCAAGGCGGGATTCAATAGCAAATCGCCGACCAAGTCAGGCAGCAAGCCAGGGGCTAGCAAGGCAGACAACAGGACAGGCAGCAAGAAAGGATTCAGTAAGCCAGGATCCAGCAAGCAAGGCCCGAGCAAGGCCGGCGGCCGACCCGCGAGGCGCTCACCGCGCGGGCGTTCCTGACTTTCGCGCCAGCAGGGCGCGAAACAGCTCGCCCATCATCACCGGCTCGTCGTTCTCGATCACGAATCCAGCGCCGTCCAGCAGTGGCTGGGCCTGGCGGGTAATATCGGTGGCGATGGCGCTGGTCACCAGGTTCAAGGCCCGCCTTACTGCGCCTGCCGGGCGGTGATCGGGCTGGAACTTGTCCAGCACGCACAGCTGACCGTCATCGGCCAGCACCCTGTAGGCCTCACGCAGGCCCTGCTGTGGCTGCGGCATGACCGCGAGTATCAGGTGCATCACCACCACATCGAAGTGAGCATCCGGGTAGTCGAGGTGCTCGGCGTCCATGACCCGGGCGCTGGCATCGATGCCCAGGCGGTCTGAGCGTGCCTGAAAGCGGCGCACCATGGCCGGGGAGAGATCGGTGCCATGCAGCTCGATGCAGCGGGGCAGCCAAGGCAGGTCGAGCCCGGTGCCGGCGCCGACGATAAGCACTCGCTGGCCGGTTTGCCAGTCCACGGCGGACAGCGCCTGGCGGCGGGCGCGGCGAAAGGCGCCTTCGGCGACCAAGTCATAGACCGGGGCGTAGAGGGTATAGCGCAGTCGGTTCCAGCCGGTGGTATTGAACATCGCGATGTCTCCCTTGGGCTCACCTGGCCGCTTTTGGCTCCATGCATGTCTGCATCATGCGCCAGTCTCGCAAAGCTGAGAAGAGCCCCGGGCCTTGCCATCAACCAATGGCAAGGCGGATCTTTCCGACTGCTGTAGCTGCTGCGCCCCGGGATCGCTTAGGCCATGGTGTCCACGATGCCACCTTCCACCCTGAGCGCCGCGCCGGTGGTGGCGCTAGCTTGGGGCGAGGCCGCGTAGACGCTCATGTTGGCGACTTCCTCTGGCGTTGCCAGGCGCTGAATGATCGAAGAGGGACGGTTCTCCTGCACGAAGCGGGCTTCCATCTCTTCTTGGGAGATGCCCGCCTCATCGGCGGCCTGCTTGAGCATCTTGATCACGCCTTCGGAACGGGTCGGCCCCGGCAGGATGGCGTTGACGGTGACGTTGGTACCGGCGAGCACCTTGGCAAGCCCGCGGGAGATCGACTGCACCGCGCTCTTGGTCATGCCGTAGTGGACCATTTCGCTGGGAATGTTCAGCGCCGATTCGCTGGACAGGAACTGGATCCGCCCCCAGTCGCGCTCGCGCATGCCCTTGGCGTAGTGGCGCGACAGACGCACCGCGCTCATGACGTTGACGTCGAAGAACTGCTGCCAGGTCTCGTCGTCGGTCTCGAAGAAGTCTTGGGGGGCGAAGATGCCCACGTTGTTGATCAGAATATCGGTTTCAGGCTTTGCAGCGATCAGCGCCTGACAGCCTTCAGCAGTGCCCAGGTCGGCGGCGACCCCCGTAATGCTCGCCTGAGGAAGCGCCTTCTTCAGGCTTGAGATGGCGTCATCGACGCGGGACTGGGTGCGCCCGGTGATCACCACCTCGGCGCCGGCTTCGGCGAGCCCACTGGCAATGGAATAGCCGATGCCGGCGGTGGAACCGGTGACGATGGCATGCTTGCCGGATAGATCGATATGCATGTGGCAGACTCCTTGTGGAATAGGCCCTGGTGGGCTCGTCAAAAAGCCCTGGCGGGGCAGGAGATGTCTTTAGCCTGCTAAAAAGATGGGGCGCTCGCCGGATTCTTCAAGGGCCGTCTTCAAGGATGGTTATCGACGCCGATGGCCTGATGGCCGCCCGCCGCTTTTCATAATTCGCCGTCCCATCGCTGAAAGCCGAGCGTGACGGCGCCCCCGTATACTCTTTCAATACCCAGATCCCAAAAGGATGGAACAGACCATGAGCTATACCCCGACCCGCAGCGACTTCGACCGCTATATGGCGCCCAACTACGCGCCCCAGCAAGTGATCCCGGTGCGCGGCGAGGGGAGTCGCCTTTGGGATCAGGACGGCCGCGAGTATATCGATTTCGCCGGCGGCATCGCCGTCAACGCCCTCGGCCACTGCCATCCGGTGCTGGTCGATGCCCTCAAGGATCAGGCCGATAAAGTCTGGCACCTGGCCAACGTCTACACCAACGAGCCGGCGCTGAAGCTCGCCAAGACGCTTGTCGAGCGTACCTTCGCCGACAAGGTGTTCCTGTGTTCCTCCGGCGGCGAGGCCAATGAAGCGGCGCTTAAGCTGGCTCGTCGCTGGGCCTATAACGAGCACGGCGAGCACAAGGACAAGATCATTTCCTTCCGCCAGTCGTTCCACGGCCGCACCTTCTTCACCGTCAGCGTCGGCGGCCAGCCCAAGTATTCCCAGGGCTTCGGGCCGGTGCCGGGCGGCATCCTGCACGCCGAGTTCAACGACCTCGAGGCGGTGCGCGAGCTGATGGGCGACGACACCTGCGCGGTGATGGTCGAGCCGATGCAGGGCGAGGGCGGCATCGTGCCGGCCACCCAGGAATTCCTCGAGGGCGTGCGGGCGCTGTGTGACGAGCACCAGGCGCTGCTGATCTTCGACGAGGTGCAGACTGGCGTCGGCCGCAGCGGCTCGCTTTACGCCTACATGGAGTACGGCGTGACCCCGGACATTCTGACCAGCGCCAAGTCGCTGGGCGGCGGCTTCCCGGTCGGCGCCATGCTGACCACCGACGCCATCGCCCCGGCGCTGGGCATCGGTACCCACGGCTCCACCTACGGTGGCAACGCCCTGGCCTCTGCCGTGGCGCTGGCCGCGGTCGAGTTCATCGACACCCCCGAGGTGCTCGAGGGCGTCAAGCGTCGCCACGCGCTGTTCCGCGAGCTGCTCGAGGAGATCAACCAGAAGCATGGTGTCTTCCAGGAGGTGCGCGGCATGGGCATGCTGATGGGTGCCCAGATGTCGCCGGCCTATGAGGGCCGCGCCAAGGACATCCTGCCGCTGGCCATCGAAGAGGGCCTGATGGCGCTGATCGCCGGGCCCAACGTGCTGCGCATGGCGCCGTCGCTGGTGATCCCCGAGGAAGACATCCGCGAGGGCATGGCGCGCCTCGAGCGGGCCATCGCCAAGCTCGTCGCCCAGGCATGAGCGCGACCATGACGGCCTCAGCCCAAGGTTCAGCCCCCACTCATGGCCACGATGGAGGACAGCCCATGCTGGTCGTTCGTCCTGCTCGCTCGGCGGATCTGCCGGCCCTTGAGCGCCTGGCCGGCACCGCCACGCCGCGCCTGACCAACCTGCCGGCTCACCGCGATCGTCTGGAAGAGCGGATCACCCGCTCCCAGCGCTCCTTTGGTCGCGCGGTCGACTTTCCCGGCGATGAGCACTACACCTTCGTGCTCGAGGACCGGGAGCGCGGCGAGGTGGTGGGTACCGCCACCATTCGCGCTCAGGCAGGGGCGGTGGACGCGTACTACACCTATCGCCAGGAAACCCTGATCCACGCCTCGCAGCAGCTCAACGTGCGCCGCGAGGTGCAGACCCTGTCGCTGTCCCACGAGGTCTCCGAGGCGTCGCTGCTCTGCGCGCTGTCGCTGGACCCGCGCTACAAGGGCACCAGCGCCGAGAGCCTTCTGCGTCGGGCGCGGCTGATGTTCATCGCCCAGTATCCGGAGCGCTTCGCCGACCTCTTGGCGGTGGCCTTCCCGGGTTTTCTCGATGAGGCCGGTGAGTCACCGTTCTGGGCGAGCGTCGGCGAGCACTTCTTCCAGCGCGGCTATCAGGAGATCAACCACATCGCCGGAGTGCGCTCGAAAAGCTTCATCGCCGAGGTGATGCCGCAGTTCCCGCTCTATCTGCCACTGCTCACGCCGCCGGCGCGGGCCGCTATCGGTCGCGAGCACCCGGATCACGAGGTGGCGCTCGAGGAGATGCTGGCCGAGGGCTTTGTGCGTAGCCGACATGTCGACATCTTCGATGCCGGCCCGGTGATCAAGGGCGAACGTGACCGCCTGGAGACCTTCCGTCGCGCCAGCTGGCATCCGGTGCGGATTCGCCCGGCGTCGTCGCTGCCCGATGCGGAGCCGGCGATGATCGCCAACCAGAAGCTCGGCGAGTTCCGCTGCGTGGTGGCCCGCTATGCCCTGTCGCCCACTGGCCAACTGATGCTGTCCCCCGAGCACGCCGAGATCCTCGGCGTCGAAGAGGGCCGCGCCGTGCTGGCCGCGCCGCTTGCGCTGCCCGACGCCATCGATGCCCTCGACGAAGGAGAACTGTGATGCGCATTCGTCCGATTGCCCGCGGCGACCTGGACGGCCTGCAGGCCCTCTCCCGACAGACCGGCGTCGGTTTCACTTCGCTGCCCGATAATCGCGAGTTTCTTGCCAGCAAGATCGAGTCGGCGGCGCGCGCCTTCGAGGAACGCACTCCGGTCGATGACCGCCTGTACTTCTTCGTGCTGGAAGACGAGGACAGCGGCGAGCTGGCCGGCTGCTGCGCCATCGAGGCCCAGGTGGGGCGCGAGGTGCCGTTTTATCACTACCGGCTCGGCACCCTGGCGCACTCCTCGGTGCAGCTCGACTTGCACCGCACCATCGACACCCTGTTCCTGAGTTCAGATCACACCGGCGATGCCGAAGTGGCCTCGCTGTTCCTGCGCCCGGAGTATCGCGGCGCGGATCGTCGCCATGAACGCAACGGGGCCCTGTTGTCCAAGGCGCGCTGGCTGTTTATGGCGCAGTTCCGCGATCGTTTCCCGGACAAGGTGCTGGCCGAGATGCGCGGCGTCTTCAACGAGGAGGGCGTGAGCCCCTTCTGGGAGAACCTGGGCAGCCACTTCTTCCCGCTCAATTTCAATCAGGCCGACCGCCTGACCGGCCTTGGCCAGAAGAGCTTCATCGGCGAGCTGATGCCCAAGTTCCCGATCTATACCACCTTCCTCTCGAAGGAAGCGCAGGCCTGCATCGGCGAGGTCCACGAGCACACCCGCCCGGCGCTCGAGATGCTCAAGAAGGAAGGGCTGCGCTGGGAAGGCTATATCGACATCTTCGATGCCGGCCCCACCGTTGAGGCCTATATCGACGACGTGCGCGCGGTTCGCAACTCGACGCTCTGCCAGGTTGAGGTGAGCGCCGAGCTCGCCACTGAGGCCGGGGGCAAGAATGAAGGTGAGAGCGGTGAGCGCCCGGAATGGCTGGTGTCGACCACTGCGATGGTCGGCTTCTGCGCCTGCTGGGTGGGCCGTGGCCCCGAGGGCGAGGTCATCACCCTGAGCGAGACCGAGGCCCGTCGCCTTGGCGTCGGCGCCGGCGACACCGTGCGGGTGCTCAGCACCTGAGCCGCTGACGATCCACCATAACAATTCGCGACCGGGCGTCACGGCAGCACCGCCCCCCGGTCCGCCACCCATTTCGCGAGCGCGGCGGCCCCGCCGCGCCGAGGGAGAGACTTCATGCACGCCAAGCAGCAACTCCTGATCGGCGGTACCTGGCTCGACGGCGAGGCCGAGGGCTTCGTCAAAATCGACCCAGTGTCACACGACACTCTCTGGCAGGCCGGCAGTGCCAGCGCCGACCAGGTCGGCGCCGCCATCGAGGCCGCCCGCGCCGCCTTCCCGGCCTGGGCCCGCACGCCCTTCGCCGAGCGCCAGGCGCTGATCGAGCGCTTCCGCGACGTACTCGACAGCCGCCGCGAAGAACTTGCCACCGCCATCGCCCAGGAAACCGGCAAGCCGCTCTGGGAGGCCAGAACTGAAGTCGGCGCCATGATCGGCAAGGTGGCGCTGTCGGTGGCCGCCTATCACGAGCGCACCGGCGAGCGCAGCAAGGATGTTAACGGCACCACCGCGGTGCTGCGCCATCGCCCCCACGGCGTGCTGGCGGTGTTTGGCCCCTACAACTTCCCCGGCCACCTGCCCAACGGGCATATGGTGCCGGCGCTGCTGGCCGGCAACAGCGTGGTCTTCAAGCCCAGCGAGCAGACTCCGCTGACCGCCGACCTGACCCTGCAGTGCTGGCGCGAGGCCGGCCTGCCCGACGGCGTGATCAATCTCGTGCAGGGCGCCGCCCCGGTCGGCCAGGCGCTCTCCGCCCACCCCGGCATCGACGGCCTGCTGTTCACCGGCAGCGCCAAGGTCGGCGGCATCCTGCAGCGCCAGTTCGCGGGCCAGCTCGACAAGATCCTGGCGCTGGAGCTTGGTGGCAACAATCCGCTGGTGGTCAAGGACGTGCCGGATGAAAACGCTGCGGTGCTGGCCATCCTGCAGTCGGCGTTCCTCTCCGGCGGCCAGCGCTGCACCTGCGCGCGCCGCCTGATCGTGCCGGAGGGTCCGGTCGGCGATCGTCTGATCGAGTCGCTGGTCACGGCCATCTCCAAGCTGCGGGTGGCCGGTCAGTTCAGCGAGGACGCGCCCTTCTACGGTGGCCTGGTCAGTGTCGAGGCCGCCGACGGCTTGCTCAAGGCCCAGGACGACCTGGAAGCCATGGGCGGCAGCGTGCTCGCGCGCATGCGCCGCCTGGAAGACGACACCAGCCTGCTGTCGCCGGCGCTGATCGACGTCACCGGCATCGCGGTGCCCGACGAGGAGCATTTCGGCCCGCTGCTCAAGGTGCATCGCTACGCTGACTGGGACGAGGCGATCGCGCTTGCCAACGACACCCGCTACGGCCTCTCAGCAGGCCTGATCGGCGGTGAGCGGGCCGACTGGGACGACTTCCTGCTGCGCATCCGCGCCGGCATCGTCAATTGGAACCGCCAGACCACCGGCGCCTCCGGCGATGCACCCTTCGGCGGGGTGGGCGACAGCGGCAACCATCGCCCCAGTGCCTATTACGCGGCCGACTACTGTGCCTACCCGGTCGCCTCCATGGAGGCCGAGAGCCTGGTGTTGCCCGAGACGCTGCCGGCGGGGGTGGTGCTATGAGTGACGTGCGGGAAGTGAACTTCGATGGTTTGGTGGGCCCGACCCACAACTATTCGGGGCTGGCCCACGGTAACGTGGCGTCGATGAGCCACGGTGGCCTGGTTTCCAACCCCCGGGAAGGCGCCCTGCAGGGCCTTGCCAAGATGAAGTCGCTGATGGACGCGGGCTATGCCCAGGGCGTGCTGCCGCCCCAGCAGCGCCCGGATCTTGGCGCCCTGCGGGCGCTGGGCTTCAGCGGCAGCGACGGCGAAGTGCTCGCCCGCGCCGCCAAGGAAGCCCCGCAGATCCTGCGGGCGGTGTGTTCGGCCTCCAGCATGTGGACCGCCAATGCCGGCACCGTGACGCCGAGCGTCGATGCCCCGGATGGCCGGGTGCACTTCACCCCGGCCAACCTGCAGTCGAGCTTCCACCGCTATCTGGAACCGCAGACCACTGGGCGGGTGCTTTCGGCGATGTTCCGGGACGAAGGCCACTTCGCCCATCATCCGGTGCTGCCGGCCACGCCCGCCTTCTCTGATGAGGGCGCTGCTAACCACACCCGCCTGTGTGGCGCCTACGGAGAGCCCGGCGTGCACCTGTTCGTCTACGGCCGCCAAGCCTTCGGCGGCGATGGCATCGAGCCCAAGCGCTATCCGGCCCGCCAGACGCTGGAGGCCAGCCAGGCCGTCGCTCGCCAGCACGGCCTGACGGATGCCCAGACGGTGTTCGCCCAGCAGCACCCGGGCGCTATCGACGCAGGCGTCTTCCACAACGACGTGATCGCGGTGGGCAATGGCCCGGTGTTGCTCTACCACGCTAAGGCCTTCCGCGACGAAGAAGGCACGCTGGACGAGCTGCGCACCAAGATGGCTACGCCCTTGATCCCGGTGCGGGTGCCGGAAGAGGCGGTCAGCCTCGAGGACGCCGTGGGGTCGTACCTGTTCAACTCGCAGCTGCTCGCCAACCCGGATGGCTCGATGACCCTGGTGGTGCCAGGTGAGTGCCAGGAGAACGAGGCGGTCTGGCGCACCATCCAGGATCTCTTGATCGCAGGCCCAAACCCGATCAACGAGGTGCTGGTCAAGGACGTCAAGCAGAGCATGCGCAACGGCGGTGGTCCCGCCTGCCTGCGCCTGCGCGTGGCGCTGTCCGACGCCGAGCGGGCCGCCGTGACCGGCCGGGTGCTGCTCAACGACGGCCTCTACGGCGACCTCACCGCCTGGGTCGAGCGCCACTACCGCGACCGTCTGGCGGTAGAGGATCTGGCCGACCCGAAGCTTGCCGTCGAGACCCTCAGCGCCCTGGATGAGCTGACACAGCTTCTGGAGATCGGCTCGGTGTATCCGTTCCAGTTGGGATAGGCCGCTGCCTCGAGGGCTTGTCCTTTGAGGCATGGCAATGCGTCGCCCCCGTCGGCCTCCCTGGCTGGCGGGGGCATTTTTTATTCTGGTAGCCTTGATTGCTGCTCCGACGCTGGCGCTTTTTATAGTGCCCCCACGCCGGCACCTTCTGCCGTGCCGCTTTTTACCTTGCCGCGAGGCTGGCACTTTCTACCGAGCCCCGACGCTGGCACAGTAACGCCTCTTCAGATTTCCTTTCACGATGCAGGCCCTGCCGATGACCTTCTCGCCGCTTGAAGCCTATGAGCACGCCCTTGAGAACGGCTTTGTCGAGGACGCTGCCCAGCGCCAGGCTGCCGAGGCGCTGGACGCCTGCGTCGCGGCGCTGCACAGAGCGAACTCCCAGGGATCAGGAGCAGGGACAACGTCCCCACGGGCAGAACGCGCCAGGGGCCTCTACCTCTGGGGGCCGGTGGGGCGAGGCAAGACCTGGCTGATGGATCGTTTTGTGGCCTCGCTTGAGGTGCCGGCGCGCCGCCAGCATTTTCATCACTTCATGCGCTGGGTGCACCGGCGCCAGTTCCAGCTGATGGGTACCGCCGACCCGCTGGGCCAGCTGGCGGCTGAGCTTGCGGGTGAGGTGCGGGTGCTGTGCCTGGATGAGCTCTACGTCAACGACATCGCCGATGCCATGCTGCTGGGCGGTGTGCTGATAGCGCTGTTCGAGCAGGGCGTGGTGCTGGTTACCACCTCCAATCAGGCGCCGGATCAGCTCTACGCAGACGGCTTCAACCGCGAGCGCTTCCTGCCGGCCATCGCCGCCCTTGAGCGGCATCTTGAGGTGATTCACCTCGACGGCGGCCAGGACCATCGCCAGCATCCGGGCGAGGCGCATGAGCGCTATTGGGTGGTCGAGCCCGGCACGCCGAGCCCGCTGCCGGCAGTCTTCGAGGAATTGGCAGCAGGGCAAACGACCACGCGCGAGCCCATCACCCTTGGCCACCGTGAGATCGACGTGAATCAGCGAGGCGAGGACGTGCTCTGGTGTCGCTACGCCATGCTCTGCGAGCAGCCGTTGTCGGCGCTGGATTTCATCGGCCTGTGCGACCGGTTTCGGTCCATCCTGCTGGATGAGGTGCCGAGCCTGGGCGGCGAGCCCGAGGCCGCGCGCATCGCCCGCGGCACCGAGGACGGCGTGGAGCGGGTGGTGGCAGGCGACCGGACGCTGCCCGCGCTCTCGCCCCAGGACGACGGCGTGCGCCGCTTCATTGCCCTGGTCGATGAGTGCTACGACCGGGGCATTCCTCTCTACCTCGCCGCCCGCGTGCCCCTCGAGGCGCTTTACTCCAAGGGGCACCTGGCCTTTCCGTTCCGGCGCAGTCTGAGTCGTCTGCAGGAGATGCAGCTTCGCCGCTTCGGTGCCTAGGCAGCGGCCGATCGGTGCTGAATGACCGGCCGTATAAGGACGAGGAGGGATTCGCCTAGCGAGAACCGCTCGCTGCTTCGCTGGCCGCCGCGCGCTTGTCACCGCGCAGCCCGTCGATGGCCAGCAGAACCAGCAGGCTCACTCCCAGCACCGGCATGCCAACCCCCAGTCCCAGGGCGATAACACCAAGCGCGAGCAGCGTGGCCGGCGGCAGGCGGCGCAGCAGTGGCCACAGGGCCTGCCCGGTATTTGGCTGACGGCGCCGCCACCACATCATGTATCCCCAGCTCACCATGACGATGATGCCGATCCCGAGCCCGGCTAACATTAGTTGGTTGGGCAGGCCGAACAGCACGCCCATGTGGGCATCGATGCCCCAGCGGGTCAGCTTGGCCGGCAGCGAGTAGTCGCCAAAGCGTACCTGATCGAGCACCTCAAAACTGTGTGGGTGGATGGCCACCTCGTCGACCTGTGAGGGCCAGCCGCGGTCGATCTCGCGCACCTTCCACGCTTGATCAGGGCCGGGCACCCTTAGCTCGATCTTGCCGGCATCCAGGCCCGCGTGGCGGGCCACGGCCAACACTCGGTCGATATCGCCCGTATTCAGAAGGGCCGTCCGGGCGTGCGAGGGCTGATGCTCCGCGTGGGCATTTGCGGCGGTGGGCGTACTGAGATCGAGCGACACCCTGGGGGTGCCCCAGCCACCGGCCTTGAGCAGGGTGAAGAAGTTGCCGCCTGCCCATTGCGACCAGGTCATGCCGGTGGCGGAGAGGGCAAGCATCCCTACCAGCAGCACCAGGCCCAGCAGGCTGTGGCGGCGTCGAGTGCGCAGGCGCTTGGCCGTCCGGGTCTGCTTGCGCGAATCGACCTGGGGCGTTGGTGAGAAGGCCCAGATGGCCAGGCCGCCGAGGGCCGCGAGCCACAGCCAGGACGCTGCCAGCTCACTGTAGAGCCGGCCGATATCGCCCTGCATCAGGTTGCGAT
>Ga0209300_1000457_pt1 | contig 21209 bp, 52 predicted proteins | sample Shrwel_input2_RT_FD_187535 | JGI IMG/M metagenome (GOLD analysis project Ga0209300, IMG submission 187535) | Subsurface microbial communities from deep shales in Ohio, USA - Utica-3 well 1 S input2 RT (SPAdes) (version 2) ... | reverse complement strand
CTCAAGGGGAAGGAGATCGTCTGGGAATAACTGCTTACGATTGCCGAAAGGGACCATATTGCTTCCTTTTGTGTTTTGGTTGTGCTAGTATGTAAGACATTAACAGATAGTTGGAGGTAAGTAAAGTTGGAAATTATTAGTCGAGAGCAAGCAAAAGAAAGAGGTCTTAAGCGGTATTATACTGGCTCACCTTGTAGACATGGGCACTTAGTCGAGAGACAGACAAGCGATGGTCGTTGTATTGAGTGCCGAGACATCAACTCAAAGATACAGTATGAAAAAAGTAGAGAAGAGAGATTAAAGCGCCGAAAAGAGTACTACCAAGAAAATAAAGCTAAGACATTAGCTAAAATTAACGAATATTATATGAATAATAAGGAGGAAATCCTTGAGTATAAGAAAAAATGGTACTCTGAAAATATTGATAAGATTAAGATATTACAGAAACAATACTATGAAGATAATAAAGAAGAGATAAGCAGATATAAGAAAGATTGGACAGAGAAAAATAGAGACAATTTGAATGAAAAAAGAAGATGTAGATATAAAACTGATGAAAAAGTCAAAATGAAAGTCTTTATGGGTAGATGCGTCAGAGATATTTTGGTAAATAAATTAAAGACTACAGTTGAAATCCTTGGTTACACACCAGAAGACCTTGTTGAACATTTGGAAAATCAATTTGATAGTGAGATGTCTTGGGATAATTATGGAGTATACGGGTGGCATGTGGACCACATTATTCCAGTTGATTACTATTTGAAGAGTGGGGTAACTGATCCAGCCATAGTTAACGCCTTGTCGAATCTCCAACCAATGTGGGCCAGTGAGAATTTATCGAAAGGCGCTAAGTACGATCCAGCAGACAATTAGACTAGCATCTCAAAACCTTTTGTTATCCTTCTTTGTGCGGGCATAAGATGAGTTACGGCCATAGCCAACGAGTCTACCCTATCCGGAGACTTCTGTCTTGGGTCTCCTTCCCATGTTGTCATTTCTTCTTCTAGTGCAGATAGTCCGGTACAATGGAAAACTTTTTGCTGCTCGTATAGCATCGCCACAGGCTCGGCCCTAGCATATTTGTTACGAGTGCTAAAAACTCCATCCACGGGTAGAAGAGGGCGGTCCCTATGGAGTGTGGACTTTAATAGGTCGCCGCCTTGGTTGGTTTCCACTATAACAGAGGTTGAGCAATACTCACTGTACCTATCGTAGACCTCATAGACTCTTTTTACCCAACCTTCTGGTGAATATTTTCCAGAATGGTCTTCTAGCACATAAACTTTCCCATCTTCAGCAAGTCCTGCTACAACAATACCAGTTAAGTCGCTACCTTTGGTTGAAGTTACTGCTGGGTCAATGGCAATCGCTGTTTTTTCTAGCTTTGGTGGCTTTACACCGTTAGTGAGGGTTTGTTGGCTCAGAAGTTCAATAGTCCAGAGTGCATTTTCATTGTTCAATAATAGCTTACCGTCCAATTCTTGCTGCCCCAGACGTGTACCCTCGTATGTTGCAATAATAGTTTGTTGATAAGTTTCTGACAAGTTATCAAAGTTCGCATAGGTTGAACGTGTCAATATACGGCAAAATTTACCTACTTGGGGTGGATCATCATTAAAAACTGCGTTCTTGTACAAGTAAATAATAGATTCGTTAGCCCTCGGAGTAGTGGTTATTAGCATCTTACTTGGTTCCACACGTAGAGTAAGAAGGGCTTGGTCAAGAACGTCTTTATTGTTTATAGACCCAAGTTCGTCAATCCAAATGGCTGAACTGTTGAGGCCACGAACCCTCTCCGCGCCGGTTTCTGCCGACACCATTCGGGCAATAGTGCCATTTTTCCAAGTTAGACGCGCTTTTGATGGTTCGTATTCAACACCTTCTTCTGGAGACGATAGGGGTAGTACACCACTATACACAACCGTATCACGTATCATACTAGAGGTAGGTGCAATTAAGGCAACCTCACCCTTGAGACCTTTAGCAACTTGTTTCCTAAGCCACTGGGCACCTAGATAAGTTTTCCCAAAACCTCTTCCGCACATGAACATGATTACGGGCTCTTGCCACTCGTCTTTGACCTGCTGATCTGGCCGCAACCATATATCAGGGTCGTAGACTATTGATTTGGCCTCTTCTTCTGTCATTTGTGACAGAACTAATTTTAATCTTTCTGGGTCTTCTTTCTTCAGGCGACGTAGTTCTTCGCCTAGCTTGTGTGCTTGGATCATCTCGACCTCATGTTGCGCATTCCTATTCGGAAGCGTGTTTTTCCATTTGACATACACCATCTACGGTGTTAGTGTGGTTAGTAAGACAGAGATGAGTTGGATAAAGGTCGGGGCCGAATATTTTAAAGGAGGGTATAAGTGACTGAAATTTATTATGCTGGCATCGGAAGTCGTCAAACTCCACCAGAAATCCTTGCTAAAATGGAGGAAATTGGTGAATACCTTGCTGGTAAGGGGTGGATTTTACGTTCTGGTGGTGCGGAGGGCGCAGATAAAGCCTTTGAAAGAGGTAGTGATAAACTAAAGAAGACACGCTACAGCTTGGATGAAGTGTTTCTTCCGTCAGACTATATTCCAGCATGGACTAATGTGTTTACAGATCATTTTCACCCAAATCCCGGAGCATTGAAAGATTGGGGAAGAAATCTAATGAATAGAAATGCTATGCAAATTCTTGGTAGAGATGGTAACACACCCGTAACTTGTGTGATATGTTGGACTAAAGACGGTAAAGGCGCTGGTGGAACAGGCCAAGCGTGTAGAATTGCCGACTATTATGGGATTCCGGTGTTTGACTTAAAGAATGATGGTATGTTGGAGAAACTTAGAGGCTTTGTAAGGAGGATTAAATGAAAATCACTGAAGACATGCTAACTGAAGCGGAATACAAATGGGCGCAAGAAAACGTAAATTACTACAAACCCGTACTGCTCGCAGGCGTAGAATGCTTCATGCTTTTGCTCAAGAACGGAAATATTGCTGTAGGCAAGAGTGTACAAGAAGCTGTTCGAATGGAAATCAACAAGACAGGAGAAGTGATTGAACTAGATGGGTTTGAGACAGACGAACTAAATTCACTCTTGTGGGATGAATAATAATGACACTATTTTACTACTGCCTATCCTCATTTCTCGTAGCTACACTCATCTTCATGATGAATCAGCTACCCATCTTCACAGTCAGTTGGGTTGTCTGTATGGTTCTAGGTGTTCTAATTATGGCGATGCTTGATAAGATATTCTTGGAGCAAGATGATGAAGACAGCTTTTAGTATCCTGTTGCTTTTTGCAACAAGCATTTGTTCGGCTAATGTTAGATGTGTACTCACACCAGAGCAAGAGAGTGTTCTTCACTTCTCGTATTCGTATGGGGCACAGTATAATTATGGGTACACACTCGCTGCCATTGCCATGATTGAGAGCGATCTTGGGCGATGGAACCTGAACCTTGGCGATCCCAGTGCAGGTGTCTATCATTTGACGGTGGACAAGGCAGTTGATAAGCTAGGGTGGGCACATACACCATTCAATTACAATCGTGCAGCACAACTTCTCATGGATGATATTTACTTCGCCGCCGAGATAGCTGTTGAGACGATTGATTGGTGGTATGAGTACCATGAGGGTGATTTCTACAAGACTTGGGCTAGTTACAACGGTGGATTTAAGGGAAATCCCTTGTACGCAGACAAAGTGTATGCTAGTATCAAGAAAATCAAACAATGTAAATGGTTGGAGGAACAACAATGAATTATTTAGTTTTTATGACAAGTGATACTTGTGTTGTGCGAGACGTTAAAGAAGTGATAGATGAAATTGATGCCTTACGCTTCATTGATGCTGAAGGTCAAACCGTTGGGTATTTCTACGCGGATACTATTGTTGGATACTGTAAGGAGTAATTATGCCAATTAAGGCTTGTTTTCGAGAAGGGCGTCTGGCGACTCTGGACGCTGTTATATTTACGAACCCGGAAATGAACAATCACGCATGGAGGCTAAACGTAAAGCGGAAGAACAAATGAAAGCTATTCACGCACAAGGGTATAAGGAGAAATGAGATGAAAACAATTATTGCAATTCTGGCATTGGTTCCGACACTGGTTTTTGCACAAGCAGAAGTAAAGGGTTTGCCTGTAACGTGCGTACCTATGGAAGAAGCTGAGAAGATTATCAATCAAGGCTATGACAAGATCCTTATTGCTGGTAGGTCAGAAGTACACGGCCCCGGCGCTATTGTTGGTGTTTTCTATAGCACAAGGACAAACAGTTATGTAATCACCATTATGGGACAGGAAGGAGAAGCGTGTTTCATTGATGCGGGTTATGGTAAGTCTCCTTTGATTGGAGATAATGTATGACAACAGTGGCCATCAAGGACAATACTATTGCCTACGATGGGCGGGAAACGCTTGGCCCCACCATTATGCGAGATGATTGTGATAAGAAATACAAGCACAAAGGTAGATTCTTTTTTCTTTGTGGTAACGTAGATCAGTTCGTTCCGTATATGAATGCTTGTATTGATGGTGGTAGTGATAAGGATTTCAGTTGTTCTGGTCTGATGGTGGAAGAAGGTATTGTGTATGAAGTATATGCCAGCGCTATTCCTATCGAGTGGCAAGGTTTCCCCATGGCCTTTGGGAGTGGGTCAGATCACGCATTGACGAGTATGGATCTTGGACTATCGGCCAAAGACGCTGTGAAGATGGCAGCTAAACGTGATACTGGTACGGGCGGTAAGATTAGGACGTTTAAGATCAAATGATTGAGCACCTAGAGAGTAGGCATTTACAACTAGAACGATATAATGGCATTTACGTGTCAGACGATGTTGTATGTTTTACTCTCTGGAATCTCTCTGGTCAAATGTGTGGTTATCAACAATATAGACCTGATGCGGACAAGAAGAAAAAGAATCATCCACGCGAAGGGCGTTACTATACGTCTATACATGGTGGGAAAAACGAGAAGAAAGTTGCTGTTTGGGGACTAGAGACCTTAGCCTACAGGTCTGATGTTTTAGTAATAACTGAGGGTATATTTGACTGTTGTAGGTTCCACAATTACGACATTCCAGCAGTGGCTTTGCTATCTTCTAGTTGGAAGCATTATAGAAATTGGTTATTATGCCTTGACAGGAAGATATATAAAGCGGAAGATGAATCAGGTAGCTCACTTGGGCCGTTTGAGAATATCCCGTGTCCAGAGAAAGATTTTGGTGAATGCCGTGAGCATCAAATGAGAGCTATTATCACTAGGATTTTTGATGTCTGATTTTCTTTTTATATTTTTGGGACATGGACGTTTATGACACAGTTCCATTAAATAAGGTGGGGGGGGTGTTATAGTATAACATTTAATTCCGCGCCGGTTATTTATCAAACTTACCACCATCCCATAGGTGCCAATAACATGTATATATCCGCGTTAGCTAATGAGAGCGTAAGCGTAAATATAGACGAATGGAATAAGACAAGAGAGTATATAAGACAGATGAAGAAATCTAACATTTGTCTTGTTTGTGAAGAGGGGTTGGTCACATTGCAAGTAACAACTAATACTCTTACTAGTGGTAAACAGGTACCTTGTTACTATTGGTTATGCGACACTTGTTGTAGCGAGTACGCAGACAGTGATTTGGTTGATGTCAACGCTAAGCTAGTTACTTGAGAAATATTCCTATTTGAGATTTTAGGCTCTCAGTTTTCCTATATCTTCAGAGGTTGCCTAGAAGGCAATCCCCATGCCAGGTGGGGGCCTCCGGGGTATACTGAATATTCATATAGATAGATCGTTTTGGCATAAAGGAATTAGCTATTGATTTGACCATGCTAATAAGTTTTAGCAATAAGATCAATCCAGCAGAAAGTCAACAACGCATTTTTCGTGCCATTAATTGCCTGTCAAATTACGTAAACATCTATAGAACCAGGATGCCTAGAAACCTGGATACTAACAACAATTAGATATAAGTGTTAAATATAATATAGATTGCCATACATAGAACAAAACATTCTATGATGCATGAACCGTGCCAACTGTATATCCATACAGTTATAAGCTATTGATTTTAAAGGATTGTCTCTCTAACGGATTTTCAGACCGTACCCTATGGCCTAGCATTCTATACCAATAGCGTTGAATACAGGCGATCTGAGAGCCTTGTAAGGATATGTGAAGAAATAGAATAAAGAATGTAGTTGTTATGATGATAAAGTGTATTGTAATTAGTAGGTTATTGTGTTATTTGCCGGTAGGTTATATAAAATGCCCTGTATAGTGCAACATGATATAAGAAAGATATGGTAAAAGGTTTACAGATGGGCCGGATAGATATACAATGTCTTTAACGAATCGGGAAACAGAAGGAATAACGACCATATTTAAAGCTACTCTTATTTACGCAGCCATCATTGCCACTATCGGTTATGGTGCCCTCTCATCTGCACTGACAGCTATTGGAGCATAAGACTATGAACAGATTAGAATTTTTTAAACGTCGTCGCGAAATCATCCAGTATGCAAAGGAAAATGGTTCTATCTGGAATTATACTAAAGACGGCGATAAAAACGACTTATATATATTTGGTCAACTAGTTAAAGACGCTACTCTTACCATTGACAGGGTAGACGAGAAGAAAGGCATCACCTTCTACACATTTAACGACCACTAAACAAGGTACTAGCTATGAACATCTACAAACGCGCCAGCATTGCCAGTAACGATGTGTACAAAGAATGTATTAAAGTATCTATGGGTAAGTGAATTCAACCTAACTATGGGAATATAAGACATGTATATCAACGTAACCGAAACTATGTTTAAAGATGAATTCAAAGCAATCCGCCCCGATAACTTTAGTTACGAAGGATTATCAGCGCTTTATGAATGGTTCACTGAATTAGAGGAGCAAGGCGAACCAATGGAGTTAGACGTTATCGCTATTTGCTGTGAATTCAGTGAGGAACCACTGTCCGACGTATTGGAGAATTACGGCCTAGAATCGCTGGATGAATTGCACGATAACACGCTAGTGGTAGCGGTATTCGGCGATACGGTTGTATATCAGACATTCTAAGGCTTTATTCGGTGGCATTCTTAGGAGTGTCACCCGATAAGGCACACAACACAAACGAGGGAATTATTATTATGAATGTATATATTGTAGAGCATTGGTCTATTCGTAATATGCAAGACGACACCCTAGAATATTATGATGTGTTCAAAACGAGGGATGCCGCGCTTAAAGACAACCCCGGGACATGTGAAGACGATCATACATTCACCAGGACAATGAATATAGAAGGGGCAGCGAGCATTCTACGTGTAGTAAACATTACATAAAACGAGGTAGAAAACATGGCTGGGTAATGTAACCTATCTGTGGGTAAAAGAGTATGAACTATATACGCTTCCGCTAGGAATGCGGAATACGGGTAAAATAGTAAAAGCGCCGTGACGGTGTAAAAATTCAACACTAATTGAGGTATACACAATGAAATTTACAAATGAACACTATTACATCTTGAAAGCACGTATTGAATCTATCGGCGTTGATAAACTGAAATCAGCCCGTAAAGAATATATCGAAAAGGCACTGTCTGATCAGCGTTTTATATTTGACGTGTTTTGGGCCAGCAAAACTAAAATTGGTGACGGTATTGGTATGTCATCTAATTGCGGCATTGAAGGCGATTACAACGATAGTCATATAGGAACGGCCACTAAAAAAGCATTACAAGAAATTGGTATTTTGTAACTTATGGGGCGGGAATAAAACCCCGCCTTTTCTATTCCGCATTAGGATATTGTAGATGGCTTACACACCGCCGGTTATCTATCCCACTTACTCCCTCGCTTTAGCCCTTTTAGCTTTCATATATTCCCGCATATATTCCCTATGTTTGTCAGGGTTCTTCTTACGCCACTCTCTATTGCGTTCAACCTGTGACTTACCTTTACCCTTTTCAGATCGCACGTATTTGTATTGCGGCTTAGGTGCATCTTCATTAAACACAACCGCCAATAATATCTCATTAAGGTTTACGGGTTGGCGCTCTCCCTGCTCCCATTCTTGCCACGTCTTAAGGCAGACTCCTGCCCTCTCAGCCGCTTGCGTTTTGCTTACCGTATGATGCACCGTATTTGACTTGATCGCATAACGGAATGTAGTCAGATCAATCATAAAACCCCTCGTTTTCTGTTAGGTATTGGAAATATGCCGTAGAACTCCGGGACTTGTACGGAATAAAACAGCGTTCTTAACAAGTAAGACAACCTATCTGTGGGTAAAATAGCACGTCTGACCTATGTATGGGAATATAAGCACCAAGTATCCGTGGGTAAGATACCTATCTAGGGGAAAATGAGCAAAATCAGCACGTTGCAGCCTGACTACTGAGTTTCTGGGACTGAGATTGGAGATAATAGAGGGTAGAAGCTACCAATATGGACAGATTCTAAGCCTAAATACGGAACAATATATACCAAAATAAGAAGAAGATGGAGCATAAAATGCTAAAATACTCGTCACACACGCATTGCTATGCCTTTAACTAATTGATATACAACGTGCGTTATTACGTACGCCTTGTGTCCCTTGGTTGTGTACCTCTATAGCCTACTGTTACTGAGTTCTTTAGCACTATGTATGGTTATCTTTATGTGCCTTATATCCCTTAGTAATAAATGTGTTTAATTTGATAAGTTTGTTAAAGGTTCGGTCGCCGATTTTTTTAATTATGCGTAAGTTTAACACCTTAATTGCTTATTCTGAATTGTTATTGGATTTCCCTTGTACTGAGTAGGTAATTGGTTTACTATGTCCTTAACGAATCGGGTTTCCCATAAGGGAAAAACAGAAAACAACGAGGTAAGCATCATGAAGTACCACAGTTTCTATATCATCTTTACGTTTGAAGGTTTGGATCATAACAAAATCATTGATTCTACCGTAGCTATTAACATTGGCGCGGCATTGTGTGACATTGAACACGCCTATGGTGAAAAGCCCGTGTTAGTAGGCTATAAACAAAACGAGGTAGTAGCGTGAAAAAGATATACTATATCGTAGGTAGCAAACAAGTTTATACAGCCAGCGGCGGCGGAAAACCCGAATTGTTTTCGGCTGTAGGCTACAACAAACATTCTATGGAAAAGAAAAAGAGGGAATTAGAAAAGGAATACGGGAAAACCTATATCTTTTGGGTCGGTGACCAATGGAAAGACAAAAACGGTATGGACGAAATCCTTAAACTTCCAAAACATGAAAGCATGAGGTAACTAGGGGAATGAAAACAGATATTGAAAAGTGGTTAGATGACTGTCCTTTACCTGTAGTTGGTAGAGTAATTGATAATAATAACGATCTAAGGTATTTAGGATATTCGGCGCACTTATACCAAACAGAGATGTTGGTTGTTATTGATATTCGAGCACTGAATAAGGAGAAAGATAATGAATCTACTTGAAGAAAGAGCCTATCTAGCGGAAAAAGACAGTAAGCAAATGGATGATTTAGCAGAAGAATTAAGAAATTTACACTGGATTATTGACGCTTGCGGACAGAATGGAAAACCTGAGTATGAAAGAGTGAAAGAAAAGGCAAGAAGAGCAATTAAAACACTTTCAAACTATCTATAGGACACCTATCTAGGGGAATATAAGCATGATCTACACTCAAGTCATTAACAGTAACTTGGTACTACCAGTTAAAGAAAAGTACACAATGCGAGACGTTAACAAACTGGTAGCTGATAGCCTATTTCATCCGGTAGAGGGCCGCACACTCACAGAACAGGAAGCCGTGTTTATTGTCAAGTGTTCAGCTATCTATCATAATACAGACTACTCTCAAGCTATCAGAGACTATGCACACAGGAATAACGTATATACGGGAATGTGTTTAGTTTGATAAGCAACCGGCGCGGGAATAAGGAGTAATACCTATGAGCTATAAACAACGAGCAATTCAAGCACTGAAAGACATTACACCGGCTGGCCTGTTAGACGTATGTAAGGCTTTCGGGTTTGAGATGTATACCAAAGACGGTAGCGCAAACATAGCTACTTTTGAGGTAGCGGACAACCTAGAACACAAACAGAAACGAAATTATTGATTTACTCGCTACAGATAAAGACGTATCCTATACCGACATTGTAAACTATCTAGGGATAAATGAATGAATGTACTAAGTTTGTTTGATGGTATCAGTTGCGGGCGCGTTGCACTAGATCGCACTGGAATTGAAGTAACTAACTACTATGCCAGCGAAATTGACAAATACGCTATAAAAATCAGTGAGGATAACCATCCTGACACCATCCAGTTGGGTGACGTTACTCAATGGGAAACATGGGATATTGATTGGTCATCTGTTGATCTGATTCTAGCTGGTAGCCCATGCCAGTCTATATCAAACCTTGGATATGGTAGCGGGCTGGAAGGAAAAAGCGGGCTATTCTATGTGTTCTTTGGCATTCTCAACCATGTACGCAATCTGAACCCGAAAGTAAAGTTTATACTCGAAAACGTACAAGGGAATAAGAAAGCACTACAGACAATTGACACTTTGATGGGTGTTGAAAGTGTGCTGATAAACTCTAATCTGTTTTCGGCGCAAAATAGAAAACGTTTGTACTGGACCAATATTGATATTCCACCAATTACACCAAAGGATATTAAACTGATAGACATTCTAGAAAGTGGTGTACCAAAAGACAGTATTTTAAGCGCCGGTCGGAAACGGTGGCTCTTGTCTGAGAAAGGACAAGAAAAAGTCAGAAAAAGATATGCTAACATCGATCCGGAGAAAGCTGGTTGCCTTACGGCCAGGTCTGATGCATCATGGAATAGTAACTATGTAACACGTAACGGAGAACTCACGAAACTTACACCTGTGGAATACGAAAGGTTGCAAACACTACCCGATAACTACACTTCATGTGCTAGTAACAGCCAAAGGTATAAAGCTATTGGTAATGGGTGGACAGTAGATGTTATTGCACACATATTGAGAGGTTTATAATAACCGGCGCGGAAATAGTTAGCATTCGAACATAAAAACGGAAAAACTTCTTGCACTTGTAGTTTAAATCTGTTCGGGTGCTATCTTTAGACCGAGTGTCAACGTAATTAGAAAGCCTGCTAACTTCAGGCAGACCTGTGGCCTTTAGGGAAAAGACAAAGACTTATAGATTTTTATTATTAGAAAATGTATTTCTATTTGTTAGTAGTGTAACTTGTTGTTATGATTAATGATCTCGGCGAATTACCGCAAAGATATTGTTTATCTTAGCATTTTTTAGATCAAAAGTATATAAGGAGTAATACGTATGACCAGAATTAATGTAATTCCGGTTGAAGAACTCACAGACCAGCATATGAGACTATACACCTACAGAACACGCATTAAGGATCAATAGAGAAAGGATTATAGCTAGGTGGCCTAAGAAAGCGAGGTATTGTTCAATGCCAATTGAATAAAAAGACTGACCGTAATGGTGAATTGTTATAAAAGATGGGTTGTATAAATGGCCGGGCGCGATTATAATCTGTTTACAAGGTCAAAAAAAGTAAAGGAGCAGAGATTATGAAAACCGTTATCACAAACCTGACACTGGATACACGCAAGCAATCCTATATGCGCTGGATGAATACCACTTATAAAATTGAACGTATCCAACGCGCCAACATGCCGTATAAAATGCGATTGAATGCTATCATTACAGCAGACAATCGAAAAGGTAAGTTGTATAGTTAGAATAAATTTGTTGTTTCAGCTGAGTATTGTAAACTAGTTACAGATAAACAAAACAGGTAATTACTATGGACTTTTCAGGATTCACAGAATATCAACTACAGCGGGCAAGGTTGTATGCTGCTGAAATTAACTGGAAGTGTGCTAGTGAGTGCATGGACGACGATTTCGGTTTTGCTGATCATATAACAGATCAAGACAAGCTAAAGTATCGGGAAAAGCAACAGGTCTATGCAGAAGAAATTGAAGCGGGAAAGCACGACCACAATTTCACTATTCGTCAACGTATGTATTACTTTTTGACTGGTGAAAGCGTGGCCTTATTGCCATAAAATATTAGTAAAGGGTTTACACTCGGTCACGGATGACCTACACTGAAAGCGAATCAAACGAAACATTTAAAACATTGGAGCAAAACCATGAAATATTCAGAAATTAAAGCAGTCAAAACCTTTTGTGAAAACCTCCACAGTGAGCCAGATTGGAGAGAAGTTTTTGACAATGCTACATTTGGTGAAGAAGATTTCACAGTAAACAATGTGCGTTTTATTGCAGATGATGAAATTCTCGAAATCATGGCAGAAGAGCTGACAAGTGATCTGTACTGCCTTGGTTCTTTCAACGCTAGCTTTATCGCTGAACAATGTAACTGGCCGGTTGAGCTAGTCGAAGCAGCCCAAAAAGGTGAAGCATTCAAGGCGCTTAGTCAGGCTATTGCAGATAACTGTGATATGGAAGAGTTTGCAGAAGCCTATGCCAGTGCGGACGGTTTTGGGCACCACTTCAATAGTTACGACTTTGGAGAGGAAGAAATCAGAATTGACGGTACTCTATACCACGTCTTCGATAACCATTAATTACGCTTCCAGCAGGAATGCGGAAAGGGGAATAAAAATGCGTAACGTCAACAAGAAAGAGCATAAGAAGTTCCGGGACAATCGCAAAAATGCAAGGGGTAAACAATGGAAAATCTAAAAAGTATTATTGAAAATCACAAACTGTGGCTTCTCGGTCAAGGTGGAAAAAGAGCCTATCTGAGAGGAGCTAATCTGGGAGGAGCTGATCTGGGAGGAGCCTATCTGGGAGGAGCTAATCTGAGAGGAGCTGATCTTTGGTCAGCGGTAGGTAATAAGAAAGAAATTAAATCGCTACAATTAGAAACATATGACATCTGTTATACAAAAGATGTATTACAGATTGGGTGCCAAAGGCACAATATTAATGATTGGTGGGGTTTTGATGATGAAATAATCGAAAAAATGGACTACTATGCATTAAATTGGTGGAAAAAATGGAAACCTATACTGAAACAGATTATTGAAATGTCACCAGCTAAATAATATTTCTCGCTGTGTCTTTTCTCAAGGACACAGCAGGAAGTAAACGCAGAGTAGACAGGGGAATATAATATGATCGAGGTAACAAATATCAAATGTAACAAGAAAGGCAGGGATTACTATGCAACGGTTAAAGACCAAAGATTACGTTACATTTTAGACGATAGTGGGGATAAAGTACTTGTTTACACAAAGGACTATGCCATTAATGATTAAGGGAGCAAGCCTTACCGATAGTATTAATCACGGTTTTGGTTGCTGGATTGCAGAAACGCGGGAGGATGTTGTTAAACTTCAACGTCGATTGTCTGCTACAGCCAGCCAGAAGGGTGTGAAGATCAAAAGCCGTTCGTTTGTATCTGTAGATCAAAGTGAACAGGAACCAAGTGTATTTTACACTGTGAGTATGGAGGTTATCTAATGTTATCCGAGCAAATGCTTAACAACATGACTTTATCCGAGCTTATAGCCTATTCAGAGACGTTTTCAGATGTACCCGCTAGGGTAGCTCAAGCTCTTACTGAAATGGCCTTAGAGACGCTCAGAGAGGCCGAAGAAAAGGATTACGAAATCGAGGCTCTACAGGATGAGTTAGAGAAGCAAGAACACGAAAACGACAGGATTTCTTCTGAGAATTGTATTCTTGAAGCGACAATGAAAGCAGCGCGTAAAGAAGTAGAAAAGGAAAATCCTGATATTGATACACTTCGAGTTTATCTGGAGGAATAAATGATTATTACATACCAACAGCCTAACCTATCTATAGGAAACGGGCCGGAAAAGTTTAGCATTACAGACATTGACGACTTGAGATACATTCGACGCGCAAAAGACGTTGTTGTATCACTTATCAATCTTGCTCAATATGTGGAGGAGAATTACTCATGAAAGTCAAGACCAATTACACAGGCTGTGCTTACATTACGCCCGGAAAAGAATATAAAGTATTCAATGCTAGTGATGCCGGTGCGGATATTTATTTTGATATTAAGTATGGAGAGACAGAACTACCAGACTTTATTCTATTTAAAGGGTGTGGTCATCTGAATGGTGGCGATTGGCAAATTATTCAGGAGGACGAAGATGCGTAAACTACTTATGGGAATCATGCTAGTAACTTCTTTCAATGCAAATGCTGTTGATTGCGCAATGCTGCATGACGTAGCGGAACAGATTATGATTGCGAGGCAGAATGGCGCGCCAATTACAAAAGTCATCGAGCTTTCTAAGGCTGTGCCGGGAATCAAACCATTGATCATTGCTGCCTACAAAGAGACAAAGTTTCACAGCGAGAAGTATCAACAGAATGCTGTAAGTGAGTTTGCAAATCAGGTATATCTGGCCTGTGTGGAGGTGGAATAATGAAACTATTTATGGGTTTATGCAGACAAACAATACGGAGATTGGGAAGTGTTTGGTGCCCTTGGTGCAGTCAGGGGTTACACAACATGTTTCGGTGAAGATGGAAGCAACGCTAATGTTTGCCCTTTGATCGCAGGTGGTGTAAGCTATCTAGGGGTAAGTGAGCATTTCAAACCATCGTTTTTTCAGTTGGGAGATGCTTCTACTATTGGATTTAAGAGTGAATTTTGAGGAGGAATTATGAAAGACTTTGGTGGAATCTATGTAGAGGATGAGCCGGGAATTTATGGAGAAGTAGACTTTGAGATAAATGGTCGGTCTGCCAAATTGAGTGAAGTACAGTTGGAAAATCTTAGGTTACACATTGATAACCTATTACAACAACTGCAAGCAACGGAGAGTGGGGAATGATTAAAGGCAAGACATACTCAGAACGCTGTTTGTCGCAAACCTTGCTTTGGGCAAACGGAAGGCCGTATCACAACCATATTGACGGCGAGTGTTGCCCTGACTTTTCTTGCTGCCACCCAGAGCTATTCACGCACGATATAGAAAAACGCAGAAAGTCTTACCAAAGGGTTATTGATAACGCGAAATTTGTACGAGCAACGGAAGGGGGAGAGTGATATGGGGAAGCATACTGAGTTGCCTTGGGAGATCAGAGAGCCGAACGGTCAAGGCAATGGTTTTCTAGTGGGGCCTGTTTGGATTGGTGGCGGCTTGCACGATGGGCGTGGTGGGGCGGATGCCGAACTGGTACACGTCTCGACTAAATACCACGCCCGCCTGGTGGAGGCTTTGCGGGCATTGTTGAAATCCAGCGAGCTTCAGCCGGTCACAAGCGACGATCTGGAAATTGCGGAACATGAAGCCCGCACCCTCCTAGCCCAACTAGACGGAGAAAACAAATGATTGAACTGCCGACAGGATGGATGCAATACGAAGCTGACATTATCAAAGCATGTGGTGGTGAAGGTAACATCAGACAAGTGAAAGAGAAGTTTGGAAGACTCACTACCTATCTAAGAGACGAAGAGTACGACAGAGTAAAACTGGATGAGTTGGAGTATTTATGTCTTCGCACATGTACGGTGTGTGGTAGTACAGAAAAGATGTATAGACGTATTCATGGGTGGATTGGCCCTATCTGTGAAGAATGTATTATTGAGGGGAAATAAGCATAGATATAATTGCTTGGTTAATTTTGGCAGTGGTGGCTAGTACAATTCTTTTGCCCGTTCTTGCAATATTAGTTTCTAGCGACCCATTTATAACCTACAAAGAAGCATAGGCTCTAGGTAATGCCCTATTGCTATGTGCTTTTGTACTAGCTAGTGTAATTGGGGCTGTTTATTGGGCGGTGGAAAGAGTTCTTATCTAACTAGGGGAATAAGAGAATGAACATAATAGACAAAACTGTAAATCTAATGAATCACGATGAGTTAATTGAAGAGTTCATTAAAGTAACCGAAGCACTGACGGACGTTGTTGATGGCAATCAACCTCACGATATTGAATACTTTACAGGGCTCTCTGATAAGAGATGTAAAGAAATCTATGACATAGCAATAAAGTATATTTAGGAAAGAAATCATGCCAAAAATAGGTGAAATGACCCCAGAACAGCGGGAAGAGGCGAAGAGAAAACGTAAAGAGTTGGTAGAGTATTACAAATCCCTTGATCTAAAGCAAGACTTCATGGATGAGAACTATTGGCGTGAACTATCTAGGGGAATAGGAGTAAGGCTACCTCTTTCATACTATCCGGGGGATAAGAAGCACGTTCGTAAATTCCTGCGTAAACTTGGATATTCACAAAAGGAGTTTGAAGACAAAACGGGTGGTAAATTGGATGAACTGATTGATAATAACCCTCGCTGGCCCTCGTATGCGCTATGTGGGATTTGTATGGAACTATTGGAGATTGAAAATGAACTTTAAAAACGGTGATGTTTTTCGTTGGTCATATACTGATCAGAGACTTAAAGAAAAGGAAGACGGTAACAATGGTGGAACTACTTACTGGTGTTGTTCACGAATTGCAATTTACGAAGAAGGTAGACTGAGGGATACTTATTGGAGTATGGGAGGTAATAATAAAACTTGGACACCAGAACAAGCTAAAAAAGACCTCGAACTGACTTTCCTTGGTAATATTTATGAATATAGGCGGGCACATCATTCAGAACGTGTTCATTATCTGGATAAGGATTGTCTCGACCTGAATCACTCAAACAGTACGTCAGGTAATTTCTATATTCGGAAGGACGCTAAGAAAGATGTTGCCAAGATGAAAAGAATTATGCAACGAAACATTGATCGTCTGGAGAGTGATATTGAATACAAACAGCGGTGTATTGATTCATACTCCAAACAAATTGAGAGTCTGACTGAGGATTCCCATGTCTTTGCCGAGAATGGAGTGTCTGAGTTCGACTAAACTTAAACGAAAAATGACACAGCCTTACGATCTGGGGCATTAAACAGTTGTTTGGTGCCCAACCTACCCTACCCTACTGACCCCTACCTATTTAGTAAAACTACCCTCTAAAACCACTGATAATATTTCTGTATAAAAAAGCAGTAATCTTCCCGATTCTGTATATTTTACTTTACAAATGTAGATTTTCTTGCCGAAATGTAAAATAATTTATACATGTTGCATTTTATAGAACTATATGTTATAAATCTTGTCATAGGTTTTATCTATCAACTGACCAAGGGTTATTATGAAATTTGAAGAGTTTTATGCGGACCACTATAAACTGGCTTGCTCCATTGCTAAACGATTTGTCAACACCAATGATGTCGAAGATTGTGCTCAGGAAGCGATGATCAGGGCATGGCGTTATTACGATACACTTGAAGACAAACGAAAGATCTTCTATTGGGCATTCTCCATCTTCCGCAATACAGCTATAAACATGGCAAAGTCTCAATCTATCCGTCCACTAAGTAAAACAGAAGAACTACCAGATGACTTAGAAAGTAATATTGAAATTGATAACTGGGTGGATGACGTACATAAGGCACTCTCAAGATCAAGTCAAATGGTGAGGGATGTAACCATATTGAAGGTAGAGGGGTACACACAGAAAGAGATTAGTGAGCAACTAGGGATTAGCCGAAAGCAATATTATGAGGCTTTTACTGAGGGAAAAGAGTTACTCATTAATAGTTTATTGAAGTGAATAATTATTCTATTTTTTAGAGTCTTTACTAGAAACTCTGTAAGTTACTGATATGCTTCATTAGATGGTGATCGAAGAAAGAACTTCCCTTACCTAATTCCGTAAGGGAGTCTTTCCTTCTTTAGCTTCATCAGTGTGGAGCCACAGAAGCCCTTGAGCCTAGCTAGTCTAGCAAAAGGGTTGGATGACTGTCAGGTTACTAACGGTCCTGCTATCGGCGCTCATCCACAGCACAAACTCTTAGGTCATTACTGACAAGGCAACTCCGGTTCTCCGGTCATTGGCCCTGAGTATAGGCTGACTTCCACGCATCCTCCCTATTCGATAGTACCCGTAGTGGGGAGAATCCAAACTTATCTAGCAAACGCGCCCTACTGGTTTCGATCTCGACGCTTGAATGCACTATCCTTATGCATACTTCATACTAAACAGACGGATTTGATCATAGACGGTAATGGTTTGTCAAGGGACAAGTTCTCATTATCTTTTTTGTCCGCTGCGAGTCTGGGTTTAGGTGGCGGGCCGAAACCCGCCGACAAAAAAGACCTGAGACTAAACGCAGGGACGGGCGATCACTCCCGTCAAATAGTATGACACCAAACCTTACAAAAGTATCCCCGATTTTTCAGTACCTAAGAAAATCAACTACTTACCAAGTTCTGTCTTCAATTCTTAGCACTAAGGATATAACCTCTCTTCTCTACTCATAGCTCCTAGTTATCATCTTCCTCCTTCTAATAACATATTATTCCTTTCATTTCTTTCTTATCTTCTATAGTATTAGAGTTACAGTAGACAGAGGAGGAAACAACTAATGGGTATTGATGTTAACGGCCACGTAAATCCAGAATTTAATGCGTCTCATGTACAAGACCATCTCATCAGTGTCGGGGCTGAGAATGTCGAAATGGAATGGCCTCTTGATCGGACACCGGATTATTTTGTTATTAAGTTCAAATACAAGGGAGAACAAAGACTGTTACATTTCCACTGCAACTTAGGCATCTTCAAAAGCCATAAAATTAGTCTTGGTGCTTGGGGTTATGCTGAGGAAGTTATCAAGGGTATTCTTGAGAAGTTCGGTGGTTTGTTTGTGCCCAACGATTGTGCTGACGATGCTGTTATTTATGATCAAGTGCAGTACAATACAGGAAATGCCTTGTTTGTTCATAAATGGGCACTCGCTCACGGCTACATTGATGACAGTCGTGTTGAAGACATTCAGAAAGCCGGTGAGATTTTCGAGGAGAAAATTCGATGAGCTACTACCTATCACTAAAACCAGATGATTATTGCCCTATTGAGGAACGTGAGCAGAAGATAGATGAGATTCTTGATTCTATCCAACAAGATGATGTTCTGTTTCTTGAAGTAGAGAATGAAGTATATAATCGTCGGGGCGCAGATATTAGCCTACTACACTTTAAAGCGTACAATGGTGTTGACATTCGTAAGGAATTGGATAAGCTGTTTGAGGAAGTTGTTACAGAGTGTCTGGAAGAAGACGTTAACTATTTTGGAGAATTGGAATGAGTGAGATTGATATTGAGCGGCTAAAAAATATTCTGGATATAGCATTAGGTGAGCTGGATCTATATAGCTTAGAAACTGGGGAATTGGTTTCCGGTGCTCCAGAGTGGGCAGTTGAGGCGGATAAGATGCTGTATGGCGATTGCACCAAAACTGAGCGTAGCAAAGGTGACTCTACAGAGTGGGTGGATGGGTTGCCGGAAGTGGGGCGCGAGTGTGAGGTCCATATGCACGGCGACCAGTGGTCGAAAGCCAGGGTTGTCGGTCATGACGAAGAGGGCGGAATTCCTGCGGCGGTTTGCCGGGTTCTGGATTCTTATTATGCATTCAGTAGAAAGTGCATTCGCCCACTCCGCACAGAAGCCGAAAAGCAGCGCGAGGAGTTGATCAAGGTAATTTCGGCCTCCGTCGAAGATGGATTTAACTGCGACATAGCCGACGCCATCCTCTCAAAATACAACCTGACGGAGAAGTGATATGAACGTCGAAGAAAAAGCAGAATATGACCGTGACTGTCAGATTGACGATAGAATGTGCGAAGGATTGTGCATTCGCTGTGCGCGAGAAATGCCAAAAGATGACTACATTCCATTGACAAGCATTGGTAGACCTGCGAAGTGTCCTATATGTGCTCCGAATCAGTGGAAAGAAGCCAACCCATTGTGGAATGAAGATGCTGTTGAAAAGGCAGCAAAGAAAAGTCACGAACAGTACGGCGCTGCATATAAGGAACTAGCAAACCGCTAGTTGTTGCGGGTTTAAAGGACACTAAACAAGACTTTCACCCGTACCCTATGCTACCCTACTAGGTAGGTATAAAATTGAAATTGGAGGCTATAAATGACTAAAGAACTCGTATTTGGTGATAAGTTGCATATTGATGGTGCCCCTGTGTTGTTTATTGGAGTACATGGTGGTATACGTTATCTTGTAGTTGATGAGAATGGACATCAGTTCCTTGGCGACAAAGAAGACTTTGATGAATACAAACCAGATCCCGTAACAGAACGAAGAGATAACCTTCTTGGTTTGTGGAAACGTCAGAGTCTTGAACATTCTTACGACACATTGAAAAGTCAGCTTGAACTTGAGGAAATGCTTGAATTTATTGAGGAGAATAGAGATGCTATCACTTCAATCATTACTGAGTGAATATCTGAGAACAGAGACACCAGAAAGGTTTGGTCAATGGTTCTGTAATCGCTATATTGATTACCCTTGGCCAGAACTGTTCTATGAAGACAGAGATGTGTATGCTATTGCTATGGTGGATAAATGGCTTATGGATACGGCAGAGGATGGTAAATAATGCAGTATGGGGACAATAGCCTTAGTGCTAAAGAAATAATCGCCACTATTGATTCTCTGCAACAGGAGGAACTGACAGAAGAAGAAATCCTATTTGTTACCGGTATTGAAGTAGAGAACAGTGATGTATGGGTAGCTCCTATGGAGTGGTCAAATGAGCTTTGAGGAAGTTTGGGCCGATCTATTATCTAATGAGCGTATTCTATCAAGAGAAGAAGTAGAATATGAAATAGCTATGAGTGATGAAATACTAGCTGAACGTGAAAGATTGGTGTGGAAATTATTGGACAACGACTCTGAGAGTGTTAGAATTGAGTTAAAGAAACTCTATAAGAAAGTTGTTTTAGATATTACTGGGAGGAATTATGACTGAACAAGATTTATTCGAAAAGTGGTTTGCCGAGTTTATGGAAGTTGACCCTATATGCCTTAAAAATACTCGATACACCGACGATGCCGGTGAACTTGGTTATGAAGGTTTGCAGCAAGAAGGTATGACTACAGAAGCCGATAGCTTAGCTACTATGAGTATCCAAGCATGGCAAGCCGCCCGCGCCCAAAGTGGGCAGGGTGCGGAGGTGGCGGCGTGGGAAGCATCGGCGCCGAGTGGCAAGCGTTTATTCCATGACAAAGCGAAAGCTGAAATGTCCGCAGAGGTATATGGCGGCGGTGCTCGCCCTCTTGTTTACGGCGATACCCACCCCCAGCC
>Ga0209300_1000456_pt1 | contig 21209 bp, 21 predicted proteins | sample Shrwel_input2_RT_FD_187535 | JGI IMG/M metagenome (GOLD analysis project Ga0209300, IMG submission 187535) | Subsurface microbial communities from deep shales in Ohio, USA - Utica-3 well 1 S input2 RT (SPAdes) (version 2) ... | reverse complement strand
TCGAGCCCAGCGAAGCGCTGCGTGACGAGCTGTGCCACTGGGTGCGCCAGGAGATCGGCCCGATCGCCATGCCGGATGTCATCCAGTGGGCGCCAGGGCTGCCGAAGACCCGTTCGGGCAAGATCATGCGCCGCATCCTGCGCAAGATCGCCACTGACGACTACGAGGCGCTGGGCGACATTTCGACCCTCTCAGAGCCGGGCGTGGTGCAACAGCTGATCGCCGATCGCAAGGCCATGGGGTGAGGCGACGCCGCCGCGACGGCGTCGCGCTGGCTCAGCCATTGGCCGCCGGCTTGGCTTCGGCCACGCCGGCGACGCTGAGCTCCGGCAGGCGGCCGCCGACGAATTCGACGCTGCGGGTCGGGAAGGCGAAGCTGACGCCCATCTCGCGCAGACCGTCGAGCAGGCCCAGGTTGATCTCCTGCTGGGCATCCATGTACTGGTTGTAGTCGGAGGTCTGCATGATGTAGACGACCTCGAAGGTCAGCTGGCTGTCATCGAAGGCAAGGAAGTGGGCGCGGTCGAACTTGGCCTGTTCGACCCCATCGATGATGCGCTTGACCAACTGGCCGATCTCCCGAACCTTGTCGCTCGGCGTGTCATAGGTGACGCCGAACTTGAAGACGATGCGCCGCGTGTTCATGCGCTTGTAGTTGTGCACGGTCTGCTGGAGCAGGTCGGCGTTGGAGCAGACGATCTGCTCGCCGCTCAGCGAGCGGATGCGCGTGCTCTTCAGGCCGATGTGCTCGATGTTGCCGGCGACGTCGCCGAAGACGACGAAATCGCCGATCTCGAACGGCTTGTCGATGCCGATCGACAGCGAGGCGAACACGTCGCTGAGCAGCGTCTGCACGGCCAGGGCGATGGCGATACCGCCGACACCGAGGCTGGCGACCATCGCCGTGATGTTCACTCCGAGGTTGGCCAGGATCGACAGCAGCATCATGGTCCACACCACGATACGCAGCATGATGCCGATGATGGTGGTGGTGACCGGGTTGCGTGCCTTGCCGTCGCGGGTCAGGCTTTCCATCCACAGGCGAACGGCGGTGTCCATCCACAGGGCGATCTGAAAGGCCAGCGCGATGAACCAGCCATGCGCCATGGTCAGCTCCCAGCGCGGGGGTAGCTCGACCACCTTGAGGCCGATCAGCAGGGAAAAGGCGAACAGCAGCAGGTTGCTGGTGTGCTCGAGCATTTCTGCGGCGATGCCGCTGAATCCGCTGGTTGAACCATGGGCCAGCTTGCGCAGGCGCTTCTTGATCAGGGCCAGCGCGCTGCGCAGCACCCAGAAACTGACGAAGGTAACGGCCGCCACGATGGCGACGTCGATCCACAGGGTATTGTCCAGCAGAACTTCCCAATTCATTGCCTCGAACCTCCAGGGCGGCAAATGTGCCTAGGCACGGAAGGATTTGTCGGGAGCGCGCCTGCCCGAAGCCCGTTCAGGTCATGCGCAAGGCCGGGACGACCCCGAGCGGGGGCCGGCCCAGGCTCAGGTTAGCCCATGGCAGGTGAGGTCAGTCGAACGTCAGGGCCTGCGCTGATGCGGCGCAAGCCCTGGCAAGGGAGAAACGCGCCCTGGGTTTTCGGGTCCGTCGGGGGCGATAAGTTCCATCGGCGGGGCGCCTGGGAGCTGCGGCGCAGGCGCTCAGTCGGCGTCGAAGGCCGGTAGCAGGTCGCTGTAGCCGCCGGCGTTGATCACCTGGCGATAGCCCATCGATTCCAGCACCTGCTGCGCCTCGCCGGCGCGCCGGCCGCTGCGGCAGTAGAGCACCACCGGGGCGTCCTTGTCCGGTGCGACCTCGGCAATGTGCGCGGAGAATTCGGAGGTTTCGAGGTTGACTGCGCCAGGCAGGGCGCCCTCGGCGAACTCCTCGGGCGTGCGAACGTCGATCAGCGTCGCATTGGGTTGCGTCAGGGCCTGCATGGCGGCTTCCCGATCGACGTCGCCGGCCATTGCCGACAGGTTCAGCAGGCTGGCGAGCAGGACGGCAAGTAGCACTTGGCGCATGGTGGTTACCTTATGGAACGCTCAGCCGAACAGGCGGCTGAGGTTGGGCAGAATCAGCACGACCGCAGTGGCCAGAAGTATAAGCGTCGCCTGCCTGAATTTCTTGTGTTTGAACATGGCTCAACCCTTTGTTGTTTTCGACGCTGCCGGCCGCTATGGGGCGGTTTTGAGCGCGCGGCGTCCGATTCGACGGGGGCCGTAGGTCCGCTCTCGCCAAAGCACGAAGTGGTCGAGCTGGGCCGTCTGCCGGAGGTTGTTGCCTTCAGGTCAGGCAAGTTCCGTACCGCCGAATGGCGCATGAGTGTCGCACTCCCCGCCGCTTGCTGTGGTCCACCGCCTACCAGCAACCCCTCGGAGGCGCCAGCATGATCAGACCCATCTATCTCCCGTTACTGCTTGTGGCGGCGTTCGCCGGCCAGGCCATCGCCCAGCAATCGCTGGAACAGGAACGCGACCGCATCGGTGAGGAACTGACGCAAAGCCGTGAGCAGACCGATCGCGACATCAACCGCATCCGCGAGGATGCGCTGGACCGGACCAACCGACTCGATGACGGGGCCCGTTCGACGCTTCCCGGGCAGCCCGGGCGTGGCAGCGGCAGCACCGTGCGCCAGCCCGACCGGCCGGTAGCGCCGGCCACGCGCAGCGAACCCGGGCGGCCGCTGACCACGCCTCAACCTCGCCCCGCTGGCGACGGCACGACGATTCCCGGCACGCCGGACGCCGGCACGGGCGGGGCCATGGGTGGCGGCGCCGATCGCTAGCTGCCGCGCTGCGCCGGCCCCAGGGTGCGCAGGATGCGCCCCAGCACGGCCATGGCTTCCTCGCTCTGCGCCGTCCATGGGTGGCCATGGTTGAGCCGCGCGCAGTGGCCGAAACGGCGGCTCGCCGAAAAGATCGGCCCTGGCGCCAGGCTGATGCCTTGCGCCAGGGCGAGGCGGAAGAGCTGGAGCGAATCCACCTGCTCGGGGAACTCGAACCACAGGAAATAGCCGCCGGCCGGCCGGGTGACACGCGTCTGCTGCGGGAAATGCCGGGCGGCCGAGGCGAGCATGGCGCTTTGCTGCATCTCCAGCGTGTGGCGCAGGCGTCGCAGGTGGCGGTCGTAACCGCCGTGCTGCAGGTAGTCGGCGATGGCTGCCTGGGCTGGTACGGAGGGTGACAGGGTGGTCATCAGCTTCAGCCGGCTGATCGATTCGGCGAATCGCCCCCCGGCGACCCAGCCGACCCGATAGCCGGGCGCCAGGCTCTTGGAGAACGAGCCGCAATGCATCACCAGTCCCTCGTGGTCATGGCTCTTCACCGGCCGGGGCGGCTGCTTGCCGTAGTACAGCTCTGCATAGACGTCGTCCTCGATCAGCGGTACCTGATGCCGCTGAAGCAGAGCGTACAGCGCTTCCTTGTTCGCTTCGCTCATGCTCGCGCCGAGCGGATTCTGCAGGCTGCTCATGAACCAGCAGGCGCGAATCGGCAGCCGCTCGAGGCTGTCGGCCAATACCGCAAGGTCGATGCCCTCGCGCGGCTGCACCGGAATCTCCACTGCACGAAGCTCGAGGCGTTCGAGCACCTGCAGGCAGGCATAGAACGCCGGTGACTCGATCGCCACCAGATCGCCGGGCCGGGTGACGCTCTGCAGGCACAGGTTGAGCGCCTCCATCGCGCCGTTGGTGATCACCAGCTCGTCCATTGGCAGCAGCACGCCGCTGGTCATGTAGCGCAGGGCGATCTGCCGGCGCAGGTCGGGATTGCCGGCGGTCATGTCGGCAATGACTTCGTGCGGCGAAAGCGTGCGCAGGCCATGCGCCATGGAGCGCGCCAGGCGTGCCAGGGGAAACAGATCGGGGCTGGGAAAGGCCGAGCCGAAGGGCACCGTCTGCGGGTCCTTCAGTGAACCGAGTACCGAGAACACCAGCTCGCTGACATCCACTTCGGTGGCCTGCGCGGACAGGCTGCGCGGCTCCGGCTCGGGAAGGGGGCGCTGGGCATGCTCGCGAACGAAGTAGCCCGAGCGTGCCCGGGCCTGAATGAGCCCGCGATCCTCCAGCAGGTAGTAGGCCTGGAACACCGTCGACGGGCTCACGCCGTGCGAGCGACTGGCCTGGCGCACCGAGGGCACTCGTTCGCCCGCGGCGAGCACACCGCTGCGGATCAGTTCGGCTATTTCCTCGGCAAGTTTCTCGTAGCGCTTCATCGACGGTCTCTGGGGCAGGGCAGGCACACTCTACGTCGGCCGCCTGCCCTTGTGCATGGCCTCAGCGCGGCGGCGCGATAAAGGTGCTGTCGGTAACGGCGCGCTGCTCCGCCGCGCCGGTGGCGGCAACCTCGAAGTACAGGGTGCGCGTACTGCGTGGCGCAGGCTCACTGAGCTGGACGACGCTGACGGCCAGATCGCGGATTTCGCCCCCGGCCAGCGCGAGTTCGTCGGGCCCCTGCAGCGCCAGGCCGTCGGCTCCGCGCAAGGCGAGTCGGTAGCGCTGGGGGAGCTGCGATTTGTTGATGATCTTCAGGCTGTAGACGTTCTCGATCTGGCCGGCGGCGTTTTCGCGGAACAGACCGCGGTCACGGGTGACATCGAGCGATACCAGCGGCCGGTCGGCCAGCGCCCAGGCGAAGGCGCCGATCATCACTGCCAGGGCAGCCACGTAGCCGAGCAGGCGTGGCCGCAGCCAGCGCGTCCGGCCACCCGCCAGCTCGCGCTCCGAGCCGTAGCGCACCAGGCCTCGGGCATAGCCCAGCTTGTCCATCACCTCATCGCAGGCGTCGATGCAGGCAGCGCAGCCGATGCACTCGAGCTGCAGGCCGTCGCGGATGTCGATCCCGGTGGGGCATACCTGGACACACAGGGTGCAGTCGATGCAGTCGCCCAGACCCTGGGCGCGGGCGTCGCTGTCCTTGCGCCGCGCACCGCGCGGTTCGCCGCGCGCGGCATCGTAGGCGATCGTCAGCGTGTCGCGGTCGAACATCACGCTCTGGAAGCGCGAATAGGGGCACATGTCCCGGCAGACCTTCTCGCGCAGCCAACCGGCATTGAGGTAGGTCGCTGCCGTGAAGAACAGCACCCAGAATGCCGTGGAGCCGTCCAGCTGCAGCCTGGCCAGGTCCGCGACCAACGCGTGGATCGGCGTGAAGTAGCCGACGAAGGCCACCGCGGTGACGAGCGAGATGGCCAGCCATAACGCATGCCGTGCGGTGCGTCGGCCCAGCTTCTGGAACGACCAGGGCGCGGCATCGAGCTTCAGCCGCTGGCCGCGGTCGCCTTCGGTGATGCGTTCGGCCCACATGAACAGCCAGGTCCAGACGCTTTGCGGGCAGGCGTAACCGCACCACACGCGACCGGCAAATACGGTAACGGCGAACAGGCCGAAGGCGCAGATGATCAGCAGCGCGGACAGCAGAACGAAATCCTGCGGCCAGAATGTCGCGCCGAAGATGTGGAACTTGCGTTCCGCCAGATCCCAGAGCACCGCCTGGCGTCCCTCCCAGTTCAGCCAGGCGGTGCCGAAGAACAGCGCCATCAGCGAACCCGCGCCGAGCAGGCGCAGGTTCCGGAAGCGGCCGCGAAAGCGGCGGGTGTGGATCGGCCCACCGGCCTGAGCCGGGGTCAGGCGCAAGGGACGGTGATCGAGCGTTTCAATCGCGCGGACGGGAATGCGGTCGTTCATGGGGCAGGTCCAACAGGCCGGTTCGGATGCGCCGCATCTTCCGGTAGCCGTGGTGTGCATAACAGACTCAGCTCCGTGTGCAAAAAGCAGATCAGATAGTGGGCGACTGGTTGTTCGAAGAGCCTGATACGGTCTCTTCGAACGCAACTGATCCTGTCTCCGTCGCGCATGCATGCGGCATAGTCGCGGGTCGCGCATTCCGGGCCGGCTCTCGATGTCGGCTCGATGAAGAGGAGAACAGATGTGCTGAAAGGGCTTTTCGTGCTGGTGCTGTTACAAATTGCAGGGACGACACTGAGCAGCCTGTGGCTGCCGATGTTGCCGGGCCCGATCGTCGGGCTGGTCCTCTTGCTGCTGGGGCTGGCGTTTCTCGGCGCAGTGCCCGAGTCCCTGCAGAAGGCGGCTTCCTTGCTGCTGCAGTACCTTCCGCTGATGCTGATGATCCATGCCGCGGGCATCATGACCAGCTACGAACTGTTGTTCGACGAGTTTGCCGTGGTGATTGTCGCGCTGCTGGCTTCGCTGCTGGTGACCATTCCGGTCTGCGGCTGGCTGCTGCAGTTTCTCGCGCGTCGGATGGGAGGTGAGCAGCCATGACGGCCTGGCACAGCTTCATCGGTCATCCGCTGTTTTCCGTGGGCCTGACGCTGCTGGCATTCCAGCTGGCCGTCGCGCTCTATCGTCGCTCGGGGTGGCTGCTCCTGCAGCCGGTACTGGTCGGCATGTTGTTGATCGTCGCGGTGTTGGCGCTGTGTGGCATCGACTACCGCGACTATCGCCGCGACGCCGAGCCCATCGCCTGGCTGCTCGGCCCGGCGACAGTCGCCCTGGCCGTGCCGCTGCGCGAGAACCTCGCGCGCATTCGCCAGCTGTTCTGGCCGATCGTCATCACGCTGGCGGTCGCCGGGGTGCTCACGGTGCTGATCACACTGCTGGTGTGCTGGTTGCTCGGCGCCAGCGATGCCCTGTCCATGAGCCTGGCGCCAAAGTCGGTGACCATGCCCATCGCCATGCTGGTCGCCGATCAGCTGGGCGGCGTCGCGGCGCTGGCGGCAGTGATGGTCATGCTCACCGGCGTCATCGGTACGGTGCTCGGGCCGCTGCTGCTACGCCTGGCGCGGGTCGACCATCCTGCCGCGCGCGGCTTCAGCTATGGCATCAACGCCCACGCGATCGGCACCGCCCATGCGCTGCAGGAGAGCCGGGAATGCGGTGCTTTCGCCGCCCTGGCGATGAGTCTGCTGGGTGTCGCTACGGCGCTTTTGATGCCCTGGCTGTTGAGCTGACAGGTGCAGCGGGCCGTTCATGAGCCGGACGGGCGGCCGGAACGGCGGCCCGGCGGCGCTCTCGAAAGCTGAAACAGCGAGCGAGGAAGAACGATGGCCAGCGAAGACAGCAAGCAAGACCCGATCATTCCCGGCCGCCCCGAGCTGCCGGGGCGTGGGCGTACCGATCTCGAGCCGAGCGACGAAGCCGGGATAGACGAGCTTCCGGACAACGACGGCGCGCTCCCGCACGGGCGGCGGCGGAACGAGCAACTCCCCGATACCGACCCGGACAACGCCGAGCGCGATGGCGTCATTAACCCGCGCTGAATAAATGAAGGCGCAACGAAAAAGCCCCTGAGTCGCGAGACTCAGGGGCTTTTTTTTAACTGGCGGTGAGGAAGGGATTCGAACCCTTGATACGGTTTCCCGTATACACACTTTCCAGGCGTGCTCCTTCAACCACTCGGACACCTCACCGGATCTCAACGGGCGTGCTGTCCGTCGAGGCGCGCTAATTTATCCGAAGGCTTTTCGAATGGCAAAAACTTTTTGAGTTTTTTCATGCATTTAAGCCGGCCGTCTTCGCGCAGGGCTTGACCGAGCGCCAGGCGCGGCAACTCTGCGGGAGCTCGCAGCGGTAGCGCTGGAACAGCGGCGAAATGCGGCAATCGGTGACCGAACGGTCAGTCAAGGCGCTTTACCGAGCGAGTTCCGGTGAGTAACGTCGGCGCACTTGCGTAAAAGACAAACAAAGGGATGGGGCATGAGTGAGCTGATTTCGTACCAATTCGACGATGGCGTTGCCACGCTGACGCTGGCCAACGGCAAGGTCAATGCGTTGTCGCCGCAGATGTTCGAAGCGCTGAATGCGGCGCTCGATCGCGCCGAGCAGGATCGCGCCGTGGTGATCCTGACTGGCCAGCCGGGCATCCTCTCCGGTGGCTACGACCTGAAGGTAATGACCTCCAGCGCCGAAAACGCGATGAACCTGGTGGCGACCGGCTCGGCCTTCACCCGGCGCATGCTGGCCCACCCTTATCCGATCATCGTGGCCTGCCCGGGCCACGCCATCGCCAAAGGGGCCTTTCTGCTGCTGGCTGCGGACTACCGCATCGGTGTTGAGGGGCCGTTCAACATCGGCCTGAACGAGGTGCAGATCGGCATGACCATGCACCATGCCGGTATCGAACTGGCCCGTGATCGCCTGGGCAAGGCCGCGTTCCAGCGCTCGGTCATCAACGGCGAGCTGTTCGATCCGCAGGGGGCCGTGCTGGCCGGGTTCCTCGATCGCGTCGTTTCCGCCGAGGCCTTGATGGAAACGGCACTGGCGGTGGCCGCCCAGCTGAAACGCATCAACATGGTGGCGCACAGGAATACCAAGCTGAAGGTGCGCAAAGCGCTGCTCGAGACGCTCGATCAGGCCATCGAGCTGGACAAGCAGCATTTCGGCGCCTGACAGCGAGTTTTTTTCTCGCGACCGCTCAAACGGGGCGGTCCTGCGTTTACACTGCGCCTTGTGACGCCCCGCCGCTGGCGGGGCGTTTTCTTTCCTAATTCCGACGCATCGCAGGAGAGCCCGATGTCCGCCCCGCATATCCCGGTTGAACGTGCCGATTTCGATCAGGTCATTGTTCCGAGCTTCGCCCCCGCCGCCTTCATTCCGGTGCGAGGCCAGGGGTCGCGAGTCTGGGACCAGAGCGGGCGAGAGCTGGTGGACTTCGCTGGTGGCATCGCGGTCAATGCCCTGGGGCACGCGCACCCGGCGTTGGTTGCTGCGCTGACCGAGCAGGCCGGCAAGCTCTGGCACATCTCCAATATCTTCACCAATGAGCCGGCCCTGCGTCTGGCCAAGAAGCTGGTGGCAGCGACCTTCGCCGACCGCGCGTTCTTCTGCAACTCCGGAGCGGAGGCCAACGAGGCCGCCTTCAAGCTGGCCCGCCGCTATGCGCATGACGTCTACGGGCCGCAGAAGTACGAGATCATCTCGGCGATCAACAGCTTTCATGGCCGTACGCTGTTCACCGTCACGGTAGGTGGTCAACCGAAGTACTCCGATGGTTTCGGGCCGAAGATCGAGGGCATCACCCACGTGCCCTACAACGATCTCGAGGCGCTGAGAGCGAAGATGTCCGAACGCACCTGTGCGGTGGTGCTCGAGCCGATCCAGGGCGAAAGCGGGGTGCTGCCGGCCGATCAGACCTACCTCGAGGGTGTGCGCGAGCTGTGCAACGAGCATGGCGCCTTGCTGATCTTCGACGAAGTACAGACCGGCATGGGCCGTACCGGCGACCTGTTTGCCTACATGCATTCGGGAGTGGTTCCGGACATCCTGACCAATGCCAAGAGCCTCGGCGGCGGTTTCCCGATCGGCGCGATGCTGACCACCCACGAGATCGCCGCGCACCTGAGCGTGGGCACCCACGGCACCACCTACGGGGGCAACCCGCTGGCCTGCGCGGTGGCTGAGACGGTGGTGGACATCGTCAATACGTCCGAGGTGCTGGAAGGCGTGAAGCAGCGTCATGCGCTGTTCCGCACGCGCCTCGAGGCGATCGGCGAGCGTTACGGCGTGTTCCGCCTGGTGCGTGGCCGCGGCCTGCTGATCGGCTGCGTCCTCAGCGACGCCTGGAAAGGCAAGGCGGCCGCCTTCTGCGCGGCGGCGGAACGGGAAGCGCTGATGATCCTGCAGGCAGGCCCGGACGTTCTGCGACTGGCGCCGAGCCTGATCATCGAGCAGGCCGACATCGACGAAGGCCTCGACCGCCTCGAGCGTGCCGTTGCCGCGCTGGTGCAGGCCTGACTCGTCCCGGGGGCGGCTTGCCGCCCCTCATTTTCCAGAAGAGCGAATGTCCATGAGCGATAGCCTGCAACTGATTCTCGAAGACGTCGACGGTACCCAGTTGGTGACCTCCTGCACCCGTTTTGCCGTGATGTGGCAGGGGCGTGAGGTCTGGATCCAGCAGGTCGGTAATGGCCAGCTGATGATCGGAGTGGATGTCGAGGAGGGCGACACCGAATACGCCAACCTGCTGCTGCGCCCCTTGGCGACCAATCTGGTCAGCCTGCAGCTGGAGATGGAGCCGGTCGAGGGCGAGGACGACGAACACGTCCACGGCCCCGATTGCAACCACTGAAGCGCTGCGTTCAGGGGTTGGTCGGCGGACTGTCCAGCCCCTGATTGCCCGTCACCGTGACGGTCGACGTGGCTGCTTGCGCACTGCTGCGCAAGCGCTCGCGTTCGGCCGGCGTCTGCTCCAGCGGCATGTGGCTGGAATCGATCACCGCGTTCTGCGCCTGTTCGCCGACTTCCTGCAGCACGCGCTTGGCCTCGCAGCGGCCGCTGATACCGCGCGCCAGCGCCAGGGCGCCGATTCCCACCTGGAACAGGCCTCCAAGCCCCCCGTGGCGCAGACCTTTACCCAGAAGATACAGGCCGCCGGCCAGCGAGGCGGCGCGCTCCCAGCCATGAACGTTTTGCGCGGGTCGGTCGGAAGAGGTTCGGTTCATCGCATCAGCTCCTGAAGGTGTCCTCAATGAGTGACTGCCGGCGGCGATCCCGGTTCGCCGCCGCAGGTCGGCTGTGTCAGCCGGCCATGCCGAACACCTTGAGCACGAAGGCGTACTCCAGCGCCACATCCTTGAGCGCCTGGTAGCGACCGCTCATGCCACCGTGACCTGCGCCGAACTCGGTCTTGAGCAGCAGCAGGTTGTCGTCGGCGCGGGTGGCGCGCAGCTTGGCGACCCACTTGGCGGCCTCCCAGTACTGCACACGGCTGTCGTTGTAGCCGGCCACGGCCAGCAGTGGCGGATAGGCCTGGGCCCGGACGTTCTCATAAGGCGCATAGGCCTTGATGCGCTCGTGCACCTCGGGCTGGTTCGGGTCGCCCCATTCGTCGTACTCGGTCACGGTCAGCGGCAGGTCGGCATTGAGCATGGTGTTGAGCACGTCGACGAAGGGCACCTCGGCGATCGCCGCACCAAACAGTTCCGGACGCAGGTTGAGCACGGCACCGATCAGCAGGCCGCCGGCACTGCCGCCGCTGATGGCCAGGCGTGGCGATGTGGTGTAGCCGTCGGCCAACAGCTGTTCGGCGCAGGCGATGAAGTCGTTGAAGGTGTTCGGCTTGTGCTCCAGCTTGCCGGCGCGGTACCAGGCCTCGCCCAGATCACCACCGCCACGTACATGGGCGATGGCGAAGACGAAGCCGCGGTCGAGCAGCGACAGCCGCGCGTGGGAGAACCAGGGGTCGAGGCTATGGCCGTAGGCGCCGTAACCGTAGAGGTAGAGCGGTGCGGGCTTGCCGAAGCTGTCGCGGCGGCCGACCAGGCTGATGGGAATCTGCGTGCCGTCCTGGGCAGTGGCCCAGATGCGCCGACTTTCATAGGCGTCCGCATCGAAGGGGCCTTCCACCGGGGTTTCCTTGAGGACCTCCTGCGTGCCGTCGGCCAGGGTCAGCTGGCGGATCTGCGCCGGGCGATTCAGCGCCTCGTAGCGCAGGCGAATCACCGTGCTGGTGAATTCCAGCGAGTTCTGCACGTGCAGGCTGTAGGCCGCATCGGGCAATTGCAGGCGATAGGGCTGGACGCCCTGTGGCCGCACCTCGATCACCGGCAGGCCGCTTTCGCGCAGGGTCAGGGTGATCGCCTCGGCGTTCAGGCTGACGTCCTCGAGCATCACCGCGTCGTCATGCGCGACCAGCTCCTGCCAGTGCTCGCGGCCTGGCTCGGTCTCGCTGGCGTGATAAAGGGCGAAGTTGATGCCCGCCTGGTTGCTGCGGATCAGCCAGCGCCACTGGCCCTCGTACAGGCCATGATCGGGGAAGTATTCGTGATCCTCCTGGCGCGGTGCCAGACAGGTCCAGCTGCCCTCCGGCTGGTCCGCCGACAGCACCCAGGCTTCGCTGGTGGTCTTGCTGTGGGAGAGGATGACCAGCTGGCGGTCGGAGCTGGCGCGGTAGCAATGCACGAAGAAGCGCCCGTCCGGGTCATGGAATACCGCGTGGCTGCCGGTTTCGCCCAGGCGATGGCGGTAGATCCTGTGTGGTCGGTGGGTCTCGTCCAGCTCGCCGTAGAACAGGGTCTGGCTGTCGTTGGCCCAGGTCATGCTGCCGTCGCAGTTGTCGAAGGGCAGCTCGGTGACCGAGCCGCTGGCCAGGTCCTTGACGTACAGCCGGTAGATCTCGTCGCCTTCGCGGTCGAGGCTGTAGGCGAGCTTGCTGTGGTCCTGGCTGACGCTGAAGGCGCCCAGCGAAAGAAAGCCGCCACCGGCCAGCTCGTTGGGGTCGAGCAGCAGCTGTTCGGCGCTTTCATCGACAGTCAGCGAACCATCCAGCGGGCGCGGGCAGCGGTAGTGCCGCGGATACTCGTCGCCCGCGGTGGTGCGCTGGTAGTACAGCCACGGCCCCCAGGGGGAGGGCAGCGATAGATCGGTTTCGCGGATGCGGCTCTTGATCTCCTGAAACAGCGCTTCACGCAGTTCGGCCTGATCGGCGAGCTGCTCTTCGAGGTAGGCGTTCTCCGCCTTGAGATAAGCGAGCACTTCCGGGGCGTCGCGTTTTTCCAGCCAGCGATAGGGATCGGTACCGGCGTCGGCGCGAGCGATGGGGGGACGGGACATGCTGAGCTCCGAGCAAAGAGGGCGGGCGCCAGAGGTCGGCGCATTGTGGCTGCAGTGTACCTGCTGGTCCCCCCGATTGACCTGCGCCTGCCGGCTTTGTTTGCGCGCCCCAGGCGCGAATGATCGATGTACTGAATGGTCAGGCATAGTTTCTGGGAGGGCCAGTCGTGCGCCATCGCTGCGCTGGTGCCCAGCGCAGCGAAGAGCGCGTGCGACCGATTGACAAGGCGACGCTTTTCCTCGAAGGTGTGCCGACCCAAATCAAACGGGCGTATGAATCGAGCGTTTGCCAGCGAACCTCGAGTGCCCGATGTATCGTGTCGGTGGGTGTCGTCGCCGCAAGGCGCGGTCGAGGAAGGCCGAAGACGTGCGACGCGTAACGTTCAGCTTCCATTCCTGGAGATCAGTTGATGATTTACGAAGGTAAAGCCATCACGGTTAAGGCTCTTGAGAGCGGCATCGTCGAATTGAATTTCGACCTCAAGGGTGAGTCCGTCAATAAATTCAATCGCCTCACTCTCAACGATCTGCGCCAGGCAGTCGATGCCATCAAGGCCGACGCTTCGGTCAAGGGTGTCATCGTCACCAGCGGCAAGGATGTGTTCATCGTCGGCGCCGACATCACCGAGTTCGTCGACAACTTCAAGTTGCCCGATGAAGAGCTGGTTGCCGGCAACCTCGAAGCAAACAAGATCTTCAACGATTTCGAAGACCTGGGCGTGCCCACCGTGGTCGCCATCAACGGCATCGCCCTGGGTGGCGGTTTCGAGATGTGCATGGCCGCTGACTATCGCGTCATGTCCACCGCCGCCAAGGTCGGTCTGCCGGAAGTCAAGCTGGGCATCTACCCGGGCTTCGGCGGCACCGTGCGTCTGCCGCGCCTGATCGGTGTGGACAATGCTGTCGAGTGGATCGCCTCCGGCAAGGAGAACCGCGCCGAAGACGCCCTCAAGGTGCACGCGGTCGATGCCGTCGTCGCTCCGGAGAAGCTGCAGGAAGCTGCACTGGATCTGGTCAAGCGCGCCATCTCCGGCGAACTGGACTACAAGGCCAAGCGCCAGCCGAAACTGGACAAGCTCAAGCTCAATGCCATCGAGCAGATGATGGCGTTCGAGACCACCAAGGCGTTCGTCGCAGGCCAGGCCGGCCCGAACTATCCGGCTCCGGTCGAGGCCATCAAGAGCATCCAGAAAGCGGCCAACTTCGGCCGTGACAAAGCGCTGGAAGTCGAAGCTGCCGGCTTCGTCAAGCTGGCCAAGACTTCGGTCGCCGAGAGCCTGATCGGCCTGTTCCTCAATGATCAGGAGCTGAAAAAGAAGGCCAAGGCCTACGACAAGCAGGCGCGCGACGTGAAGCTTGCTGCCGTACTCGGCGCCGGCATCATGGGTGGCGGCATCGCCTACCAGTCGGCTGTCAAGGGTACGCCGATCCTGATGAAGGATATCCGTGAAGAGGGTATCCAGATGGGCCTGGACGAAGCCTCCAAGCTGCTCGGCAAGCGTGTCGAGAAAGGCCGTCTGACGCCGGAGAAGATGGCTCAGGCGCTCAACGCCATCCGTCCGACCATGTCCTATGGCGATTTCGGCAACGTCGACATCGTCGTCGAAGCCGTGGTCGAGAACCCGAAGGTCAAGCACGCCGTGCTGGCCGAGGTGGAAGGCCACGTCCGTGAAGACGCGATCATCGCTTCCAACACCTCGACCATCTCCATCAGCTACCTGGCCCAGGCGCTCAAGCGTCCGGAAAACTTCTGCGGCATGCACTTCTTCAACCCGGTGCACATGATGCCTCTGGTTGAGGTGATCCGCGGCGAGAAGACCAGCGAAACCGCCATTGCCACCACCGTCGCCTACGCCAAGAAGATGGGCAAGAGCCCGGTCGTGGTCAACGATTGCCCGGGCTTCCTGGTCAACCGCGTGCTGTTCCCGTACTTCGGCGGCTTCGCCCGCGCCATCGCTCATGGTGTCGACTTCGTTCGTGCCGACAAGGTGATGGAGAAGTTCGGCTGGCCCATGGGCCCGGCCTACCTGATGGACGTCGTCGGCATGGACACCGGCCACCACGGCCGTGACGTGATGGCCGAAGGCTTCCCGGATCGCATGAAGGATGACAGCAAGACCGCCGTCGATGTCATGTATGAGGCCAATCGCCTCGGCCAGAAGAACGGCAAGGGCTTCTATGCCTACGAGATGGACAAGCGGGGCAAGCCGAAGAAGGTCGTCGACCCGCAGGCCTACGAGCTGCTCAAGCCGATCGTCGCCGAGACGCGCGAGCTGTCCGACGAGGACATCATCAACTACATGATGATCCCGCTGTGCCTGGAAACCGTGCGCTGCCTGGAAGACGGCATCGTCGAGACCGCTGCCGAAGCCGACATGGGCCTGATCTATGGCATTGGCTTCCCACCCTTCCGTGGTGGTGCGCTGCGCTACATCGATTCGATCGGCGTCGCCGAGTTCGTCGCGATGGCCGACAAGTACGCCGACCTGGGCCCGCTGTACCACCCGACCGCGAAGCTGCGTGAGATGGCTGCCAACGGCCAGCGCTTCTACGGTTAATCGAGGGAGAGAGAATTCATGAGCCTGAATCCAAGAGATGCAGTCATCGTCGACTTCGGTCGCACCCCGATGGGGCGCTCCAAGGGCGGCATGCACCGTAATACCCGCGCCGAGACCATGTCCGCACTGCTGATCGACGGCCTGCTGGCGCGCAATCCGAAGATCGACCCGGCCGAGGTCGAGGACGTGATCTGGGGCTGCGTCAACCAGACCCTCGAGCAGGGCTGGAACATCGCCCGTATGGCCTCGCTGCTGACCCGCATTCCGCACACCAGCGCCGGCCAGACCGTGAGCCGTCTGTGCGGTTCGTCCATGAGCGCCCTGCACACCGCCGTACAGGCCATCCAGACCAACAACGGCGACGTGTTCGTCATCGGTGGCGTGGAGCACATGGGCCACGTCAGCATGATGCACGGCGTCGACCCGAACCCCCAGCTGTCGCTGCATGCGGCCAAGGCTTCGGGCATGATGGGCCTGACCGCCGAGATGCTCGGCAAGATGCACGGCATTACCCGTGAAGCCCAGGATCAGTTCGGCTACCGCTCGCACCAGCTGGCCTGGAAAGCGACTCAGGAAGGCAAGTTCAAGGACGAGATCATCCCGATGGAAGGTCACGACGAGAACGGCTTCCTCAAGGTCTTCGACTACGACGAAACCATCCGCCCGGAAACCACCCTCGAGGGTCTGGCCGAGCTCAAGCCGGCGTTCAACCCGAAGGGCGGCACCGTGACCGCCGGTACGTCTTCGCAGATCACCGACGGTGCGTCCTGCATGATCGTCATGTCGGCCCAGCGCGCCAAGGATCTCGGCATCCAGCCGATGGCCGTGGTTCGCGCCATGGCGCTGGCTGGTGTTGATCCGGCTATCATGGGCTACGGCCCGGTGCCGTCGACCCAGAAGGTGCTCAAGCGCGCCGGTCTGACCATGGACGACATTGACTTCGTCGAGCTCAACGAGGCCTTCGCCGCCCAGGCACTGCCGGTGCTCAAGGACCTCAAGCTGCTCGACAAGATGGAGCAGAAGGTCAACCTGCACGGTGGCGCCATCGCGCTGGGCCATCCGTTCGGCTGCTCCGGTGCGCGTATCTCCGGCACCCTGCTGAATGTGATGAAGCAGAACAACGGTACGCTGGGTATCGCCACCATGTGCATTGGCCTGGGCCAGGGCATCAGTACGGTGTTCGAGCGCGTCTGAAGTCGGCATGACTGACAGTGACGGGCGACTGGGCTAGGCTGTGGCCTGTCGTCCGATGCTGCAGATTGGTGTCAATGAAAGCCGGGGCCGCAAGCCCCGGTTTTCCTTTTTGTGGAGGCTCTCATGCAGGTCCAGCCGGGGCGTTATCGCCATTACAAGGGGCCGGAATACCGGGTGTTTGCTGTGGTGCGCCACTCCGAGACGGAGGAGCCACTGGTGTTCTACCAGGCGCTTTACGGCGAGCGAGGGCTGTGGGTGCGCCCGTTGTCGATGTTCGTCGAGTCGGTGGAAGTCGACGGCGAGCGTGTACCGCGCTTCGCACTGGTGGAGGCCGAGCCAAGCCGTTTCTGACGTTGCCCGGTTGGCAGCTCTGTCGACTGCCGGCTTGACCTGTCATCCGTCACCACTATATATAGCGGTGCTTTTCAGGCAGAGCGATCATGCAGCCTCGTCGCGACCCTTCGCCGTGGGCCGCTCGGATCGGTGCCGAGGTCCTGACTCCAGCTCGCCTGGCGTATCCGGCAAGCGCACTTCCGAGCTCCGCAAGCTCTCCTTCGTTCACTTCTCGATTCAGGAAATCTCCACTCCATGGGTAAATCGCTGGTCATCGTGGAATCACCGGCCAAGGCCAAGACCATCAACAAGTACCTGGGTAACCAGTACGTGGTGAAGTCGAGTATCGGCCATATCCGCGACCTTCCTACCAGCGGCTCTGCGAGCAAGGAGCCGGCCAAGCGCGGCAAGGCTGCCGAAGCCTCGTCGCTGTCGCCGAAGGAAAAGGCCAAGCGCCAGCTGTTTGCTCGAATGGGAGTGGACCCGGAGCACGGCTGGAAAGCCAAGTACGAGATCCTGCCGGGCAAGGAGAAGGTGATCGAGGAACTGCGACGCCTGGCCAAGGAAGCCGACACCATCTATCTCGCAACCGACTTGGATAGAGAGGGAGAGGCCATCGCCTGGCACCTGCGCGAATCCATCGGCGGCGACGACGAGCGCTACAAGCGCGTGGTGTTCAACGAGATCACCAAAAAGGCCATTCAGGAAGCCTTCGCCCAGCCCGGCGAGCTGGACATCAACCGGGTAAACGCCCAGCAAGCGCGGCGCTTCCTCGACCGGGTGGTGGGCTACATGGTCTCGCCGCTGCTCTGGCAGAAAATCGCGCGTGGGCTTTCCGCCGGTCGCGTACAGTCGGTGGCGGTCAAGCTGGTGGTCGAGCGCGAGCGCGAAATTCGCGCTTTCGTGCCCGAAGAGTACTGGGAAGTGCACGCCGATCTGGCGACCGCGCAGCAGGCCAAGGTGCGCTTCGAAGTCGCCCGCGAGAAGGGTGAGGCGTTCAAGCCGCTGAACGAGACGCAGGCCAAGGCCGCGCTGGAAAAGCTCAAAAGCGCGACGTACAGCGTCAGCAAGCGCGAGGACAAGCCGACCTCGAGCAAGCCGTCGGCCCCCTTCATTACCTCGACGCTGCAGCAGGCGGCGAGCAATCGCCTGGGCTTCGGCGTAAAGAAGACCATGATGATGGCCCAGCGCCTGTACGAAGCTGGCTACATCACCTACATGCGTACCGACTCGACCAATCTTTCGGCCGATGCGCTGGTCATGGCCCGCGGGTTCATTGAAAGCGAGTTCGGCAGCCAGTACCTGCCGGAGAAGCCCAACTTCTATTCCAGCAAGGAAGGCGCCCAGGAGGCCCACGAGGCGATTCGTCCATCGGACGTCAACCTGCGGCCCAACCAGTTGTCGGGCATGGAGCGCGACGCCGAGCGCCTCTATGAGCTGATCTGGCGCCAGTTCGTCGCCTGCCAGATGCCACCTGCACAGTACCTTTCGACCAGCGTGACCGTGACGGCCGGTGATTTCGAACTGCGTGCCAAGGGTCGCATCCTCAAGTTTGACGGCTACACCCGCGTGCTGCCGCAGCAGAGTAAGACGGGCGAAGATGACGTCTTGCCGGAAATGAAGCAGGGCGAGGCGATGGATTTGCTCGCGCTCGACCCCAGCCAGCACTTCACCAAGCCGCCGGCGCGTTATTCCGAGGCGAGCCTGGTCAAGGAAATGGAAAAGCGCGGCATCGGCCGGCCGTCCACCTACGCGGCGATCATTTCGACCATTCAGGATCGCGGCTATGTCTCGCTGCATAACCGCCGCTTCTACGCCGAGAAAATGGGCGAGATCGTTACCGAGCGCCTCTCCGAGAGCTTCGAGAACCTGATGGACTACGGGTTCACCGCCGGCATGGAAGAGCATCTGGACGATGTCGCGCAGGGCGAGCGGGAGTGGAAGCACGTGCTTGACGAGTTCTACGGTGACTTCCGCCGCAAGCTCGAGATCGCAGAGTCGCCGGATAGCGGCATGCGTGCCAACCAGCCGACCCTGACCGATATTCCGTGCAAGGTCTGCGGGCGGCCAATGATGATCCGCACCGCCTCGACCGGCGTATTCCTCGGTTGCTCCGGCTACAGCCTGCCGCCGAAGGAGCGCTGCAAATCGACTATCAATCTGATTCCGGGCGACGAAATCGCAGCCGATGACGAGGGCGAGTCCGAATCCCTGGTGCTCTTGGGCAAGCGCCGCTGCCCCATCTGCAGCAATGCGATGGATGCCTACCTGCTCGACGAAAAGCACAAGCTGCATATTTGCGGTAACAACCCCGACTGCGCGGGCTACGAAGTGGAGGAGGGGCAGTTCCGCATCAAGGGCTACGAGGGCCCTAGTCTGGAGTGCGACAAATGCGGCAGCGAGATGCAGCTCAAGACCGGCCGGTTCGGCAAGTTCTTTGGCTGCACCAATGCGGAATGCAAGAACACCCGCAAGCTCCTGAAGAATGGTGAGCCGGCGCCGCCGAAGATGGATGCGGTGAAGATGCCGGAACTCAAATGCGAAAAAGTCGACGATACCTACGTGCTGCGCGACGGGGCGTCGGGGCTGTTTCTGGCCGCCAGCCAGTTCCCGAAAAACCGCGAAACGCGCGCGCCGTTGGTCAGCGAGCTGATCCCGCACAGGGATGAGATCGATCCCAAGTACCACTTCCTGCTCCAAGCGCCGCAGCAGGATCCCGAAGGACGCCCAGCGGTCATTCGCTTCAGTCGCAAGACCAAGGAGCAGTACGTGCAGTCCGAGGTCAATGGCAAGCCCACCGGCTGGAAGGCGTTCTACGACGGCGGTAAGTGGAAGGTGGAAGACAAGCGCTGATGCGCCGCTGCGACGGCGCCCGGTTCGAATGAGCGGGGCGCCCGTCGGGCATGTGCTGGTTTTGTCGCCGTAGGCGGTCCATTCTTGCGGCAATCCTGCTTTGCGGAGAGCACCATGGCTCACGAACGCTACACCCGTACCAACCAGAAACTGTTCTTTGCCGGCCTTTCGCTGGAAAACTGGCGCAAGGCTGACGCACTCGGCACCCTGAATGCTCAGGGGCAGGTCCAGGCCGAGCGTGAGGCGAGCCTGTTTCACCTATACGGGGCCGTGCTCGGCCTGTGCCATGAAATCGCTGGTTTCTACCGGTCGCAAGGTGCTGATGCGCCTCGCGCCGAGGCGTTTCTGAATCGCCAGGCGCTGGAGCAGGCGCCGAGCCAGGAGCTCGCCGAGCTGGTCGAACTCGCCGAACAGCCGGACACTTGGTTGGCCCGGTTGCTGTCGGCTCATGCCGCGTTGTTCCAGCCGCCTCAGGCGCCGACGAAGGCCAAAGTCGATCCACGGCAGCCGCTGATCGAGGCGGTGACGCTCGAGGAGGACCAGCCAGAAGCCTTGTCGCGTACCGAGCTGGAGCTCTGGCGCACGAACATCAAGGAGCTGGTGCTGCGCTTCCGCGAGACCATGACTGAGTGGTGACGTCCGGCTTGAATTGATTCGCGTCGTTTCTGTCGTGTCGTTCGTGCCTCACGGGTGGCCGGTGGCAAGGCATCAGGCCAGGGCTCGCTATGCCGGCGCGGCAGGTGGCGAGCTGAGATGCCTATGGCCGCGTTCATCGGCCCCATGGCTGAGCGCGGGGTACAAGCCTTTTCTCATGGCACTCCACTGGTACAATGCGCGCCTTTCAACGAGAGCCAACCGAATGCCTACGTCTTTTCTAGAGATTGTCGAGATGCCCGATGGGCGCATCGTGCTCCGCCGCGCCGAAGACGAGGAGGTGCTGGTCACGCTGGATTTCTCCGAGGAGGCCAGGCTGTTCCTTCAGGGACAGCACGTCGAGGTGGCTAAGGCGATGTTCAACGTCGGCGTGCAGATGGCGGGGAAAATGGCCGAAGGCGATTTCGAATACGAGGATGAGTCGCCGCGCGTCTTGCATTGATACGAAGCGGCTTGCCGGCACGATCCCTGTGCCGCCGAGAGGGAAGGGCCTAGCAGCCCAGGCGGATATTCAGCCCTTTGGCCTGGCCCAGGCTGGCCGCCGCACGAAGCTTGTTACGCTCAGCGTTGCTGAGCTTTTCCTGCCAGGTGATCACGGTGTGACTGCAGCCCGAGCCGAGTGCCTTGCAGGCCAGTTCGAGCGCGCTTTGGTCATTACGAGGGTGCAGAACGATCACACGTTGGCGGTTCAGGCCGCTGTCACGCAGCCAGTTGCCGCTCAGTGAGCCGGGAGGCGCAATCAGCGTCAGCCAGCGTTTGTCGTCCGCCTCGCTGAGATCCCTCAGGATAGGCGTCAACAACAGGTGGCAGTGTTCGCTGTTGCCGCTCAGGCTAAGCTCGCTAAGGTACTCGGGGCGAGGCTCGACAGAGGCAGGGGCTGCACAGAATGGCATGGCGCGCTGGGCCATCATGCCTTCGAACAGTGACTGAACTGGTCTAATTGGAGCGGACACCCCGGTAAGCCTCATACTGGAGGCATTGGAGGTGTTCATGACCAAGAAGACGCGACGTCGGTACTCCGACGAATTCAAGGCTGAGGCGGTCAACATGGTTC
>Ga0209300_1000455_pt1 | contig 21279 bp, 19 predicted proteins | sample Shrwel_input2_RT_FD_187535 | JGI IMG/M metagenome (GOLD analysis project Ga0209300, IMG submission 187535) | Subsurface microbial communities from deep shales in Ohio, USA - Utica-3 well 1 S input2 RT (SPAdes) (version 2) ... | reverse complement strand
TATCTCAAGAACCTGAACACCCATCGTGCCTATGCAGACCTGCGGGCGCGTCGGGCCCAGTTGTCGGCTCAGGGCGAGGTGCCGCCGGAAGCGCTGATCGCGATGCTCAATGATTACGCCACCCGTGCCGACTATCAGCATGTGCTGCTGTCGCTGCTGCGCACCAATGCGGAGCGCATTCGTCGCTATGCGGGTGATACGCCTGCCTGATTGGACGCTTTGGCGATTAGCCTGATCTTGCCGATACCCGCATGTCGAGCACCTTCAATACGCCTCTCCGGCTTATGCCGCGGGAGGCGTCGTCGTTTTAGCCCCCAGTGCGGTCGAGCGTTGAGAGTCGCGTGCTTTGATGCAGGGCAGCAAGGCGCGCAAGCGCCTATGCTTGCATGAATACTTGCCGGGTGCGTGCCGGATAGCGCCCCTTGGAACGCGCTCACTCGGAGTAGCTTATCCTGTGGTTATTCGGTTCACGGCCGCTTATTCGGTGTCGGGATGGGGGATTCGTCTCGGGGCCGCTTATTCAGTGCAAAGCGGTTCATGCGGTTCATGCGGTTCAGGCGTGTTTGTTCGGCTCAAGGCGGAGCATGCAATTCGGGACTGCTTCTTTCAGGACAGGCGACGGAGGTGGTGATGGTGCGCCAGTCAAGCAATGCACGGTTGCGTCTTTACGATGCCAGGGACGATGCGGCGGCTCTGCTGCTGATCGATCTCCAGAAGGCCATCGATGATGTCGAGCTCAATGGCATGCATAGCAATCCAGCCCTGGATGATCGGGTTGATGAACTGCTGAGTTGCTGGCGGGGCGGCAATGGACACATCGTTCATGTCCGGCATTTCTCCCATACCCCCGGGTCCCTCTATCGCTCCGGCCATGCCGGGGCCGAATTCAAAGCCTCGGCAACGCCTCGTGTCGGGGAGCGTATCGTCACCAAACACGTCGAAAGCCCCTTCATCGGCACTGACCTGGATATCTGGTTGAGGCGTCACGGTGTGTCGCGTCTGGTGGTGGCGGGTGTGTCGACCGGCCATGCCGTCTCGACGGCCGCTCGTCATGCACACTGCCTGGATTTTGGCGTGGTCGTGGTCTCCGATGCCTGCGCGAGTTTTCCTATCGACGATATCGATGGGCAGCGCTGGGCCGCCGAGGATGTGCAGCGCTTCAGCCTGTCGTTGCTGGGCAGCCATTACGCGCGGATCACCTCGACGCAGGAAGTGGTGCATCAGTTTTGATCTGCTCACGTTTTTGCGAACGCATGTTGTTGGTAATGAATCGACGAGCGGTGACAGGCAAGGCAGCAATAATGCTTTCGTTATGATACTCATAACGATTTCGGCAGGTTGGGGATTTCATTTTTTCCATTATTTATCAATCAGTTGACTCGGATCATTAATATAACAAGTAGGTTATGGATGTCATAACTGTATATTTATAAAGGATTTTTTATCGTAAACCCTTGCCTTTGCGCTGCTTTCTCCAAACACTGCGTTATCGCAAAGGATGACCCTGGGCGGGCGAAACAGGCGTGTTCCCCCCGGATATTCATGCAGATATCGACTCATTCCCGCCGTTTTTCGGACGGCGGTCGGCTTCGCGGCGAGCGTCGCGACAGGGAGGCATAGAGTGAAGATCGGAGCACCAAAGGAGCAGGCCCCGGGCGAGGCGCGAGTGGCGCTGACCCCGGAGAGCGCGCAGCAGATTCAGAAACTCGGCCATGACTGCCTCATCGAGACCGGGGCCGGCGTGGCCGCGGGCTTTGCCGATGCGGCCTATCGTGATGCCGGCGTCAGCGTGGTCGACGACGCTAAAACGCTCTGGGAGCAGGCCGATACCGTCATCAAGGTACGCGAGCCCAGCGACGAGGAAGCGGACCGGCTGCATGATGGCCAGACGCTGATTTCGTTCTTCTGGCCGGCCCAGAATGAGGCGCTGCTGGAGCGCTGCCGCGCTCAGGGCGCTACCGTCGTCGCCATGGACATGGTGCCGCGTATCTCCAGGGCGCAGAAGATGGATGCCCTGTCGAGTACTGCCAATATCGCCGGCTACCGGGCGGTGATCGAGGCCGGTAACCAGTTCGGCCGCTTCTTCACCGGCCAGGTCACTGCCGCCGGCAAGGTGCCGCCGGCCAAGGTGCTGGTAGTCGGCGCCGGGGTGGCGGGGCTGGCCGCCATCGGCACGGCCACCAGCCTCGGTGCCGTGGTTCGCGCGTTCGATGTGCGCCCCGAAGTGGCTGAGCAGATCGAGTCCATGGGCGCCGAGTTCCTGTTTCTCGATTTTGAGGACAGTCAGGATGGTGCCGAGAGTGGCGGCTATGCGGCACCATCCAGCCCAGAGTTTCGCGAAAAGCAGCTTGCCTGTTTCCGCGAGCAGGCGCCGGACGTGGACATCGTCATTACCACTGCGCTGATACCCGGCAAGCCGGCTCCCAAGCTGTGGCTCGAGGACATGGTCGAGGCCATGAAACCTGGCTCGGTGATCATCGACCTGGCCGCCGAAAAAGGGGGTAACTGCGACCTGACCGTGCCGGATGAGCGCATCGTCACCGACAACGGGGTGATCGTGGTGGGCTATACCGACTTCCCGTCGCGCATGGCGACGCAGTCCTCGCTGCTCTATGCCACCAATATTCGCCATATGTTGACCGACCTGACCCCCGAGAAGGACGGCGTGGTCAATCACAACATGGAAGATGATGTCATCCGCGGGTCCACCGTGACGCACGACGGAGAGATCACCTTCCCGCCACCGCCGCCCAAGGTGAAGGCGATCGGGGCGGCCAAGCCCAAGCCGAAGGAAAAGGAGCCCACTCACGAGGAGAAGAAGGCCGCCGAGCATGCCGCCTTCGTCGCTCAGACCAAGCGACAGGTGGGAATGCTGGTGGTGGGCGGGGCCCTGATGTGGCTGCTTGGCCAGGTGGCACCGGCCTCCTTCATGCAGCATTTCATCGTCTTCGCGCTGGCCTGCTTCGTCGGTTTCCAGGTGATCTGGAACGTCAGTCACTCGCTGCATACCCCGCTGATGGCGGTGACCAATGCTATCTCCGGCATCGTCATCCTCGGCGCCGTGCTGCAGATCGGCTCGGGCAACTGGCTGGTAGGCCTGCTTGCCGGTATTTCGGTGCTGATCGCATCTATCAATATCGTGGGTGGCTTCCAGGTGACACGCCGGATGCTGGCCATGTTCCAGAAATCCTGAATCGCGGAGATACGAGATGCTGGGTCAAGAATTCGTTTCTGCCGCGGCGATCGCGGCAAGTGTATTGTTCATCCTCTCGCTGGGGGGCTTGAGCAATCAGGAAAAGGCCAAGCGAGCGGTGTGGTATGGCATCGTCGGCATGGCATTGGGGGTCGGCGCTACCATGTTCGGTCCGGGCATCGGTGGCTATGGCTGGATGATTCCGATGATGCTGATCGGTGCTGCCATTGGCACGGTGGTGGCCAGAAAGGTCGACATGACCGAGATGCCGCAGCTGGTGGCGGCGCTGCACTCCTTCGTCGGCCTGGCGGCGGTGTTCGTCGGCTGGAACGCCGATCTGGAGCGGCGCCGGGTACTGGCGGCACAGCTCGCCGAGTCCGGCGCCGATGGCTTCTCTGCCTTTGCCGCTACTCTGGCGTCGAAAACGCCGGCCGAGCTGACGTTCCTGCAGGTCGAAGTGGTGCTTGGGGTGTTCATCGGTGCGGTGACCTTTACCGGCTCGGTGATCGCCTTCGGCAAGCTCGCCGGCAAGGTCGACGGCAAGCCCCGCCAGTTCCCGGGCGGCCACTGGCTGAATGCCGGTGCGGCGGTACTGTCGCTGCTGCTGGCCATTGCCTACCTCAATGGAGCCGGCTTCTGGACGCTGCTGCTGCTGGCACTGCTGGCCTTCTTCGTCGGCTGGCACCTGATCATGGGCATCGGCGGCGCCGATATGCCGGTGGTGGTCTCCATGCTCAACAGCTATTCCGGCTGGGCGGCCGCGGCCATCGGCTTTACGCTCTCCAATGATCTGCTGATCGTCACTGGCGCCCTGGTAGGCTCGTCGGGGGCCATTCTGTCCTACATCATGTGCAAGGCGATGAACCGCAACTTCATCAATGTGATCCTGGGCGGTTTCGGCGGAACCAAGGGGGAGGCAGCAGAGATCGAGGGCGAGCAGGTGGCCATCGATACCGGCGGCGTGGCCAGCGCGCTGAACGACGCCGATAGCGTGATCATCGTGCCGGGCTATGGCATGGCGGTGGCCCAGGCGCAGAACGCGGTCAGCGAGCTGACCCGCAAATTGCGCTCAGCCGGCAAGAACGTGCGCTTCGGCATCCATCCGGTGGCCGGACGACTGCCGGGGCACATGAACGTGCTGCTCGCCGAGGCGCGGGTACCCTATGACATCGTCATGGAGATGGACGAGATCAACGATGACTTCGCCGAGACCGACGTGGTGATCGTCATCGGCTCCAACGACATCGTCAATCCTGCGGCACAGGAAGATCCTGCAAGCCCCATCGCCGGCATGCCGGTGCTCAAGGTGTGGGAAGCCAAGCAGGTCTTCGTCTGCAAGCGCGGACAGGGCACCGGCTACTCCGGCATCGAGAACCCGCTGTTCTTCAAGGAGAACACGCGCATGCTGTTTGGCGATGCCCGTTCGAGCATCGACAGCCTGGTGCCGATGATCGACTAAGATATCTGAATCGACTAGGCCATGCGGGGCCTCGTGCCCCGTCTCAGTAGCTCCCGAGCGGAGAGGCATTTCGGCCTCTCCGCTTTTCGTTACAATGAGGGCATCTATCACTCGTCAATGGATCGAGAATGTCTGATGATCGCTTGAAGGTCGCGGTGCTGGGCGGCGGCAGTTTCGGTACCGCGCTTGCCAGCATTGCGGCCGACAATGGGGCCCAGGTACACCAATGGATGCGAGATGCCGCCCTGGCGGATGAGATCAACCGGGACCATCGCAACAGCCATTACCTGCCGGATTACGCCATCAACCCGGCCGTTACCGCTGCAACCGACATGCGCGAGGTGCTTGCCGGCGCGGAGCTGGTGCTGGTGGCGATTCCTTCCCAGGCCTTTCGGTCAGTGGTGCGCCAGGCGCGGCCCTGGCTGTCCTCCGAGCAGATACTGGTCAGCACCACCAAGGGCATTCAGGCAGAAGGTTTCAAGCTGATGAGCCAGATCCTCGAGGAGGAGACGGGCTTTCCCCACATCGGTGTGATCTCCGGCCCCAACCTTGCCTCCGAGGTCGCCGACAAGCAGCTCACGGCCACCGTGATCGCCAGCGACGACCCCTTGACCCGCACCCGGGTCCAGAGCCTGCTGGGCTGCGACTATTTCCGGGTCTATGCCAGCAACGACCGCTTCGGCGTTGAGCTTGGCGGGGCGCTGAAGAACATCTACGCCATTGCCGCCGGCATGGCAGCGGCCCTCGGCATGGGGGAGAACACCCGCAGCATGCTGATGACCCGGGCGCTGGCGGAAATGAGCCGTTTTGCGGTGCATCTAGGGGCCAACCCCATGACCTTCCTCGGCCTGTCCGGCGTCGGCGACCTGATCGTCACCTGTTCATCGAAGCTCTCGCGCAATTACCGTGTCGGCTATGCCCTCGGCGAGGGGCGAACGCTTGATGAGGCCGTTGAGGCGTTGGGGCAGGTCGCCGAGGGCGTTAACACCGTGCACCTGGTACATGACAAGTCTTCAGAGGAGGGCGTCTATATGCCCCTCGCCGAGGGCCTCTATCAGGTACTCTTCAATCAGGTGCCGGCCCGCGACATGGCCAAGCTGCTCATGCAGGGCGAACAGAGTAGCGACGTGGAATTCACCCTGTCCCGTGAGGACGTCAAGGCAGCCCGGCGCCTGGAGGATTGAACAAGATGCACGAGACCCTATGGATCATGCGTCACGGCCAAGCCGCCCCCGGGCGCCCGGATGCCGAGCGCTCGCTCACCGACGAAGGCCACCGTGAAGGCAATTTCATGGCCGAATGGCTGGCGCAGCGCATCGCCGATGAAGGGCTCGCCACCCCTCGGGTGCTGGCGAGTCCTTATCGCCGTGCTCAGCAGACGGCGACGCTGATGGCCGAGCGCCTGGGCGTGGAGGTCGAGACGCTGCCGATCATCACCCCGGACGATCCGGTTGGCCCGATCCTAGACTGGCTGATCGACACTCAGGAACAGTCGCCGGGGCCGCTGCTGCTGGTTAGCCACATGCCGCTGGTCGGCGTGCTGACAGCACAGCTTACCGACGGGCCCCGGGCGCTGGGGCTGGGATTTCCTACTGCCGCCATCGCTCGACTGGAGAGTGATGTCTTCGCGGCTGGCTGCGCACGCCTGATCGGCCTGGAAGCGCCCGGGCATCGCTGAGCTATCCATAGAGAACTATCCATAGCGCTGCCTCCCCAAGGTGGCCGATCTCGCGCGCCGCCTACGGCGGCGCCTCTATCACTGCGTACATATTTTCCCACTTTTTCTCAGGAGCGCCCCATGACGTATATGGTCAACAATCGCATCCACGTGACGCCGGGGTATGAAGAGGAGTTCGAGGCGCGCTTTCGTGCGCGTGCCGGCGAGATCGATCGACAGCCCGGCTTTGTGGCCATGCGGGTTCTACGCCCTCAGGGCAATCAGGCGCCCTACGTAGTAGAAACCGAATGGGACAGCCAGGACGCCTTTCGCGCCTGGGTCGGCAGCGACGACTTCAAACGCGCCCACGCCAACCCCATGCCGAAGGAAGCCTTCGGCGAGGGCGGTGGAATCGAGCAGTTCGAGGTGGTGATTCGCGCGGACGCTAACTAGCCGCGAACCAGAAGTACTTGGCTAGAGGTGTTGCAGGATAAGTTTGGCTAGATCAGTCCGGCGACGCGGAGGCCGAATACGCCACCGGTGATGGTCAGGCTGGCCAGCAGGGTGCTGATAGCGATGATGTTGGCGGCGAGCTTTGCATTCCCGTTCATCGCTTTGACCATCACGAAGCTGGCGGCCGCTGTAGGGCTTGCGAAGAACAGGAATAGCACTCCCAGTTCGCGGCCCGTGAAGCCCACCAGCCAGGCTCCAGATGTGGCGAGCGCCGGCAGGATGGCCATCTTCATCAGGCTGGCGCTGACGGCGGTGGTGCTGTCGTTGCGCAGGGCGCTGACCGATAGCGTGGCCCCCACGCAGATGAGGGCCAGTGGCAGGGTCAGGGAAGCGAAGTAGTCGCCGGTCGTCAGCAGCCAGCCCGGCAGCGTCAGTCCCGAGAGCGCGACCGGCAAGGCGGCCACCACGGCAAGAATCAGTGGATTCTTGGCGATATGCCCAAGGATGCTGCGCCAGTCCGCCGCCTGACCCTCCTGAAAAGTGCTCAGCGCCACCACTGACAGGGCGTTATAGCTGATAATCACCACCCCTAGCAGCAACCCGCCCGCCGAGAGGCCGTAGTCGCCGTACATGCTGGCCGCCAGTGCCAGGCCGACGATGCCGCAATTGCCGCGAAAGGCGCCCTGGATATAGACCCCGCGGTCCGCTCGCGCCACGCGCCAGTTGGCCCAGCCCCAGGCAAGTACGAAGCTTGCCAGGGTGGCGAGAGCGAAAAAAACCAGCATGCCCGGATTCAGGCTCGCCTCGAGATCGGCCTGGACGATGCTCATGAAGACCAGAGTCGGCAATGTGGCCTTGAACACCAGCTTTGATGCGGTGGAAACGAAGGCCGGGTCGATCCAGCCCCAGCGTTTCAGGCCAATGCCGATGAACACCATGGCAAAGACCGGCAGGGTGACGTTGAGGGTGTGCTGGAAGACCGCTAGAAGGTTCATGCCTGTAAGTGCTCCCTAGATCGCCAGCCAGCGGCCGACGACGAACGCCGCGACCACGGCGGTAAAGAAGACGGCATTGCGTAGGCGGGTGTCGCGAGGGGGACGCGGCTTTGACACGGCGGTCTCCAAAATGAGGGAAGTGAGCGGCGAGCGCGCTTGGCTGTCCAGTCATGACTAATGGACGGCTTGAAAGTCAAACAGTCGTTTTATACTGGCTCAGTAGCGGCTAAGCGGGGTATGGTAATCCCGTTAGCCTGCTAGTTTCCACTGACCAGGATGATTTCATGCCCCAGCGTCATGCTTCCGACTGGGCTGGCACTGCCTCTCCCGTCGCCTCCAGTGAGCGCGCCCCCAAGCTCCCGCTGGTCTTCGCCCACGCCAATGGCTTCACCGGGCGCAGCTACCAGAGCCTCTTGGCACCGCTGGGCGAGCGGTTCGCCCTTCACCCTCTAGAGCAGCTTGGCCATCACCCGCACTTTCCGGTAGGGCATAACTGGTTGGCGCTCCGTGATGAGCTGCTGTCACGTCTGCCTGAGGGGGACACCCAGGTGATCGGCGTCGGGCACTCGCTGGGTGGCGTACTGATGGCGATGGCGGCGGAGAAGGCGCCGGAGCGTTTTCGCTGCGTGGTCGCCATGGATCCGCCGTTGATGCTGGGCCTCGATGCGTTGGCCATCAAGGTTGCCAAGCGCACCGGCTTTGTCGATCGCATCACGCCGGCGGGTCGCAGTTTGGGGCGCCGAGCGCACTGGCCGGATCACCAGGCGATGAGTGACGACCTACGGCGTAAGGGCCTTTTCCGGGGCTTTACGCCGGAAGCCTTTAGCGACTACCTGGCCGGTGCTGCGCGCCATTATGACGGTGGCGGCGTCGGCCTGGCCTTTTCCCCCGATACCGAGGTGGCGATCTTTCGCCATCTGCCCGATCACCTGCGGGGGCTACCCAAGCGGTTAAAGGTGCCGCTGGCACTGTTGGCGGGCCGCGAGTCGGACCTGCTCACGGCACGCCGCCGACGGCGGTTTGCACGCCGTGGGGTGCCAGTGGAGTTGGTGCCTGGCGGCCACATGTTTCCCATGGAGCACCCCGAGGCCTGTCGGCGGGCCCTGTGTGCCACTCTTGATCGTCTGCTGGAGTCTTCCTGATGACCCCGACCGAACTGCACTTGGCTGAAGGCCGTCTGGCGGCGTTGGCCTGGGGAAAGCCCGATGCACCGACCTGGCTTGCCTTGCATGGCTGGCTCGACAATGCGGCGAGCTTTTCACGACTGGCGCCCTTGCTGGTCGAGCGACTCGGGATTCGAATCGTAGTGCTGGATTTCGCCGGCCATGGCCGCTCCCGGCGACATCCGCCGGGCGTCGACTATGCGATCTGGGATTACTGCCATGACGTGCTGGATGCGATGGTGAGTCTGGAGCTCGAGTCAGCTCCGCTGCTGGCCCACTCGATGGGCGCAGGGGTGGCCTGTCTGCTGGCGGCGGCGCTTCCTGAACGGGTCGAGCGGCTGATGCTGATCGACGGCTTGGGCACGCTCAGCACGCCGGGAGATGACACCGCACAGCAGCTGCGGCGTGGCCTGCTGGGGCATCGGCGGCGCAGCTCACCGTCACCGCGCTATGCTGATTTAGAGAGTGCTGTGGCGGCCCGGGTTGCGGGCGGCGTCACGCCTATCGATGCCGACTCGGCCTGGCCGCTGGTCGAGCGTAACCTGGAGCCGTTGGAGGATGGCCATGTCCGGCTGCGAACCGATGGCCGTCTGTTGCGCCCTTCGCTGGTGCGCTTTTGCCCCGAACAGGTGGTTGGCATGCTTGCCGCGATTGAGGCGCCTACGCTGCTGATCGAAGGTGACCGGGGCATCCTGGGTGAGCGGGAGGGCGCCAGACAGAATCGGGCGGCGCTGAAGGGACTCGAGCGTCGGGTGTTACAAGGGGGGCATCACCTACATCTTGAGCGCGAAGCGCTGGCCGAAGTGGTCGGCAGCATCGCACAATGGTGGCAGATGGCCGCTACCGGTGTGGTCGAGAAGTAAGGTGTACCAGACGAACGGCTGGTGCAGAGGGGGAGCGATGAGCGGCAAGACGAAAGAAGGTAAACGTGTCGCCCTGGTGCTTGGCAGCGGCGGAGCAAGGGGCTACGCGCATATTGGCGTGATCGAGGCGCTCGAGGCGCGAGGCTACGAGATTGTCGCCATCTCGGGCTGCTCGATGGGCGCGTTGGTAGGCGGTATCTATGCCGCCGGTCAGCTACCGGCCTATCGTGATTGGGTGTGCCAGCTGGATTATTTCGATGTGCTCAAGTTGGTTGACGTCACCTGGAGTCCGATGGGCGCCATGCGTGCCAACAAGGTGATGAGCAAGCTGGCCAGCCTGATCGGCGATACCCTCATCGAGGACCTGCCGCTGCCGGTGACCACCGTGGCTACCGACCTTGTTCGCCAGCGCGAGGTGTGGTTCCAGAGCGGCTCATTGTTGCAGGCCATCCGCGCTTCCATTGCCGTGCCTGGCATCATCACGCCGGTCCATGTCGGTGATCAGGTGCTGGTCGATGGCGGCCTGATGAACCCCTTGCCGATCATTCCCACCGTCTCTGCCCAAGCCGACCTGGTGGTGGCGGTCAACGCCACCGCGCACAGCCCGCGGCCGGTAACCCTTGAAGAGTTGCTGCCGGCGGAGGAAGTGGCTGAAGAACTGGCCCGTGAAGAGGCCCTGGAGGCTGAGGGGCGTGGTTTTTCGGGCTGGGTGGCCGGGGTGCGAGGACGTGCCCAGCGGCTGTTCAATTCAGGCAGCGGAAACGACAACGGGAATGGCCTCGACGAGGCCGAAGAGACTCAGAGCCCCCAGGTCGCCAGCCAGCGGGCCTGGGGCAAGCTCGACATGATGCTGGCCTCCTTCGATATCACCCAGGCTGCATTGGCCAAGTACAAGGTGGCGGGCTATCCGCCGGATGTGCTGATCGAGATACCCAAGACGGTTTGCGGTGCCTATGAGTTTCATCGCGCCGAGGCCCTGATCAAGCTTGGCCAGCATCTGGCGTCTCAGGCAATCGATCGGCTCGAAGGACCCGTGGCGAGCCGAGCCGGGGCCCGCCGCGCATCGCTGCTCGAGACCCCGGTAGTCTCGCCGGTGACCGACCCCACGACGGCTGCCTCGCCGGATCAAACGACACCCGAGACCAGCGAGCCTGCCGCGCCCTAGAGTCCGAATGTCTTCTGGTTCTCGTCTGGCTGGTTCTCATCTGGCCCTCTATTTGTGAAAACTTGTGGAAACAGAGAGGCGCGTACGACTAGAGGCTCTCGCCACGGCGGCGCAGCAGCACATAGACGGCGCCGCTGCCGCCATCCAGTTCCCGCGCCGAGCAGAAGGCCAGCACGCTTGGCCATTCCCGAAGCCAGGCGTTCACGTGGCTCTTGATCACCGGGTAGGCGTCGGGTCCGCTGGCGCTGCGCGCCTTGCCGTGGACCACCAGCACGCAGCGGGCGCGTTGGGCGCGGGCCTCGGCAATGAAGCTTTCGAGCTCTGCGCGCGCTTCGTCGACGGTGTATCCGTGCAGGTCGAGCCCTGCCTCCCAGGCGATGCTGCCGCGCTTCAGTTGGCTACGGGTTCGCTGGGGCAGGTCAGGGACGGTGAAATCGAGCCACTCGGAGGGCCTTACCGGCTCGACCCGGCCATCGCTGGTGCGACTGCTCAACTGATAGCTGTCGGCTTCGAGGGCGGCGGCACGGCGTTCGGCCAGTGCCTCTTGGCGCCGTTGTTTCGGCTTGCCGGGGTCGGCCCGGTTCGAGCGCATCGGCTTCACGCCTGCATCGGCCAGGGCCTGGCGAAACAGCGAAACCTCGTCATCATCCGGGTGTCCGCGGCGCTGGCTCATGTTGCTCCCCGTGGATTACGTTGAATGGGTAAATGACGCGCTAGTATAGCGGCTTGGTGGCGGCTGTGAACCGGGCGTCGGGCCGGGTACAATCAAGGATTTGAATCTCAATCCGATAAACCACAGGACGACGCGTGGCCGCTTCCCGACCCGATGCCGATTCGACCCTGATTCTCGATGATGGAAATATCGCCGAGGACCTACTCACCCTGCGTGATTGCCTGCGCTGGGCAACCAGTGAATTTTACACCCATGGCCTGTTTTTCGGTCATGGCACCGCCTCTCCCTGGGACGAGGCGGTAGCGTTGACGCTGGGTGCCCTGCACTTGCCCTGGGACGTGGATCCCTCCGTGCTAGAAGCACGACTGCTGCCCATGGAGCGGCGACGCATTGTCGGCCTGGTGCGCTCGCGTATCGAGACGCGCCGGCCGTTGCCCTATCTGCTTGGAGAGGCCTTCTTCGCGGGCGCGGCATTCAACGTCGACGAGCGGGTGCTGATTCCCCGCTCGCCGATCGCCGAGCTGATCGAGGACGGTTTCGCCGCCTGGTTCCCCGAGGAGCCGCCGGCGCGGGTGCTGGACCTTTGCTGCGGCTCGGGCTGTATCGGTATCGCCACTGCACTGCACCTGCCTACTGTCGAGGTCGATCTGGCCGATATCAGTGCCGATGCGCTCGAGGTAGCCAAGGCCAATATCACGCGTCACGACGTCGGTGCACGGGTGAGAGCCGTGGCGTCCGATGTGTTCGATAGCCTGGGTGGTCAGCGCTATGACCTGATTGTCTCCAACCCCCCTTATGTGGATGCGCGTGACCTGGCCACCATGCCGGCTGAATTCGGCCATGAGCCGACCCTGGCCTTGGGAGCCGGGGACGATGGCCTGGACATCGTGCGCCGCATCCTGCGCGAGGCGAGAAGCCTGCTCAGCGATGACGGCGTGCTGATCGTCGAGGTCGGTAACTCCGATCACCATCTGGAGGCAGCCTTCCCCGAGGTCCCCTTCCTATGGCTGGAGTTCGAGCGCGGGGGGCAGGGCGTCTTCGTGCTGACCGCCCAGGAACTCGATGCCTACGCGGCATCTTTCGCCTGAACTGCTGCTACCAGAGCCCTGAGGAACGTCAATGTCCGGTAATACCTTCGGCAAGCTGTTTACTGTCACCACCTTCGGCGAGAGCCACGGCCCGGCGCTGGGCGCCATCGTCGACGGCTGCCCGCCGGGTATCCCCCTCAGTGAGGCTGATCTGCAGCGCGATCTCGATCGTCGCCGCCCCGGCACCTCGCGGCACACCACGCAGCGTCGCGAGCCGGACCAGGTGCGGATCCTGTCAGGCGTCTTCGAGGGCGTCACCACCGGCACATCCATCGGCCTGATGATCGAGAATACCGATCAGCGCTCCAAGGACTACTCGAAGATCAAGGACCAGTTTCGCCCGGCCCATGCCGACTATACCTATCATCACAAGTATGGTCGGCGGGACTATCGGGGCGGCGGACGCTCCAGTGCCCGGGAAACCGCGATGCGCGTGGCGGCCGGCGCCATCGCCAAGGCCTATCTGTCGGCTCAGGGCATCAGCGTGCGCGGCTACATGAGCCAGCTCGGTCCGCTGACAATGGAGTTCAAGGACTGGGCGGCGGTCGAAGACAACGCCTTCTTCTGCCCCGACCCTGACCGGGTGCCGGAACTCGAGGCCTACATGGATCAGCTGCGCCGCGATCAGGACTCGGTGGGCGCCAAGATCACCGTGGTGGCTGAGGGTGTGCCGGCCGGGCTCGGCGAGCCGGTTTTTGACCGTCTGGATGCCGAACTCGCCCATGGCCTGATGAGCATCAATGCCGTCAAGGGCGTGGAGATCGGTGATGGCTTTGCGGCAGTCGCCCAGCGGGGCAGCGAGCACCGCGACGAGATGACGCCCGAGGGCTTTCTGTCAAACCATGCCGGTGGCGTGCTGGGTGGTATTTCCTCGGGCCAGACGGTCATCGCCCATCTGGCCCTCAAGCCGACCTCCAGTATCACCCTACCGGGACGCTCCATCGATGTGCACGGCAATCCGGTGGAAGTGGTCACCAAGGGTCGCCATGATCCCTGTGTGGGCATTCGCGCCACTCCGATCGCCGAGGCCATGATGGCGCTGACGCTGATCGATCACCTGCTGCGTCACCGGGCGCAGAATCTTGACGTCAGCGTCGACACGCCTCACCTGCGTTGAGTTCACGGGGGCCGCGTGTTGGCCCCCTGGCTGCTAGACTGAGATCAAATACCTCAGTCTGGCTATGCCCATGAAGATTAACCTCGAATTTGACCTCACGCCTGCCGAATTTCGCCAGTCTCTTGGCCTGCCCGATGTCGAGGCGTTCCATAACGAGCTGATGTCACGCATCCAGCAGCAGATGGACGCTGGCGTCGAGGGCTATGACCCCATGAGCCTGCTCCAGCCCTTCCTCAAGACCCCCTTCATGCCGACGGCTTTCCAGGATTCGCTCAAGGGCAATTTCCAAGACAACCTGTCTCAGAGCATGACCAGCTTCGGTAACTATCAGCAGATGATGCTCGACATGCTTCGTCAGGCTCAGGCTGCATCCAGCAAGTCGCAAAAGACTGACGACGGCGAAAAGACCGGCAAGAGCAAGTCGGCCGATGAACCGGCCAGTGCCAGTTCACGGTCGCACCGCAAGTAGCGCGACCTATTGCATAGGCGTGCGTCCGGGACTACGCTTTGTGCAGTGCAGCAAAGAGGGCTCGCGCCCACATCCATGACCCTTGGAGGGTGATGCCATGCAGGACAAGATGTTTACCGAGTTCACGGAACAGGCCGAGGGCTTCTTCGCGCCGATGCGCAAGCTAAATGGCCTGATGCTCGACAACATGGAGAAGCTGACCCAGTTCCAGCTCGAGTCCATGAAGCGCTACAGCCAGTTGGGTACCGAGCGGCTGCGGGATGCCTCCGAGGCCAAGGACCCTGAGGCCATGCGCGACTTCGGCACTCGTCAGGCGGAGATGATGAACGAGCTCTCCACCCAACTGCTCAAGGACGCCGAGTCCATGACCGAGCTGAGTCTCGAATTCAAGCGCGAGATGGAAAAGGTCATGACCGAGGTCTCCGAGACCGCCAGCAAACAGGCTGCCTCTGCGACCCAGTCCGCCAGCGAACAGATGACGGCCGCCACCGAGCAGGCTATCGCTTCCACTCAGCAGTTCGCTGAGAAGGCCACCGAGCAGGCGACACAGGCCACTCAGCAGGCGGCACAAGCGGCGAAACAGGCCTCTGAGGCCACGCCTCAGGCCGCTGCCAAGCCGTCTTCCAGCGCGACCAGCCGTCGCAGTGCCTCGAGTGCCACCAAGAGTTCGGCAGCCAGCAAGTCAGGCGATACCGGCGGTAGCAAGAGTTCCTGATATGAGCACGCGGCCAGCCCCCGCTGGTTACACATCGCCCATGGCCGGAAGACGCACGCGTTTTCCGGCCATGGGCGTATATGTATAGACCGTATGTCATGTGGCGCCTGTGTTATACAGGCATGAGCCGCGTAAGGTAGAGAAGATGGCTGCCATCGACTGCTCCGTCAGCGGGGCGCTGGCAGCAAGGTGGTTTGACCAGTAGGTTTGGGATCAGACAGGGCTTTGATCACAGAGCTTTGAGCACAGGGCTTTGAGCACAGGGCTTCGATCACAGGAGTGGGCAATGCAGTCAGGTTTTCATACGCCGTCGGCGTCCGAACTTCAGGAATGGACCGAACAGCTGGAAGTGATGGGGCAGGAATATCAGGTGCTGATGCAGGATATGTTGGCGCGGATGTTGCCCGGTGAAGCCGGCAAGACCATTTATGATGACATGCGCGAGAGCTTTCGTGCCGGCGTCGAGGCCCTGGTCAGCGACCCCGAGACGCTCATTAATACGCAAATGCAGCTCGCTCAGGATCAGATGCAGCTCTGGCAGCAGGGCCTGCGTGACCTGAGCGGCGAAGAAACTGAGCTCTTGATCGAGCCTGCCCGCCATGATCGTCGCTTCAAGGACGAGGCCTGGCGCCACGAACCCTTCTATCGAGGACTGCTGGAGCAGTACCTGCTGTTCTCGAGGCTGGTCGAGGACATGGTCGGCAATCTCGACAATATGCCGCCGGACCAGAAGCGCAACCTGGAGTTCTACGCTCGCCAGTACGTGAGCGCCATCTCGCCGTCGAACTTTGCCTCTACCAACCCGGAGGTGATGCGCCTGACCATGGAGACCAAGGGCCAGAACCTTATCGAGGGGCTGGCACAGCTTCGCGAGGATCTGGCCAACTCGGCGGAAGGCATCAACGTCAAGATGACCGATCGCAGTGCCTTCACCATCGGCGAGAATGTGGCCGTGACACCGGGCTCGGTGGTCTTTGAGAACGAGTTGATGCAGCTGATTCAGTATGCGCCGACCACCGAGCAGACGTTCAAGACGCCGCTGCTGATGGTGCCGCCCTGGATCAACAAGTACTACATACTCGACCTGCGCCAGGACAATTCTCTGGTCAAGTGGCTGGTCGATCAGGGGCATACCGTCTTCCTGATTTCCTGGCGCAATCCGGGGCCCGAGCAGCGTGATCTAACCTGGGCCGACTACATGCAGCTGGGCCCCATCGAGGCCATGAGTGCCATTGAGCAGGCGTGCGGTGAGAAGTCGGTAAATCTTCTGAGTTACTGCATCGGGGGCACCCTGACCGCCTCGACGGTGGCCTACCTGACCAGCACACGTCGCGGGCGTAAGGTGCGCTCGGTGACCTATATGGCCACGCTGCAGGACTTCAGCGATCCCGGCGAGATCGGTGTCTTCCTCAACGAGCCAGTGCTGCAGGGCATCGAGCGTCAGTTGGAAGCCGATGGCTATCTGGATGGCCGGGTGATGGCCTTCTCGTTTAATCTGCTGCGCGAAAACGATCTGTTCTGGTCGTTCTATATCAGCAACTACCTGAAAGGCGAGAAGCCGGCGGCCTTCGATCTGCTGTACTGGAACACTGACGGCACCAACCTGCCGGCCGGTACTCATGGCTGGTACCTGCGTAACATGTATCTGGAAAATCGACTGATCGAGCCCGGCGGCATCGAACTGGACGGGGTCAAGATCGACCTGCGCAAGATCTCCACGCCTAGCTACTTCGTGTCCACTCGTGAAGACCATATCGCCAAGTGGAACAGCACCTATGGCGGCACCCAGCTTCCCAAGGGGCCGGTTACCTTCGTGCTCGGTGGCTCAGGGCACATCGCCGGGATCGTCAACCCACCGCACAAGAACAAGTACGGTTTCTGGACCAACGCAGAACTGCCAGTCGACCCGGACGCCTGGTTCGAGGGTGCGACCTTCAATGAGGGCTCCTGGTGGCCGCACTGGCAGGCCTGGATGACCGACAACGGCTATGCGGATACCGTGAAGATGGTGCCGGCAAGACAGCCAGGCGAGGGCGAGCTGTCGATCATCGAGCCGGCGCCGGGGCGTTACGTGTGCCAAACCATCCCTGAAGTGCTGGGGCAGGTGCCCGCTGATGACGGCAGCGATGAATAAGGCCGAGGAAGGATAAGGCCGAGAAGGGTAAGTAAGGGTCAGTCAGAGGAAGGGTAGGTCAGCGATAAGTCCTGAGCGTGCCCACGAAGATGATGGCTGACGCCCAAGAGCCCTTGGCCGATGTCAGAAACCACGAGGCCCGCCATTGGCGGGCCTCGTGGCATTTGGGGCTGTCGTGGCTGAGCAAGAAGGGTGAGAAAGAAAGAGCGGCGAAAGGCGTTTAGGTCGCCAGGCGACGCCGCCCTGACAAGGCCAGCCCCGGCAGCACCAGCAGGGTGGCGGCGAGCCAGGCTGGCCAGCTGCCGGTGCGGGTAAAGGGGGTTGTGCCCTGCATGGCGCGCACCTCGCCGGTGAGGGCGGTGGCGGTGAACTGTGGGGCTTGTGCGGTGATGCGTCCCTGGTCATCGATGATAGCGGTGACGCCGTTGCTGGTCGCGCGCATCACGTAGCGTCCATTCTCCAGCGCCCTGAGCCGTGCCATCTGTAGATGTTGGAGTGGCCCCAGTGAGTCGCCAAACCAGGTGTCATTGGAGACCGTCAGCAGTACCTCGGCGTCTCGGGCGCGTGAAGCCACCAGATCGGCATAGACGATTTCATAGCAGATGGCGCTACCGATCGAGAGGCCGGCGGCCTGGATCGGTGCCTGCGCTCCTTGGGCCGGCGTCATCGTCGGCGCTGGCAGATCGAAGAAGGCGACCACGCCTCTCAACAGGCTCTCCAGTGGCAGGTATTCGCCGAAGGGCACCAGGTGGGCCTTGCGGTAGTGGCCGCTGGCATTGCCGACGCCAATCACGCTGTTGAAATAGCCGCCCGCATCGCGTTGCAGAATGCCGGTGAGTAGCGCCGTGTCGGGGGCGAGCCCGGCCTGGACGCGTTCAAGCAGCGGCATGGCCTGGTCTTCGAACATCGGCAGGGCGGCTTCGGGCCAGACGATCAGGTCGGTATCATCCGCGAGGCCTGAGGTCATGGTGCTATAGGTGTTCCAGGCGTCCCGCTGGCCCTCGGCGCTCCACTTGGTCAGCTGTGGCAGGTTGCCCTGCAGGAGAGCGACAAGGGTAGAATTGTCAGTGGGGCGGGTCCACTGCCCGGGCAGTGCCAGGGGCACCAGCCACAGAACGGCGATGATGGCTGCCGGCGCCAAGCGGCGGCGCAGCGCCTCGACACCCAGGGTGCCGGTCAGGGCGGTGATCAGCGACAGCAGGTAGACGCCGCCCACCGGGGCCCAGGGGGCCAGGGGCGAATCCACCTGCGCGGTGCCGATCAGCAGCCAGGGGAAGCCGGTAAACAGGTAGGTGCGGAGTACCTCGCCCAGTACCCAGGCCCCGGCGAAGCTGAGTGCCGCCAGCCTCGGCCCGGTGAGGCGCCGGTAGAGCCACAGGGTGACGGCAGGGAAGAGTGCCAGCACAGTGACGAACAGGGTAGTGAGCATCGCCGCCACCGGCATGCTGGTGTAGCCGTAGTCATGGATCGAAATGTAGACCCAGGACGCGCCGCTGCCGAACAGGCCAAGGCCGTAGCACCAGCCCTTTAGGGCCGCTTGTCCGGGGCTCAGGGCATGTATGCCAAGATACATCAGGCCAATCGCGACCGGGGCTAGCCACCACAGGGCGAAAGGGGCGGCGGACAGGGTGGTCAGTCCGCCGGCAATCAGCGCGATCAGATAGCCGATCGCCGGGCTCAGGCGTCGTTCATTCATCATCGTTCTCGTGTGGCGTCCATGCGGCGCACCTTCAGGATCGTAGGGCGATCACCGTCAGGCGCGGCTTTCCTCGGCTGGCTGCGTGTCGGCCTGTTCGGCTTGCAGCAAGCGGATGCGACGGTTGTCGGCGTTGAGCACCGTGAAGCGCCAGTCGCCGAGTTCGGCGAATTCACCCCGCCTGGGCAGGTGGCCGAAGCTCTGCATCACCAAGCCGCCGAGGGTGTCGAATTCCTCGTCGGAGAAGTCGGTGTCGAAGCGCTCGTTGAAATCCTCGATCGGGGTCAGGGCGCGGATCGCATAGCAGCCGTCTCCCAGCTCGCGGATATCCTCTTCTTCGTCAGTATCATGCTCGTCTTCGATATCGCCGACGATCTGCTCGAGGATGTCCTCGATGGTCACGATACCGGCGGTGCCGCCGTATTCGTCGACCACCACGGCCATGTGGTTGTGGGTCTCGCGAAATTCCTTGAGCAGGCTGTTCAGGCGCTTGGATTCGGGCACGAACATGGCCGGGCGCAGGATGTTGGTGAGATCGAAGCTGTCGCGATTCTCTTGGCTCTTCATGAGCAGCGGCAGGAGATCCTTGGCCAGCAGGATGCCCTTCACCTCGTCCAGGTTCTCGCCGATCACCGGATAGCGCGAGTGGCCGGTCTCGAGAATCACCGACAGGTAATCCTCCGGCGGCTGATCAGCGGCGATGGCCGTGACCTGGGAGCGGGGAATCAGCACTTCGCGGACCTGCTGATCACTGATCTGCAGGGCGCCCTCGATAATGGTCAGGGCGTCCTGATCGAGACGCATTCGTGGGCCGGCCTCACGGAGGAATTCTCTCAGCTCATCGCGAGAGCTGGGTTCATCGGAGTCGGTGCTGAAAGCGGTGAACAGTTTTTCGAGCCAGGACTTGTTGCTATGACTACTCGATCGATCTTCGCTCATGCGTGGGGTCTCTTTTCCTCGGAACCAAGGTCGAGATGGTGGTCGGCGGCATACGGATCTTGAATAGCGAAACCTGAGAGGATGACCCGTTCCAGGGCCTCCATGTGCTCGGCTTCGTCATCTTCGATATGGTCATGACCCAGCAGATGCAAGGTGCCATGCACCACCATGTGAGCGTAGTGAGCCGCCAGCGACTTTTCCTGCTCATGGGCTTCGCGGACCACTACGGCATGGCAGATGACGAGGTCGCCGAGCAATGGCAGGGTCAGGCCCGGCGGCGACTCGAAGGGAAAGGACAATACATTGGTCGGGCGGTCGCGGTCGCGATAGTTGCGGTTGAGGGTCTGGCTTTCTTCAACCTCGACGAAACGCACCGTCAGTTCCTGGCGCGTTTCGCCTTCATGCTGGGCCAGCGCAGCACTGATCCAGCGCTCCAGCTCGTCCTGAGTGGGCAGCTCCGCGATGGCGTCGGCGGCCTCGAGGGCGACCTGACGATCGACGGTGACTGGCGGAGGTTCACTGATCATGATGATTCACCGTAGTCCGCAGGGCCCTGACGCTTGCGCGCCTGGCGTTCCTCGGCCTGTACTTCACGACGGGCTTCGCGCTGCTCGCGACGCGCGCGCTCGGCGTCTTCCTGCTCGGCCTCGAAATGATCGTAGGCCTCGATGATCCGCTGTACCAGCGGATGGCGCACTACGTCCTTGGCGGCGAAATGAGTCACGCCGATGCCCTGTGTGTCCTTGAGGACGTCGAGCACCTGAATGAGCCCCGAACTCTGCCCTCTGGGCAGGTCAACCTGGGTCACATCGCCGGTGATCACGGCCGTCGAGCCGAAGCCGATGCGGGTCAGGAACATCTTCATCTGCTCGCGAGTGGTGTTCTGGCTCTCGTCGAGGATGATGTAGGCATTGTTCAGGGTGCGGCCGCGCATGTAGGCAAGCGGGGCGATCTCGATAACCTGTCGCTCGATCAGCTTGTTGACCTGCTCGAAGCCGATCATCTCGTACAGGGCGTCATACAGCGGGCGCAGGTAGGGATCGATCTTCTGGGCCAGGTCGCCGGGCAGGAAGCCGAGCTTCTCGCCGGCTTCGACGGCGGGGCGCACCAGCAGAATGCGGCGCACTTCCTGACGATTGAGCGCTTCCACGGCCGCGGCGACGGCAAGATAGGTCTTGCCGGTACCGGCCGGGCCGATGCCAAAGTTGATGTCGTGAGCACGGATGCTGGCGACATAGCTCTGCTGGTTCTGCCCCCGCGGCTTGATCAATGCCTTGGGCGTGCGCATCAGCAGGTCACCATCACCGATGGCGTCCTCTTCTTCCTCGATGGCCTCTAGCCCCGATTCCTGCAGGAAGAGGTGCACCATGTCCGGCGTGAGGTCGCTTGCCTCGGTTTCACGATACAGGCGCTCGAGCACGTTGGCAGCCGCCTTGGACCGAGCGCCGGGGCCGGCCAGTTGGAAGGTGTTGCCGCGGTTGCGCAGGGTCACGCCCAGAC
>Ga0209300_1000454_pt1 | contig 21306 bp, 22 predicted proteins | sample Shrwel_input2_RT_FD_187535 | JGI IMG/M metagenome (GOLD analysis project Ga0209300, IMG submission 187535) | Subsurface microbial communities from deep shales in Ohio, USA - Utica-3 well 1 S input2 RT (SPAdes) (version 2) ... | reverse complement strand
GAGCGAGGGGCCCGGGAGTCGGTCAATTGTTGTTTTTCCAGGGGACGGGGCATGGCCTTCAAGGGCAAGGGGCGCGAGGTCAATCGCGAGGAGCTGGCCGAGACCTTCGGCGTTTCGCTCAACACCATCACCAGCTGGATCCGCAACGGCTGCCCGTTCATGCAACGGGGCAAGCAGGGGCGCCCCTGGAAGTTCAACACCCGCGACGTTTCGGAGTGGCTGCGCGATCAGGCCCGCCAGGAGGCGACCAGCGACGAGCCGATGGACGAGTTCGAGCTCAAGCTGCGGAAGCTGGCCGCCGAGACTGCTCAGGCCGAACTGGACCTGGCCGTCGCCCGTAAGCAGGTCGCGCCGATCGAGGAGTTCGAGCGGGCGCGCGCGATGGAGAACGGAGTGGTGCGCGCCAACGTGATGAACGTGCCCGGTCGTGTCGTCAGCCAGCTGATCGGTGAGACGGACGAGGGGCGCTTCAAGGAAGTGCTGCACGCAGAGCTGGTGCAGGCGTTGGAGGCAGCGGCGGAAACGGACATCGAGCTCGAAGAGGAAGAAGACGTCGATGGCGACGATTGACGCCGCCGAGCAGTTCAGCAATGCCAGGGGGGTGGTGCGGGCGCTCAAGCGCGCTGCCCGCCACCTGGTGCCACCGGCACCGCTCAAGCCCAGCGAGTGGGCCGAGGCCAACGTGCGCATCCCTACAGGCAATGCCATTCCGGGGCCGATTCGCTTCGACAATGCGCCGTATCAGCGCGAGCCGATGGACATGGCCACGCATCCCGGCTGCTACCGAATCTCTCTCATGTGGGGCGCCCAGGTCGGCAAGACGCAGCTGGCGCTGTGCCTGCAGGGCTACGGCATCGCCCACGAGCCGCGCAGCCAGATGATGATGCAGCCCAGCCAGGGCGACCTGACCACTTGGCTGGAGACCAAGTTCAACCCGATGGTCGACGCCAACCCGGTGCTGCAGAACCTGCTGGCCAAGCCGCGCAGCCACGAGGGCGTCAACAACCAGCGGATGAAGAGCTACCCCGGCGGCTTCCTGATGTTTGCCTGGGCCGGCTCCACCAAGACCATGCGGGGCCGGTCCGCGCCGTGGATCGTCGCCGACGAGGTCGACGGCTACAGCGGTACTGATGAGGGCGACGAGGTCGAGCTGCTCTGGCAGCGTGCCGCGACCTTCGGCGACCAGCGGCTGCTGCTGGAGATCTCCACGCCGACCATCAAGGGTGAGAGCCGCATCGAGGCGGCCTATGAGCTCGGCGACCAGCGCCGGTTCTATGTCGCCTGCCCGCACTGTGACCAACACCAGACCCTGCGCTGGGATCAGGTCAGCTGGGACAAGGACGAGGAGGGTAATCACTACCCGGAGACCGCCGCCTATCTCTGCGAGGGCTGCGGCAAGTGGTGGAACGACGGCGAGCGAATCGCCGCGATCCGCACCGCCGAGCAGGTCGGCGCCGGCTGGAAGTCGGCGAAGCCGTTTCGAGGGCATGCCAGCTACCACCTCAACGAGCTTTATTCGACCTTCCGCCGGCTGCGCGACATCGTCCAGTCCTTTCTCGACAAAAAGGCCAAGGGCGACCTGCAGTCATTCATCAACGTGTCGCTCGCCGAGACCTGGGAGGAGCAGGGCGAGAAGGTCGAGGCGCACGTGCTCATGCAGCGCGCCGAGAGCTACAAGGCGCCGGTGCCTTCCGGTGGCGTGGTGCTGACCGCTGGCGTCGACATGCAGCAGGACCGCCTCGAGGTGGAGACGGTGGCCTGGGGCTATGGTGAGGAGTCGTGGTCGGTGGACTACTCCGTGCTGTGGGGTGATCCGCTGCAGGACGATGTGTGGCGAGACCTCGACGACTACTTGGCCACCACCTGGACTCACGAGAGCGGCGCCCAGCTGGGCATCATTGCCGCCTGTCTGGATACCGGTGGCAGCACCGGCTACACCCAGCGAGCCTATGAATACGCCCGGGGCAAGACGGGCCGGCGACTGTTCGCCATCAAGGGTGTGCCCGGCTGGGACAGGCCGATCGTCACCGCGCCGTCGCGCAAGCGCACCGGTCGCGGCCAGCGCAAGGTCGACCTGTTCAGCGTCGGCGTGGACGAAGGCAAGCTCACCGTCATGCGTCGCCTGGCTGTCGAGCAGCCCGGGCCCGGCTTCTGCCACTTCCCGGCCGAGCGTGAGGCCGAGTTCGTCCACCAGCTGACTGCCGAGAAGCTGGTCACCAAGTACGTGAAGGGCGTACCCCGTCGCGAGTGGCACCAGACCCGCCCGCGTAACGAGGCGCTCGACTGCCGCGTCTACGCCTATGCCGCGCTCAAGATCGCGTCACCCAGCCTGAAGCGTCATGCCGCCCGCCTGGCCGAGTACGAGACCCCCACCGAGGAGCGCGAAGCCGCGACCGCTGAGCCGGAGTCCGATGCCGCGCAGGAACTGCCGCCAGCGGAGGCGCCGCCCCGCAAGCGCAAGACTAGGCGCAAAGCCACCCGCCCACGCAAGAGCTGGGTCAATCACTGGTGACGCATGGCAGGCATTCCTTCAAGCATCACGGCAGGCACCACGCTGGCATTCTCGCTGGCGCTGACGGCGTACCCGGCGCCCGGCTGGTCACTGACCCTGATCCTGCGTGGCCCGCAGTCCATCGACCTGGCGTCGACACCGGACGGCGCGACCCACGCCTTCAGCGCAGACGCCGCCACCACCGGCAGCTGGTCGCCCGGCGATTACTGGTTCAGCCTGCGAGCCACCGATGGCACCGAAGTCCACGAGCTCGAGGACGGGACGCTGACGATCCTGCCGGATCTCGCTGCGGCTGCCGAAGGCTTCGACGGCCGCACCCACGCCGAGCGCACCCTGGAGGCGATCGAGGCGGTGATCGAGGGGCGCGCGACAAAGGACCAGGACAGCTACCGCATCAATAATCGCGAGCTGCGTCGTACGTCGATTGAGCAGCTGCTCAAGCTGCGTGACGTCTACCGGCAGGAAGTGCGACGGCTGCGTGCTGCCCGCAAGGGGCGCAGCACCTTGGGGCGCCAGGTGCTAGCGAGGTTCAGCCGTGCGTAACCCCTTCAAGCGTCGAATCGACGAGGCGCCGCAGGCACCCGTTGCAGGGCCGCGGCGCAATCGCGTGGCGGCCATCCCCCGCGCGCTGGCGCGCACGCTGCTCGGCCAGTCCCGCGCTGACCGCCTCTCCGGTGATCTCCCGACGACGCCGGTCCCGGCTGATCAGTTCATCGACAAGAACCTGCGCCCGCTGGTCGCGCGATCCCGGCACCTGCTGCTGACCAATGACTACGCCCGCGGCTTCGTGCGGCAGGTTCGCCAGAACGTGGTGGGCCGCGCCGGCATCCAGCTGCAGGCACAGTCCCGCGACCCTGACGGCACGCTCGATGAACGGGCCAACGATGCTATCGAGTCGGATTTCGCCAAGTGGGGCGATCGCACTATCTGCGACGTCACCGGGCGCCGGTCGTTTCGACAGCTGCTGGTGCGCGCCGTGGAAGACGCGGCGATCAACGGCGAGTTCATGTTCCGGCTGGTCTACGGTTCGGAGCTCAATCCCTGGGGGCTGGCGCTGCAGGTGCTGGATCCGCAGCGTTGCCCGGTCGAGGTCAACGAGGACCGGCTGCCGGGCGGCGAGTTCATTCGTCACGGAATCCGCTACAACCGGCTGGGCAGGCCGGTTGGCTACCTGTTCGGCACCACTGACGCCTCGGATAGTGACTATCGCTTCGGCGGCCGCAACTTCGTGGAGATCCCGGCCGACGAGGTGGTCCACGGCTTCCTGGAAGATCTGGTCGGCCAACGCCGGGGGCTGCCGTGGATGGTCACCGCCGTGCTGCGTATGCACCACCTGGACGGCTTCGAGAAGGCGGCGCTGGTCAATGCGCGCGTCTCGGCCGCAAAGGGTGGCTTCTTCGAGTGGGACGAGGGCATGGGCCCGGCCGACGAGGAGGACGACAGCGAACCCCTGTACATGGATGCCGAGCCGGGCAGCTATCAGGAGCTGCCGCCGGGGCTCAAGTTCAGGGGCTGGGACCCGCAGTTTCCCAGCGGCGAGCTGGCGCCGTTCTCCAAGCAGAGCCTGCGCGGCATCGCCTCCGGGATGGGCATCGACTATCCGACGCTCGCCAATGACCTGGGCGACGTGAACTTCTCCAGTCTGCGCCATGGCGTGCTCAACTCCCGCGACCACTGGATGGAATTACAGGAATGGCTGGTCGAGCAGCTGCTCGAGCCGGTCTTCCAGGCCTGGCTGCCGCGCGCACTGCTCAAGGGCATCGCCGTACCCGGCACCAACGGCGCCACTCTTCGACCCGAGCGCATCGAGAAGTATCGCGAGCACGAATGGCAGCCGCGGCGCTGGGACTGGGTCGACCCCGACAAGGACAGCAAGACGGCCGCCCGCGACATCGCCAACAAGCTCAAGTCGCCCAGCCAGGTGATCCGCGAGCGGGGCGGCGACCCCCGAGCGGTATGGCGGCAGTGGGCCAACGATCGCCTGGCGATGATCGACGCCGGCATTCCTGAGGCGCTGGTCGATGCCGTCCTGGGCGATCCCACCATGAACAGCGGCAGCACCACCGCATCGGCAGGAGACACGAGCAATGAAGGACAAGCGTGATACCCGCGACCGGCTGCACCGGCCGGCGGGCACTCAGCCGGTTACGAATGAAAAAGCCCGGCAGCTGAAGGGCAGCTTTCAGCGCCGCGACCTCACCGACGAGCAGCGGCGCAAGCTGAAGGCGGAGGGGCTGCGTCGAGATCTTCAGGTCGCCGAGGTGCGCGCCCTGGATGAGCAGAAACGCACGGTCGAGCTGGCGTTTTCCAGCGAGGCCGAGGTGGAGCGGTGGTTCGGCATCGAGGTGCTGGACCACGGCGATGGCGCCATGCGCACCGATCGCCTCGAGGATGGGGCGGCCGTGCTGGTCAATCACGACTGGGACGACCAGGTGGGCGTGGTGGAGTCTGTCACCGTGGGAGCCGACCGGCGGGGCCGGGCGGTGGTGCGCTTCGGGCGAGGCGCGCGGGCTTCCGAGGTGTGGCAGGACGTGGTCGACGGCATCCGTCGGCATGTCTCGGTGGGTTACTCGATCCATAAGGTTGAGGTCGAGGAGCGCGCGGGCATGGCCGACATGGTGCGCGTCACCGATTGGGAGCCGCACGAGATCAGCATCGTCTCCGTGCCGGCGGATGTTTCGGTGGGCGTGGGCCGCTCGCAGGAACCGCCGCCAGCGGAGCCATGCCAGGGCGGACCCGATACTGCCAGTAACGGCCAGACCGGCGCTGGCGCATCCCGAACACACCGTAAGGACAGCAACATGAAAGAGAAGATCCTGCGCGACAAGAGCGGCAACCTGGTACGCGCCAAGGTCAACGAGCAAGGCGATATCGTCGAAGTGCTCGAGATGATCGAGCGCGCCGGCCAGGCCGCCGCCGAAGCCCGCGACGCCGGCAAGCAGGCCGAGCAGCAGCGTGTCAAGGCGATCATGGATATGGGGCGCCAGTACGAGAATGCCGAGCTGGCCACCCAGTACGTGACCGAAGGCAAGAGCCCGGAAGAGTTCCAGCGCGCGCTGCTGGACACCATGCACAGCAAGCGCTCCAAACCCCTCAGCGACAAGGGCAGCGAGGGTGACGAGCAGTCCCGATCTGCGCAGCTGGGCATGACCGACAAGGACCTGAAGCGCTATTCCATGATGAACGTGGTGCGCGCACTGGCGAATCCGCAGGACAAGCGCGCCCAGGAGGCGGCGGCGTTCGAGCTTGAGCTTTCCAGCGAGGCGGAGCGCCAGTACGGCAAGCAGGCCCGCGGCATCCTGATTCCGGACGATGTGCTGTCCCGCGCGTTCAATGCCGGCGGTGCCGCCGATACACCCGTCGGGTCGCAGACCGGCCAGAACCTGGTCGATACCCAGTACATGGCGGGCAGCTTCATCGACATGCTGCGCAACCGCACCGTGCTGATGCGGCTGGCCACTACCATGGGTGGGCTGGTCGGCAACGTCGAGATCCCCAAGCAGACCGGTGGCGCGAGCGCCTACTGGGTGGGCGAGGGCGTCGATGCGACGGAAGGCACGCCGTCGATCGGGCAGATCGGTCTCTCTCCGAAGACCGTGGCAGCCTTCACCGACATCACTCGCCGGCTGATGCTTCAGTCGACGCCGGATGCCGAGCGCATCGTGCGTAACGACCTGGCGGCGGCTGTGGCGCTGGCCATCGATTCTGCCGGCTTCTACGGCACCGGCGGCGACATGCCGACCGGCATCGCCAACGTCTCTGGCATCAATGCCGTCGACTTCGCGGGCGCTTCCTCCGGCGGCAGCGGGGCGCTGCCGACGTATGCCGAAGTGGTCCAGATGGAGAGCGAGATCGCCGCGGACAACGCCGACGTGAACTCCATGGCCTATGTCATGGCCAGCGGCATGCGCGGGCACTTCAAGACCACTGAGAAGTTCGCCAGCACCAACGGCAGCCCGATCTGGGAGCCGGGTAACACCGTCAACGGTTACCGCTCCGAGGTCACAAACCAGATCCAGGCCGGCGATCTGTTCTTCGGAAACTTCGCCGATCTGATCATCGGCATGTGGGGCGGCCTCGATCTCACCGTCGACCCCTACAGCCTGTCGAAGTCCGGCGGCACTCGCCTGGTGGTGTTCCAAGACGTCGACATGATGACCCGCCGCGTCGAGAGCTTCTGCCTCGGCCGCGATTCCACCTGATCAGTGACCCATGAATGACGGCCCCGAAAGGGGCCGTTTCATCCTGATCCTTTTCACAAGGTGACCCACATGAGCAAGCAACCCAAGACTGTCGACCTGGAGTGCACCAGTGCCTTCATGGCGGCAGGCAAGATGATCACGCCGGGCAACGTGGTACGTGGCGTGCCGGCAGCCGATGCCGACAACCTGGTCCGCCGCGGCAAGGCGAAGATCATCGCCGACGGCCCCGTGGAAGGCGACGAAGCCGAAGTGCCCGACCTCAATGACCTGACTGTCGACGAGCTCAAGGAGACGGCCAGGGAGTACGAGATCGAGGGCGCCGACAAGATGAAAAAGGCCGAGCTGATCGCCGCCATTGAGGCCGCCGAGGCCCAGGCCGAGTAATGCCGTCTCCGGACTGGGAAGACCTCGACGCCTTCCTCGACGAGGGCGAGTTCGCCGATGCGGTGACCGTCACCCGCGAGGATGGCGTCGTGCTCTCGTTCTCCGGCATCTACGAGGACCAGTACCTCGATGCCCAGCTGGGCGAGTACACGATGGACACGATCCGGCCGCGAGTATGGTGCAAACAGGCCGATGTGCCAGGTGTCGCCCGCGGTGACATCTGCACCGTGGGCGACGCTGCCTATGACGTGATGTCTGCGCCCCAGGGCGACGGCACCGGTATGGCCATGATCGACCTGGCGGTGAGGCTCGATGCTTGATTTCGAGATCGATGAAGGCGAGTTGCGCCGGGTCGTCAGTGAGCTGGGCGCCGCCCCCAAGGAGGTGCGGCTTTCCTTCAATCGGGCGCTGTCCCGCACGGCCGCGACGCTGCGCAAGCTGTCCAGCAAGGGGCTTCAGTCGGAGTTGGGGCTACGCCGCGCCAAGCGGCTGCGCCGCCGCCTCAAGACGCTGCGCATCAAGTCCGGCAAGGGCATGGCCGAAGTGCAGCTGTGGTATGGCCTCAACGACATGCCGGTTTCCGAGTTCAAGGGCCGCGTCGATCAGACCGGCAGCGGCGCCTCCTACGCCGGCCCGGCCGGTTCGCATCGCTTCCAGGACGCCTTCGTGGCGCGCAGCCAGCGTGCCGGCCGCCGGACCATCATGCGTCGACGCCGGCAGAGCCGCTTGCCGATCGCTGAAGAGCAGCTTCCCATCAAGGACAAGGCCGACACGTTCGTGGAGGACGAGATCTTCTACCGCCTCGAGGAGATCTTCTGGGGTCACTTTCGGCGCGACCTCGAGGCCCGCGTCCGCTATCTGAGGGCCGCATGAACGCTGACACGCAGATCGACCTCGATGCCATGCACGAAGCCGTCATCGCGAAGATTGCTGCCCAGTTCCCCGGCGTCACCGTCGATGACTACCCCGACGATCGGCGGCGAATCAGGGCCCCCGCCGTGCTGGTGGAACTGGTCGAGCTGGCGCCGGTGCCAGATGAAGACCCCGGCACTGGACAGCTGGCACTGGAAGCTCACTTCGAGGCGCGGTACCTGGTCGGATTCCGTGGTCCGGATCAGCGCCGCCACCTGCGCCGCACCATCGCGACCCTGGCCCACTTCATCCAGCACAACCGCTGGGGGCTGCCAGTCGAGCCCGCGCGCGTCACGGGCTGCGCCCCTGACGAGTTCTCGCCGGAGTTGGACCAGTATCACGTCTGGGCCGTCGAGTGGGCGCAGATCGTGCACATCGGCCCCAATGAGTGGATCACCGACGACTTCACGCCGACCGAGGTCTATGTGGGCATCGAGCCGCTCACCGGCCCCGAGCACGTCGACGACTATCGTCGCGTCGACCAGGAGGGCACGCCGTGAATGACGGGTACCGCCTGACCGATCTGGAACGCCGCCTCAACAATCTGCTGATGGTGGGCACCATCCTCGAGGTGGACCACGCCGCCCGAAAGCTGCGCGTCGAGATTGGCGAGATCCGCACCGCCTGGCTCGAGTGGCCCACCGAGATGGGGCGCAACTTCCGCCGCTGGCGCCCGCTGCGACAGGGGCAGCAGGTGCTGCTGTCGTCGCCGTCAGGCGATCCCAGCCAGGCGGTGATCAGCGGCATGCTCTACAGCAGCGCGCTACCCGCTCCCTCGGACAATCCGGACCTCGACCTGGTGGAGTTCGAGGACGGCGCCCGTTTCCAGTACGACAGCACGGCCCACGAGGCGATCGCCGAGACAGGTGGGAGCCGGGTCACCATGGATCGAGACCGCATCCTGCTGTCCAGCAACGGCAGCACCCTCGAGCTCGATGCCAGCGGCATCCGGCTCAACGGGGCGCGCATCGACCTGAACTGAGGGGAACCATGCCAGCAGTCACTCGACAGGGCGATATGGGTAGCGGTCACGGCGACTTCCCGCCGCGGGCTTCAACCGGAGGCAGCGGCAACGTCTATGCCAACGGCATCGCTGTACACCGTCAGGGTGATGGCTGGGCCGTTCACTGCAACGCGGTGCCAGTCTGTCACGGCAGCGCGCTCGCTGCCGGCTCGGCGACCGTCTACGCCAACGGCAAACAGCTGGGTCGCATCGGCGATCCGGTCGCCTGCGGGTCAACTGTCGTGGGAGGCAGTGGCGACGTGTTCGCCGGGTAGGGCGGGGAACTGCCGCCAGCGGAGCGGGTGCCGCCGCTGGCGCATGCTTCCAGCATGAACGGCACCAATGCTCAAACGGGGCGCTCGCTTACCGGCCTCGATCACCTGCGCCAATCGCTGCGCGACATCCTGACTACGCCGATAGGCACCAGGGTGATGCGGCGCGACTACGGCTCGCGGATCTTCGAACTGGTCGATGCGCCGCTGAACAACGCCACGCTGCTCGATCTGTACGCCGCCACCGCCGAGGCGATCGCTCGTTGGGAGTACCGCTTCCAGCTGACGCGCGTGCATGTCGCCAGTGCTTCCCCTGGTTGCGTCGTTCTGAGCCTACAGGGGCGATACCTGCCGGACGGTGAGCCCGTGACGCTAGACGGCATCGAGGTGTCCTGATGGCTTCTCCGATCGACCTCTCCCAGCTGCCCGCGCCGACGATCCTCGACGAGCTCGATTACGAGACCCTGCTCGCCGAGCGCAAGTCGCGGCTGATCGCCCTCTATCCCGACGACGAGCAGGCCGACATTGCGGCGACGCTCGAACTCGAATCCGAACCCCTGACCAAGTTCCTGGAAGAAAGCGCGTATCGCGAATTGCTGCTGCGTCAGCAGCAGAACGAGCGCGCCAAGGCGCTGCTGCTGGCCTACGCCGCTGGCCCTGAGCTCGACCACATCGGTGCCACCTACTACCTCACCGAGCGCCTCGAGCTCGATCCGGGCGACCCCGAGGCGCTGCCGCCGGTGCCGCCCACCTATGAGAGCGACGCCGATTACCGCCGCCGCCTGCTGCTGGCTCACGACGCCTTCAGCACCGCAGGCAGCCGCCAGGCCTACCAGTATTTCGCGCTCTCCGCCGACTCCGCTGTCAAGGATGCCGACGCCGTGCGCCCGCTGCCCGGGGTGGTGCAGGTTTACGTGCTCTCCCGTGCCGGCGATGGCGAAGCGGCCCCCAGCCTGGTCGCCAACGTCGAAGAGGCGCTCAACGCCGAGCAGGTGCGCCCGCTCACCGATACCGTGCGCGTCGGCAGCGCCTCGATCCTCTCCTTTAGCGTCTCCGCCACCCTGGAGCTGCGCGATGGGCCGGACGGTGACGTGGTCGCTGCCGAGGCCGAGCGTCGCGCCCGCGAGTACGTCGACGAGCGTCACGCCCTGGGCGCGCAGATCGTGCTCGGCGCCCTCGAGGCCCGCCTCTACGCCCCCGGGGTCGAACGGGTGATTCTGCACTCGCCCACCGCCGATATCGGTGGCGACACCAGTCAGGCCCCGTATTGCACCGGCATCGAGGTTGCCATCGATGACTAGCCTGCTGCCGCCCAACACCACACCCCTCGAGCGCCGCGTCTCCACGGTCGCGGCTGATCTCGAGCGCGTCAGCGCCCCGCTGCAGACGCTGTGGGATGCCCAGCGCATCCCGGCCAACATGCTGCCGTGGCTGGCCTGGGCGGTGGGCGTGGACGAGTGGAGCCGGCACTGGCCCGAACAGACCAAGCGCGACGCCATCGATGAAGCCATTCCGATTCGTCGCCTGCGCGGTACCGTCTGGGCCGTGCGCCGCGCCCTGGAAACGCTGGGTTATGCCGACGTCGAGATCCTCGAACACGCCGCGCAGGACGCCAAGTGGCGCGCCGCCGGCGGCCTCTACCTCGACGGCAGCTGGCTGCTCGATGGCAGCCAGACTTTCCTGCTCGAGAATGCCCCGCGCGTGGTGACCACCAGCTGGGCGCAGTACGCCCTGGCGTTCAACATCGCCGATGCCCCCTTCGAGGCCCGCGACCAGCGCCGCATCCGCCAGCGCGTCGAGTCGGCCGCACCGCTGCGCTCCGAGCTGATCGCGCTGATCTACCGCTACGCCGCCCAGTGGTCCGCCCCGATCACCCTCTCGCCGCTCTCGCTCGCCGTGCGTCAGCGCTGGGTCGATTGCGCCGGCGCCCGGGTGCATCGCGCCCGGCCGCTGATGGGTTGCTGGTCACTCTCCGGTGACTACACCCCGCGCTCGATCGACGGCGCCGAGCGCCTGCGCGGGCGCTTCACGCTGACCGGACAGCGGCCGGTTGGCACCCCGCTCGACGCCGGCTGGGGCACTGCCGGCCTGCGTGTGCGGCAGCCCACGGCGCTCGGCCTGCGCGCCGAGAGCGACAACACCTGGTCGCTGGGCGAGTCACGCACTGACCGGCTCGATGCGACCTGGAAACTCAACGAGGTCACCGACGGCCACCGCCGCCTGGATGGCGGCTGGGGGCTCGATCTCGCCCAGCTCTATCGCGTCCAGCGCCCCCGGCTGGACGGCGCCCGATCCCTGGGCCACCGCCGCACCCTGTCATCCATCGGCACCACCGGCCGCGCCGTGCTGCGCGACCGCCGCCTGAGAACGGAGATCCGCCTGTGAGCGATGTCATCCCCGCCACGACCCAGTTTCGCGCCAAGGTCGCCGCCGCCGTGGCTGCCGGTGGCCGCGTCCCGGCGATCACGCATGTCGCCTGGGGCACCAATGGCGACCCGGCCAGCCCCGACGAGACCGACCTCGGCGCCGAGGTCCACCGCCAGGCGGTCGACGCCGCCACCCCCGACGGCGTGCTGCTGCACATCACCGGCACCCTCGCCGGCGACGATGTGCAGGGCCATGCCATCCGCGAGATCGGCATCTTCGACAGCGACGGCGAGCTCGCCGGCCGCCGCGCTTTCAGCCCCCTTGAGCTCGATCCCGGTACCGAGATCGACGCCACCCTGGATCTGCAATTCTGACCGAGAGGCCCACCATGCCCGACTTTCTGACCGTCACCGAGGCGCAGTTCAACGAGCAGCTGCGCGCCCTGCAAACCACCGACCCGGCGCATCCCGACTCGTGGAACCCGCAATACCTCGCGCTGCTCCAGAACGACCACTGGCTGCGCAGCAAGCTCCTCGAGACCCAGGGGCGGGTCGACGACATTCTCGGTAGTGACCCGATCAACCTCTCGGATCAGCTCGACGCCCTGGTGCAATACGGCGCCCAGAGCGTGTTCACCGAGCGCGACGTGCAGGTCGAGAGCGTCACCGTTACCAGCGCGGTTAGCGGCGACGACTCCATTGACCTCAGCGACACCAGCGGCATCACGGTCGGCCAGCACTACTACATCAACGACGCCGGCAACGTGCAGGGCGTGCGGGTCGCCGAGGTGCTCTCGCCCACGCGCATCACCCTGACCACCACGCTCAACAGCACCGTCGCCAGCGGCAGCACCTTCAGCCGTCAGGCGCCGGGCTACTACGTCACCCCGCAGCTCGACGACATGGAGCGCGGCGCCACGCTGCACGCCAAGGGCAGCGACAACATCGCCGCCCAGGGCTGGAGCGGCAACGACTGGCAGGCCCTGGTCAAGCGCGCCGATGGCGGCTGGGACGTGCCCGCCGGCATCGACCGCCTGCGCGTCACCGGCACCGTCAGCCAGGTCGCGGTCATCTCCGCGCTGCCGATCAGCGTGACCCGCCGCGCGACCAACATCAGCCCCGCCGATGGCGACGTCGGCCTGACCGTCACCCCGACGCTGCAGGGCGCGCCCTACTATCCGCTGTACGGCGTGCCGCAGAGCCGCCGGCAGTTCCAGGTCATCGAGCAGGGCGGCAGCTTCGGCAATCCGCTGTACGACGCCGAGGAGGTGCCGGCCGACACCACGCCGCTGACCAGTCACGCGGTCACCGCCTCGCTGGCCACCGACAAGGTCTACCTGTGGCGCTACCGCGACCAGAACGTCGAAGGCGAGTGGGCCGCCTGGTCGCTGCCCACCACCTTCACCACCGCGGACACCTACGTCGCCGCGCCGACCATCACCAGCCCCGCCGACGGCGCCGTCGACGTGCCCGAGCAGCCGGTGATCAGCCTGTCGGCGTTCAGCGTGGTCAACGGGGCCGACACCCAGGTGGCCACGTCCGTGCGCATCAAGGACGACACCGGCGCCGTGGTCTGGGAGCTGCTCGAGTCCACCACGCTGGACGACATCACCGTCCCCGCCGGGGTGCTTCAGGCTGGCACGCGCACCTACACCGTCGAGGGCCGCCACCACGGCGAGACGTTCGGCGCGTCCGCCTGGGGCGCCGCCAACAGCTTCACCACCGCGGCCAGCTTCGTGCCCGACTTCGAGGCCCAGATCGGCGCGGCCTACGGTGGCGGCTACGTGGCCGGCAAGATCGTCTCCGACTACGACGGCCTGACCTACGGCCTGATCGTCTCCGACGGCTCGGGCGACAGCAACCTGATGGGCGCCGGCACCCTGGCGTGGCGCACCGCGCAGACCGCGGTAACCAGCACCGAGGGCGTGCCGCCGATGACGCTGGCCGATGGCCGGGCCAACCACAACGCGATCCTCGCGGTGGGCAACCTCAGCCAGTTCCCGGCGGTGCAGTGGATCGAGACCAACTGCAACACCGGCGAGGGCCTCAACGGGCACACCGACTGGTACCTGCCGAGCCGCGACGAGCTCGAGCTGCTCTACCGGAATTTCAAGCCGACCACCACGGCCAACAACGACGGCAACCGCTCGAGCACGAGTAGCTACTACGGCGCCGACGGCGCGGTCCACGGCACCAACGCCAACTCCCTGCCGGCCGGTGCGGGCTACACCACCACCGACCCGGCGCAGACCGCGCGCGCGAGCTTCGCCGAGAGCGGGGCAGATGCCTTCACGGCCAGCTACTACTGGTCGTCGACGGAGGCGAACAGCAGCAACGCCTGGTGTCAGAACTTCACCAATGGCTACCAGAACCCGAACACCAAGACGGGCACCCTCTACGTGCGCGCTGTCCGGAGAATCAAACTTTAACCTTTTCACTTTTAAGGGGTTTTTGCAGTGAAAGCCAAGGAACTGCCGATTTATCGCGTCACCTACCAGCTGCTCGAGAAGGTCACCCAGTTCGCGCGGAATTTTCCGCGCGACATGCGGATCTCGCTCGCCGGCAGGCTGCAGGAGGAGTGCCTCGATCTGGTGCTCCTGGTCTACCGCGCCAATGCCGCGCGCCAGGGCCGGCGGCAGATCATCGGCGGGATCCTCGAGCGGGTGCAGGTCCTCGAGCTGATGCTGCGGCTATGCCGCGACCTGCGCCTGATCAGCATCAAACAATACGCCAGCGTGGTCGAGCTGACCGAGCAGATCGGTCGCCAGGCCTACGGCTGGCAGCGGTCGAGCTCATGAACACCGGCCAGGATGCCGGGAGTTACGGCTCCCGGCAGCGAGCCATTCAATCTCGGGCCGTCCCCGCTGGGATCTGCAGCCAGGGCGCGCACCCAGCGATAGGGCGCAAGCCAGTTTCGCCGTCGCATCTCGGCGGCGCGACGTGTGAGTGGACGGCTGTCACACAGGCCCCTTCACGGCCAGCAACTACTGGTCGTCGACGGAGGCGAACAGCAGCAACGCCTGGTATCAGAACTTCAACAATGGCAACCAGAACCCGAACAACAAGACGAACACCAACTACGTGCGCGCTGTCCGGATATTGAGGGTGTCATGTTCAGCATCGACGAGATCTTCCAGGCCTACTTCGACTGCCGCCAGAACAAGCGCAACACGCGCACGGCCGTGCAGTTCGAGCAGCGCCTCGAGCGCAACCTGATGCGGCTCCACCGCGATCTCAACCGCGGCGAGTACCGCATCGGGCGCTCGGTGTGTTTCGTGGTCACCCGCCCCAAGTACCGCGAGGTGTGGGCGGCCAACTTCCGCGATCGCATCGTGCATCACGTGCTCTACAACCGCATCGCCGAGCGTTTCTATCGGCGCTTCATTCACGACAGCTACGCCTGCATCCCCGGGCGTGGCGTACTGTTCGGCGCCGAGCGCATCCACCAGCACATGCGCCGCGCCACCCAGAACTGGCAGCACCGCGCCTGGTACTTGCAGGCCGACCTTGCCAACTTCTTCGTCTCGATCGACAAGCGCGTGCTCGAGCAGGTGCTCTTTGCCCGCGTCGACGAGCCCGAGCTGCGCGCGCTGATCCGCCAGATTCTCTGGCACGACCCGACGCGCAACCCGATACAGAACAGCCCCGACTACCTGTTCGACTGCGTGCCGCCGCACAAGAGCCAGTTCTTCGCCAACGTCTACATGGACGCCCTCGACCAGCACGTAAAGCGCGAGCTCAAGGTGCGCTGGTACGGGCGCTACGTCGACGACGTGGTGCTGATCGGCCACGACCCGGGCGAGCTCAACGCCGCCTTCGCCGCCATGGAGGCCTTCGTCGGCGAGCGCCTGGGCATGCGCTTTCACCCCAAGAAGACCACGCGGAACACTGTCGACAAGGGCATCAACTTCTGCGGCCAGATCCTCAAGCCGCACCGCAAGTACGTGCGCGCCCGTACCGCCCGGGCGATGAAGCGCCTCGCCGCCGATCCCGAGCGCTACACCGACCCCGAGCACTGGGCGGCGCGCCTGAATAGCTACCTCGGCCACTGCCAGCACGCCAATACCTGGCGGCTGCGCAAGCAACTGGCCATCGACACCGGTGCGCGTTTCGCGCCCCGCCTGACCAAAGTCATCACCCAGAGGAAGACCGCATGAAACACGTCACCGCCTGCTACGTCGATGCCCGCGACGGCCTGCCCGCCACTGAGGCCCCGCTGCGCCACGGCCCCGCGCTGCCCAGCGGCGCCCTGGTCGTCGACGCCGTCGATCGCCGCCAGAGCCCCGCGCTGATCATCGGCCGCCTGCCCGTCGACGAACCGCTGGCTACCGGCATGCAGCTCGTCGACGAAGCGCGCTACACCGAGCTGCTCGACGATTACCACGCCTGGCGCGACGCGCTCGCCGCCGACGCCCGGCAGGACACCCTTGCCGCGCTCGCCGACTACCGCTACCAGGTAGAGACCGCCGGCATCGAGATCGACGGCCAGCAGATCCTGACCGACCGCGAGAGCCAGGCCCAGCTGACCGGCACCTATCAGTCGCTGTCGCAGCCGTTCGTGGACAGCATCGACTGGAAAGCCGCCGGGGGCTGGATCACCGTCACCGAGGCCGAGCTGCGCCCGATCGCTGAGGCTGTCGCCAAGCACGTGCAGGGCTCATTCACCGCCGAGCGGCGGGTGGCCGAAAGCCTCGACACGACCACCGACTACCGCACCGCCTTCGACGAGGCGCTGGCGGCCGTCAAGGAAGAGCAGGCGGCAGCGGCGACTGCCGCATGATCGGCATCACGGCATACCAAGCCCGCCGCCCGGCGGGCTTTCTTTGAACCACTGCCAGCGGAGCCACGCAGCGCCTCACGCGATCCTGATCACTACCACCGGAAGTCCACCTGATCAGGTAAACGAGGCACAGCAATGGCTGACAAGTTTCTTCACGGTGCCGAGGTGCTGGAGATCGACACCGGGCCACGGCCGATTCAGACCGTGCGCTCGAGCGTCATCGGCATCGTCGGCACGGCGCCGGATGCCGAGGGCCCCACGGCGGCGACACTCACCATCGGCAGCACCGCTGCTGGCGCGGCCGTCGATTACACCGCCGTCGAGACCGGCACCAACGGCAACAACATTCGCATCCGCTACACCAATCCCGGTACCGCCAGCGCAACGCTGGAGGTCACCGTGTCCAGCAGCGACATCACCGTCGCGCTGGCTACCGATACCGATGGCAACGTGACGTCCACCGCGGCCGACATCGTGAGCGCCGTCAACGCTTCCGCCGAGGCCTCGGCCCTGGTCCTCGCGGCCTTGCCGGAGGGGGCGAGTGGGGCAGGGCTGGCGCGGGCGCGCGATTATCTCTCGCTCACCGGCGGCGCGGCCGAGCCGTTCCCGCTCAACGTGCCGACCCTGATCGCCGGCAGCCGCACCGAGGCGGCCCGTCTGGGCACGGCTGGCACGCTTCCGGACGCGCTCGAAGGCATCTTCGATCAGATCGGCGCCGTGGTCGTCGTGGTGCGGGTCGAGGAGGGCGTCGACGAGCAGTCGACGATGGTCAACGTCGTGGGCGGCGTGAACAGCACGACCGGTCAGCTGGAAGGCCTGCACGCGCTGGTGGGTGCCGAGTCTGTCGTCGGGTTCTCCCCGCGCGTGCTGCTGGCGCCCGGCTTCACGCATCAGCGCGACCAGGGGCTGCGCAATGCCGTAGTCGCCGAGATGATCGGTATCGCCGATCGCATGCGGGCGGTCATCATCGCCGACGGGCCGAACACCACCGACGACGCAGCCCAGCAGTACGCCAACGACTGGGGCAGCGCCCGGGTCTACATGGTCGACCCGTGGGTCAAGGTGCTGCGCAGCGACGGCAGCTACGTCGATCAGCCGCCCAGCCCGCGCGCAGCCGGCATCATCGCCAAGATCGACAACGATCTGGGCTTCTGGTGGTCGCCGTCGAACAAGCCCATCGTCGGTATCGTCGGCACATCGCGCCCGGTCGATTTCTCCCTGGGCGACGCCAACGCGCGGGCGAACCTGCTCAACGAGGGCGGCATCGCCACGATCATCCGGCAGGACGGCTACCGCCTGTGGGGCAATCGGACCCTGACCGATGACACCAAGTGGATGTTCCTATCGGTACGCCGCACGGCGGACATGATCAACGACAGCATCCTGCGTGCCCATCTGTGGGCCGTCGACCGGAACATCACCACGACCTACGTCGACGACGTGACCGAAGGGGTCAACGCCTACATCGCCGGGCTCAAGGCTCAGGGCGCGGTGCTGGGTGGCCGTTGCTGGCCGGATCCTGATCTCAACACGCCCGCCAACATCCAGCAGGGCAAGGTGTACTTCAACTTCGAGTTCACCCCGCCGTATCCGGCCGAGCACATCACCTTCCGGTCGATGCTGGTGAATGACTACATCGAGGAGGTCTTCGCCTGATGGCTGCTCGCGACATCATCAAGAACATGACGGTGGCCGTCGACGGCCGCGGCTATGCCGGCAACGTCGACGAATACACCCCGCCCGCCCTGACGCTCGTGACCGAGGACTACCGTGCCGGCGGCATGGATGCGCCGGTCACGCTCGACATGGGCATGGAGCCCCTCGAAACCTCGTTCGTCTTGTCGGCCTACGACGCCGACGTGCTGCGCCAGTTCGGGGTGGCCGAGGGCAGCCAGGTGCCGTTCGTTGGCCGCGGGGCGATGGAGTCCTACGACGGCACCGTGAAGGGCACCGTTCACACCATGCGCGGCAAGATCACTAGTCTCGATCGTGGCACCTGGACGCCGGGCACCAAGGCGACCATGACCGTCACCATGCGGCTGGATTACTACCGCGAGGTACACGACGGCCAGACGATCCACGAGATCGATGTCGTCAACGGCATCCGCACCATCGACGGCACGGACCGGATGCAGGAAATCCGAACCGCACTCGGCCTGTAACGATCACGGCAGCCGCGGCAGTGCTTGGTCGGCTTCGGCCGACCTTTTTTCTCTCCGATAGCAGGGCAGTCCCATGACCGAGAAGACCCCCGATTACCTGGCCTACAGCGAAGCCGGCCATTGTGACATCACGCTGCCGCGCCCTGTGCAGCTCTCAGGCGTCGAGCAGACGACCCTGCGCATGCGTGAGCCCACCGTCGAGGACCAGATCGTCGCGTCCGAGCTCAGGGGCAGCGATGCCCACAAGGAAGTCACCATGTTCGCCAACCTGTGCGAGATCTCGCCCGACGATATTCGGCGCATGCCGATGAAAGCCTGGCGTCGGCTGCAGGAGGCCTACCAGGGTTTTTTGGACTAGACGCCCGGGATGTTCGCCAGCTGGTGCTGGCGATGGCGTCACATACCGGCTGGTCGCTGCAGGAGATCAGCGCCCTGCGGATCAGTCGGTTCATGTGGTGGGTCGACGGCCTGCCGCGTCGCAAGCCTGAGAGGTGACGGATGGCGAATCAGCGGCTGAACGCACTCATCAATATCGGCGGTACCGTCAGCAAGGCGTTCACGTCGTCGGTCGGGCTGACCCAGGAGAAGATCAGCGGCATCGGCGATGCCATCAAGGACGTCGAGCGGCAGCAGCGCCGCGTCGATCGCTTCGATATTCCCGGGCTGCAGGAATCCCGCGACCAGCTGCGTCAGGCACGTCGCAACGTCCGGCAGCTCTCCGGCGAGCTCGAGCAGAGCCGGGCCAGCACCCGCGAGGCGGGGCGGGCCTATGACGCTGCTCGCGATCGTGTCGCTGATTTGGCCGACCAGATGCGCCGGGCTGACGAGCCCAGCGAGGTGCTGCGCCACGACTTCGAGGAAGCGAAGAAGGAGGCCGAGCGGCTGGGCAAGGCCTTCACCCAGGCCGAGAAGGAGACCTCCCGGCTGGCGCGGGAGCAGAAGACGGCCAAGCGCAGCGCCTCGGCGCTGGATGATCAGTTCAAGGAGCAGCTCGGCACCCTGCGTCGCACACGCGACCAGCTCCAGGAAGCCGGCGTCGACACCAGCAATCTCTCCGATGAAAGCGAGCGACTCGCCCGGAAGCTGGAGAAGCTGAAGAAACGTCAGGAAGCCTGGCAGCGCGTGCAGTCCTCCGGCGGCGACATTGGCAGCACCTTCAGCAAGATGAACACCGAGGTCGGCGCGCTGGCGCGCAATGTCGGCGTGCTGGGCGGCACGGTCACGGCAGTGGTCGGCGGAACGGTGCATACCTTCGCGGCAAGTGCCGAAGAAACCGACCAGTGGGCCAAGCGCCTCGGCCTCGCCACGTCCGAGCTGTCGCAGTGGCAGTACGCCGGCCAGCAGTTCGGCGTTCAGTCCGACGCCATGATCGACGCCTTCAAGGAAATGTCGATGCGCGCCGACGAGTTCGTGACCACTGGCGCCGGCCCAGCAGCGGAAGCATTTCAAAGACTGGGGCTCTCGCAGGAAGAGCTGAACAGGGTGTCCGATGACACCGGCGCGATGATGGGGATGGTGCTCGGCAAGATTCGCCAGATCGACGACGTCGCCAAGCGGCAGCGCATCGTCGACGAGGTCTTCGGCGGGCAGGGCGGCGAGCAGCTCGCCGAGATGGCCAGCCTCTCGGCCGACGAGCTGGGCCGCCTGATGCGCGAAGCCGACAAGCTGGGCGTGACCATCGGCGGCAAGGCCGCCAAGGATGCGCGAGAGTACATGACCGCCTGGCGAGGCGTGAAGGGCGCGATGATGGGGGTGCGCGACACTTTCGGCGCGGCACTCATGCCCATCATCACTCGCGGCTTCAACCGGTTCACCGACTACGTCAAGGCGAACCGCGACGAGATTAAGGCGCTGGCGAAGGATCTAGGCAGCCGCTTCAAGGCGTCATTGCCGGTCATCGGCGACATCGCCCGCGGCTTCGCTGATGCGGCGCGCACGGTAGGGCATGTGACCACCACGGTGGCCGGGCTGGTGGGCGGCTTCGACAACCTGGCGATGATCGCCGGCGTTGCGTTCAGCGCCAAGGCGATCGGCTCGATCTTCTCGTTCGGCAGCGCGCTGTTCAGTGCGGGCAGTGCGGTTGTCTCGCTGGCCGGCGGGTTGCCGGTGATAGCAACGGGCATCAAGGCCATTGGCATGGCGCTGATGACCACTCCGCTCGGCATCGTTACTGCCCTGGCAGGCGCCGCCTTCCTGATCTACGAGAACTGGGACTGGATCGGACCCTGGTTCGGCAAGCTGTGGGACGGCATCAAGGGCGTCGCCGAGTGGGCGTGGGACGGGCTCAAGTCGGTCGTTTCCTGGTCGCCGCTGGGCATCATCGCCCGCAACTGGGACGTCATCACCGGCTGGTTCGGCGGGCTGTGGGATGGCGTCAAGGCCGACGCCCAGGTCGGCTGGTCTGCTCTCGGCTCGATCCTCGACTGGTCGCCGCTCGACACCATCAGCAACGCCTGGAGCGGGATCACTGGCTGGTTCAAAGGCCTGTTCGACACGACCAACGCGGATGCCGACGCCGCCTGGGCGGCCTTCAATCAGGTGTTCAGCTGGTCACCACTGGAGACCATCAGTAACGCCTGGGGCGGGATCACCGGCTGGTTCGGCGGGCTGTGGGATGGCGTCAAGGCCGACGCCCAGGTCGGCTGGTCTGCTCTCGGCTCGATCCTCGACTGGTCGCCGCTCGACACCATCAGCAACGCCTGGAGCGGGATCA
>Ga0209300_1000453_pt1 | contig 21314 bp, 16 predicted proteins | sample Shrwel_input2_RT_FD_187535 | JGI IMG/M metagenome (GOLD analysis project Ga0209300, IMG submission 187535) | Subsurface microbial communities from deep shales in Ohio, USA - Utica-3 well 1 S input2 RT (SPAdes) (version 2) ... | reverse complement strand
GAATTGCCCTGGCAGCTGCTTCTATAGAAAAATTTGCGACAGAAATTAGAAATTTACAGCGGACAGATATTCTGGAGGTTGAAGAAGGTTTCCGCAAAGGTCAGAAGGGTTCATCGGCCATGCCTCATAAAAAAAATCCAATTGTTTGTGAGCGCTTAAGTGGGCTGGCCCGGGTAATCCGCGGTAATGTGGTTCCGGCCTTAGAGAATGTTACACTTTGGCACGAAAGAGATTTAACCCATTCCTCAGTTGAGCGGGTCATACTGCCAGATAGTGCAGTTTTACTGGATTATATGTTAGTTAAATTTAAAGGGGTAATGGAAGAACTGGTAGCCAATGAGGATAATATGAAGCTCAATCTTGAAAAAACTTTGGGCCTCACCTTTTCTCAGCGCCTAATGCTGGCTTTAGTCGAAAAAGGACTGCGCCGTGAGGAAGCTTATGAGCTGGCCCAGCGGAATGCAATGACTGCCTGGGAGGAAAAAACAGATTACAGAAAACTGATTACTGCTGATCAGGACATTAGAGGATATTTAAGTGAAGAGGAGCTTGATCGAATTTTTGACTGGCAGGCTTATTTAAAAAATATTGACCAGATTTTTGAGCGCACAGGACTTCTCTAAGGTGAGCGTTTATTTAAGCTGGAGCTTTTTAGCTGCGATAATTTAATTTTAAGCCGCCTAGAAGCCCTTGTTAGCAAATAAAGGATGCACTTTTGTTAATTTTTTGTTAAACTATAGTTAAGAGCTAATAATAGTTAAGAGATAATAGTAGAGATGAGAAGTTTTAAATTAAAGAATAAGTGAGGAGAGAAATTAAATGTCTAATAAGATAGTTGTTGGTGCACAGTGGGGAGATGAAGGTAAGGGTAAAATTACCGATATGCTGGCCAAAACTGCTGATTTAGTTGTTCGTTATGGTGGTGGAAATAATGCCGGCCACACTGTAATAGTTGGTGAAGAAAAATTTGAACTGCATTTAATTCCATCTGGAATTTTATATGATGATAAAAAATCTGTACTTGGTGGAGGAGTAGTAATCGATCCTGAGGCCATGGTAGAAGAGATGGAAGGCCTGGAGGAGAGAGGAATTTCATTGGCAAATCTCTATATTTCTGAGACTGCTCATGTAATTATGCCCTATCACAGAATGCTGGATGCTCTGGAGGAAAAACGCAAGGGTGACAGTAAAATTGGAACTACCGGTAAAGGTATTGGCCCCTGTTATACTGATAAAACTGCCCGTCGTGGAATCAGAATTGCCGATCTGCTGGATGAAGGCAGATTAAGAGCAAAACTGGAAAAAGCGCTGGATTATCACAATGTATTATTAGAAAAAGTGTATAATGCAAAAAAGCTGAAAGCTGACGAGATCATTAAAGCATATCAGCCATACATAGAAAAATTGAGACCATATGTGACAAACACTTCTCTGCTGCTCAACGAAGCTCATAAAAAGAATCAGAAAATATTTTTTGAAGGTGCACAGGGAACATTACTTGATATAGATTATGGTACATATCCTTTTGTCACTTCTTCCAACCCGACTGCAGGTGGAGTCTGTACTGGAACTGGAATGGGACCGACAACGATAGATGATGTAATTGGAGTTACCAAAGCCTATCTGACAAGAGTTGGAGCAGGCCCCTTCCCAACAGAATTGGATAATGAATGGGGAGAATTTTTAAGAGATAAAGGCCACGAATTTGGAGTAACCACCGGTCGACCACGCAGATGTGGCTGGCTGGATATTCCGATTTTAAAACATGCAGTCCGCGTTAATGGTTTAACCGAAATTGCTCTAACTAAAATAGATGTTTTAACCGGAATGGATGAGATTAAGGTCTGTACAGCCTATAAGCACGGGGAAGAAATAGTGGAAGAATTCCCACCGTATTTAGAAAGTGAGATTCCCTATGAGCCAGTTTACGAAAAATGGCCCGGCTGGGAAGAAGATATCACAGGAGTTAGAGATTATGATAAACTGCCCGAAAATGCCCAAAGATATATAGAAAGAATTGAAGAATTAGTTGGAGTTCCGGCCAGGATTATCAGTGTTGGCCCGGGCCGGAAACAGGCAATTATCAGATAAATAAAAGATGAGGAGGATCGGTTATGAAGGTACTAATAGTAGGAGATGGAGGTAGAGAGCATGCCTTAGCCTGGAAACTTTATCAGAGTGAAAATATAGATAAAATTTATGCAGCTCCAGGTAATGATGGGATGTTAGAAATCGCAGAAAGAGTTGATATTGAAGCAGATGATTTAGAATCACTGGCAGATTTTGCTAGCGAAAATGAAATAGGAATGACTGTAGTTGGCCCCGAAGAGCCACTTGTGGCAGGAATTGTTGATTATTTTGTAGAGCGGGGTATACCGATCTTCGGACCTAAAAAACAGGCAGCACTGCTTGAAGGCAGTAAAGCCTTTGCCAAGGAAATTTTAGATAAGTATAATATACCTACAGGTGAATATGAGGTTTTTACTGATCCGGATTCAGCCCTTAATTATCTTGAAAATGCCGAATACCCACTTGTTGTTAAAGCCAATGGTCTGGCAGGTGGTAAGGGAGTAATTGTTGCTCCTAATTATCAGGCTGCTCAGGATGCAGTAACCAGGATTATGGAGGATAAGGCCTTTGGCGATGCCGGTGATAGAATTGTTGTTGAGGATTTCATCGAGGGAGAAGAAGTTTCAGTTTTTGCTCTGACAGATGGCCAGACAATTTTGCCGGTAACCAGCACCAGAGAGCACAAAGCTGTTTTTGAAGGAGAGGAAGGTCCAAATACCGGGGGAATGGGCTCCTATTCACCTTCACCCTATGTTGATCAGGAGATGATGGATCAGATCTGCAGAGAAATTTTGAGACCGACCCTGCATGCTCTAAACAGTGAGGGTATTGATTACAGAGGAGTTATGCATGTTGGTATTATCTTAACAGAAAATGGTCCAGAGGTAATTGATTATAATGCTCGTTTTGGTGATCCGGAAACTCAGGTAATTATGCCGCTTCTAGCAGAAGACCTGCTGGAGCTGATGCAGATGACCAATGATGTTAAATTAAAGTATAAGAAAGAAATTGAAATCTACAGTAGTGACGCAGTCTGTGTGGTACTTGCTTCTGCAGGTTATCCCTTAACCTATACTACAGGTTATGAGATTAAAGGTCTGGATGAACTAAGTTATCACGATGATTTAATTGTATTTCATTCCGGCACCCGCCTGGAAGATGATAAATATTATACTGATGGTGGTAGAGTTGTAGGGATGACAGTTGTTGGTGAGGGTATTTTGAGTGTAATTGATTCAGTCTATGATTATATTAATGAAGTAGAATTTAAAGATATGCATTACAGAACTGATATCGGCTTTACTATTTCCAATGTACCTGAAGCTGCAGTAGAATAAATATTTCTTGCATTTATCTTTTAAAATTAGTATAATAAACTTGAGTTTTAAGCTTATGATTAAAAAGGGCGGGTACTAATTTAATTATTGTGCCTGACCTTTTTTTGATATGACAGTTTAGTTGTTTATAGGTTCAGATGCTTTAATTTTAGAAAGCTGATACCTACCGCTACTTAGGAGGCAAAGCTAATGTTTAAAAGATTAAAATGCGATATTAACGCAGTTTTTGATAGAGATCCAGCAGTTGATAATCTGCTGGAAGTTATTCTGGCCTACTCAGGTTTACATGCCCTGCTTTTTCACCGCTTTTCTCACTGGCTTTATACAAAGGGGCTGCGGACTCTTCCGCGCCTTATTTCTCAGCTAGCCCGTTTTTTAACTGGGATTGAAATTCATCCGGGAGCTAAAATTGGCTGTGGCTTTTTTATTGATCATGGAATGGGTGTTGTGATTGGTGAGACGACTGAGATAGGAGAAAATGTAACTCTTTATCAGGGGGTTACCCTCGGCGGAACCGGTAAAGAAAGAGGTAAACGCCACCCGACTATTGGCAATGATGTTGTTGTTGGAGCAGGTGCCAAGGTGCTCGGCAATATTAAAATCGGTGATGATGCAAAAATTGGAGCTGGCTCTGTAGTCTTAAAAGACGTAGAAGAGAATTCTACTGTTGTCGGTATTCCAGGAAGAGTTGTGGCTCGTGCCGGTGCCAGAGTCCATCCGGAAAATGATTTAAAACATGCTGATTTGCCGGATCCAATTCAGGATAAACTATTAGAACTGGAAAGAAAGTTTTCCAAACTTAAAGAGGAAATTTTAACTAAAGATTCAGATGAAGATAAAATTTAAAACTAAGATTATATTAATGGCAGCTTTCGGATAGCTGTCATTTTTTTCTTGTTGTGATATAATAAATACAAACAGCTAAATAATGAGTAATAAATTTATATAGCAAAAATTAACTGAAGATTTAAAATTTTAGACCGGGGAAGTGAAAATAATGTTTTTAAAAGAGGGAAAGATAGAAAGATATCTAAAAGATCTCAAATCAGTATTAAATCAGAAAGAAATATTAATTGAGAATTTCAAAAAATACCCAGCCAGCATCGAGAATAAGTCACTGCCGGATTTTTCTAAACTGCAGGCAGAAGACTTTAGAGTCGGGGAAAATTGGGGTGGAAAAGATAAAAGCTGCTGGTTTAAGGCAGAAATTGAGGTGCCTGCAAGCTGGAAAGACCTGCAGGGTAATATCTATTTAGAAATTATCCCGGGTCGGTCTCATCCCGGCGGCTTAAGTGGTGCAGAATCTCTGTTCTATTTAAATGGCAGGGCTTTACAGGGGTTAGATCGCAATCACAAGCTGGTTAAATTGAACGAAAATGACTTAGAAAATAAAAGTTTAGAAATAGCAGTTAAAGCTTTCAGTGGACTTGGAGCTGAAAAACAGCAGTTTAAAAGGGCTGCTCTAATATTTAGAGACCAACATCTAGAAGAGTTCTACCGACTGGCAGAGACAGTTAAAGAGTCAATAGATACAATGGCTGCAGGTGATAATCTGCGGCAGCAGCTTTTAAACATACTCAATCAGGCCTTAAATCTGATTGATTTTAGAAAAGCCGGCTCCAAAAAATTTCTGCAGACTGCAGCTGAAGCCAAGCAATATCTTAAAGAAAAGCTGGCAGAATTGAAAAGTAAATCAAATCTACCTCAGATAACTGCAGTTGGTCATTCTCACATTGATGTAGCCTGGCTCTGGCAGCTGCTGCATACCAGAGAAAAAACAGCTCGGACATTTTCTACAGTCTTAAAACTGATGGATGAATATCCAGAATACACTTTTGTGCAGTCCAGTCCTCAGCTATATAAATTTATTAAAGAAGATTATCCTGAAATCTATGCCAAAATAAAAGAAAAAATCAGGGAAGGGAAATGGGAAGTCACCGGCGGCATGTGGGTTGAAGCAGACTGCAATCTGACTTCAGGTGAATCTCTGGTCAGACAGTTTCTGCATGGACAGCGCTTTGTTAAAGAAGAATTTGATCTTGACTGGAATATCCTCTGGCTGCCTGATGTTTTTGGCTACTCCTGGGCCCTGCCCCAGCTCATTAAAAAAAGTGGAATGAAGTATTTTATGACAACCAAAATCAGCTGGAGTCAGTTTAACCGCCCTGAATATGATACTTTTAGCTGGCGGGGTATTGATGGTACAGAAGTTTTGACACATTTTATCACAACACCTGAGGTCAATAATGACGAAGCTTTTTACACTTACAACGGGCTTTTAAATCCAGAATCAGTTAAAGGTAGCTGGGATAATTATCAGCAAAAAGAAATTAATGATCAGCTGCTTTTAGCATATGGCTGGGGTGATGGTGGTGGAGGTCCAACCAGGAAGATGATTGAAGCAGGTAGAAAAATGCAGCAGATTCCCGGACTGCCGGAGATAAAGTTTGGAAGTGCTGAAAATTATTTTGAGGATCTGGCAGATCGAGTAAAAGATAATCCTAATTTACCTGTCTGGGATGGAGAACTCTATCTGGAGTATCACCGGGGTACCTATACTTCTCAGGCTGAGATCAAAAAAAATAATCGTAAAGCAGAAATTATGCTGCATGATACAGAGTTATTTAGATCTTTTGCTGGCCTGGAAACTGATCTGGAATATCCAGCTCATAAACTTAACTCAAATTGGGAGCTCTTACTTAAAAATCAATTCCATGATATTCTACCTGGCTCTTCAATTAAAGAAGTATATCAGGATAGTGCAGCAGAATTTAAGGAACTTTTCAGCTCAACAAAGCTAGAGTTAAAGAGCGGTCTTGAAAAAATAGCGGCGCAGATTAAAGGATCAGAAAAAAAGCTGGTTGTTTTTAATTCTCTTCCCTGGCAGCGCTCAGGCTATATCGAATTTGACGGCCGAAAAATAATGATTGATGACCTGCCGGCCAGCGGTTACAAAGCCTACAATATTGTGGAAAACAGTCAGGGGCTAAAACTGGAAGCAGAAATAGCTGCCCAAAAAGAAGCCGATTTTAAAGAAAGCCAGATTAATTATTTAATTGCCAGGAGTAAAGGCCAGGCAGCCGGAGCAGCAGTCCCAAAAAACCTGCTTAAATTAGAAACAGAAAAAAATCTGATTGAAAACAGGTATTACCGAATAAAATTAAATGCTCAGGGACAGCTCATTTCAATTTATGACCGTCAGTATCAGCGAGAAATAATAGCTGCAGGTAAAAAGGCAAATTTGCTTCAGGCTTTTGAAGACAGACCGATGCGCTTTAATGCCTGGGATATAGATATTTATTATCAGGAAAAAGAATATGCTGTAGATCAGCTCCAGGAAATGAAAATAAGTAAATATACGGATCGAATAGTTGTTGATTTTAAGTGGAAGTTTCTGGATTCAACAATCTGGCAGCAGATGATTGTTTATGCCAATCAGAGGCGGATAGACTTTAAAACTGATGTGGACTGGCAGGAGGAGCAGATTCTGCTGAAGACTGCTTTCCCGGTTGATCTGCGCAGTACTAAGGCCACTTATGAGATTCAATTTGGGAATGTGGAGCGAAATACTCACTGGAATACAAGCTGGGATTATGCTAAATTCGAAACTGTGGGCCATAAATGGGCGGATCTATCTGAAAGAGATTATGGAGTCAGCCTCTTAAATGACTGCAAATATGGTTATGATATTAAGGATCAGACAATGCGCCTGACATTAATCAAATCAGGAATATATCCAGATCCAACAGCTGACCAGGGCCAGCACAGTTTTACCTACAGCCTCTATCCCCACGGAGGAGACTGGTTTAAAGCCGAAACAGCAAAAGAAGCCTATGATCTTAATTATCCCCTGCAGACAGTAATCACTCAGAGTGATTCGGGAGAACAGCCACAGCAGAAATCTTTTGTGGAAGTTGAGGCTGAGAGTACAATTTTGGAGACAGTTAAAAAGGCAGAAGACAGTGATGCTTTGATTTTGAGATTCTATGAATATGGTAATCGCAGAGAAAAAGTTAGAGTTGCTCTGAAGAGAAAAATTAAAAAAGTCAATGAATCTAATTTGATTGAGGAAGATATAGCTGAAATTGAATCAGAGTCCAGTAATTTTGAATTTGAAATTAAACCATATGAGATAAGAACATTTAAAGTGAAATTATAATTTGGGGGAACTAAAAATGAAAAAAAGAGTACTGGGAAATACCGGACTGGAAATTAGTCTGCTGGGTTTTGGTGGTTTTCATCTGATTGAAATACCTGCTGATCAGGCAGCTGATCTATTAAATACTTATTTGGACAGAGGTGGGAATTACCTGGAAACAGCTGCTTCCTATGGAGATGGAGAATCAGAAAAGAAAATTGGAGAAATAGTAAAAAAGAGGAGAGATGAACTGATTCTGGCCAGTAAGACTGGTGTTAGAGATGCTGAAGGTGCTATGGCGGAAATAGATCGCAGTCTAAAGAACCTGCAGACAGATCATCTTGATATAATTTTCATGCATGGAGTAGGCGATAAAGCTGATCTGGAATCTATACTGGAAGCCGGTGGCTCACTGGAGGCTGCAAAAAAAGCAAAAGCAATGGGTAAGGTTAAACATATTGGGATTACCGCCCACGGTCAGCCGGATGTTTTGATTGAAGCTTTAAAAACAGGAGAATTTGAAGTAATGATGACTCATTTCAATTATTTTGATAACTTTAATTTTCCTAAATTAGAAAAAGAACTGCTGCCTCTGGTTAGGGAAAAAAATATAGGAACACTCTGCATGAAACCACTTGCAGACGGATTTTTGTGGCAGAATGTTGAAGATGCCTTTCGCTATGTATTTTCGCTGCCGATAGATGCTGTAGTTACAGGAATGAACAGCAGAGAAATGCTGGAACAGGATCTTGAACTGGTTGAAGAATTTGAAGCAATGACAGCGGAAGAAAAGGAAGAGTTATTTACTAATGCAGAGGAATTAGGAGATTATATCTGTCGCCAGTGTGATAAATGTAGTGTATCTGATGAGTATGGAGAAAATATAAAAGATCTATTTAGAATGGAAGGTTATTATGATCGCCAGATGTATGACGGCAGGCCGAGAAATCCTGCTGACTATGCTCTGCGTGACCGCCTTCGTTTCTGGTTTGGAGATCAAAAACTGGCAGAAGCAAGATATAAAAAGTTGGAAGTAAAAGCGGCAGATTTATTAAATAAAGCAGATAAATTTAAAGCCTGTAAATATGGTCTTGATATAAAAAACAAATTAGAAATTGTTGATTATAAACTGGGAGAAAGTGAAGTTATGCAGTAGAAAAAATAAATATTATATAGAAAAAAGGCTCAGCATTTTCTGCTGAGCCTTAAAAATTTTCTTAAATCTTATAATTTAATTAACTCATATTCTCTACTGCCCATTCCAATTTCTGCGGCATATTCAATCTGTCTGACTCCACCATCAGTACTTGGATGAACTGCCTTAAATTTATTATCTCCAGGTTTTAAATCGCGGTCTTCCAGCATTCCTTTTGGCTCTGCTTGGTTAACCAGATCTAAGGAAGCCTGCTCAAGGGCAACCGGGTCTTTAGAAGCTAAAATACCAATATCATTAACGATCGGGCGGTCACTCCAGCCGGCACAGTCACAGTCAGGAGAAACATTTGTAATAAAATTGATATAAACATTTTTGCGGTCCTTAACTATCCCCTGAGTAAATTCTACCTGTCGTTCTTCCATTCCCTCACTGGTAGATTCCCATTCAACAGAAATTGCATCAGTTGGACAGGTAACCACACATTCTCCACAACCAATACAAATTTCATGGTCGATGGTACTTTCCTGATCATTGATGGTGATACAGTCTACCGGACAATGTTTAACACACTGCATACATTTAATACATTCAGATTCTGTAATTTCTGGCAGTACGGCTGAATGCATCATCTGCTTACCGGCTCTACTACCGAGTCCCATGCCGATATTTTTAAAAGTTCCACCAAAACCGGACAGCTCGTGGCCTTTAAAATGAGCCAGACTGATTAAAACATCAGCATCCAGAACTTCTGAGGCAATACGTACCTTATCAAAGTGCTTGAGATTAACTTCAACCTCAGTTGAGCCTTTTCCTGTCAGACCATCGGCAATGATTATTGGTGCCTGGACAGTGGCATAACCAAAACCGTTTGCGATTGCTGCATTTAAGTGGTCAACAGAATTTGAGCGCTCACCGCTATAAAGAGTGTTAGCATCAGTCAAAAATGGTTTTCCTTTTAGTTTTTTTGCTATTTGAACTATTTCTCTTGTAAAAACCGGTCTGATAAAAGCTGTGTTGCCGGGTTCCCCAAAATGCTGTTTGATTGCTACAAAGTCATCTTCTGCAATTAATTCGTGAAAACCTGCTTTATAAAATAATTTCCCCAATTTTTTAATCAGACTTTCGCTTCCAGATGAAGCCTTCATATCTGCCATAAAAACTTTACTAGCCATAATAATCTCCCCTTTTTTATTTCCTTAATTAAAGTTTTAGAAATCTATTTTTTATTATACGATATTTTAGTTGATTAAACAAACTGAAATCTTATTACTTTAATTTGATAATTAAAGTGCAGGGCCCTTTTTTGATGTTTTTTAGAATTATTAAAGGGATTTAGCGAAATTTGTCTAATAATAAATGTAGTATCAACAATTATTATTGATTATAAAGAGGTGAAAAAATGCTGAATAATAAACGAGATATACTAACAGATATTTTTGATAATCTAAATGATATTATCTGGTCAATTTCCTGGCCAGACTTAAAAGTTAAATTTGTAAGTCGGGCGGTTGAAGACATAATTGGTTATTCAGCAGCAGAATTTATGGCTGATCCCCTGCTTTTTCAGCAGGTAACTCATCCGGAGGATAGGTTTATCAATGATCAGATTCTAGAAAAATTAAAAAAAGATGGTTATGCCGAAAGAGAGCTTCGCTTAATCAGTAAAGATGGCAGTGTTAAATGGGTTCACGACAAGGCAAAGCTTTTTTATGACCGAAAAGGTAAGCCTGTCCGTTTAGAAGGTGTGATGAGAGATATCACTGAAAGAAAAAAAGCTGAAGAAAAATTAAGATATAATCGCCAGCGCTATGAGACTATTTTTAAATCAGCACCTATTGGAATTTTGATCGAAGATGCTGCGGGAAAGATTATTGAAGTTAACCAGGTTTTATGTGAGATGACAGATTTTAGAAAAGAGGAACTGGAAGGTGCCAATGTATTAGATAAATTTGTATTGCAAGAATATAAGGAGCTGGCTCGAGAAAATATGAGACGGATAATTAGTGGTGAGGACTTAGAATTTGATATTGAAACTCCCAAAAAAAATGGAGAAATCATCTATAAATATCTTAAAGAAACAAATATCGTCCTTCCTGACGGTAAAAAGGGAATTATTTCGATGCACCTTGATATTACAGATCGAAAAGTTATGGAAAAAGAATTAAAAGAGAAAAATATTTTATTAAACAGTATTTTAGAGAGTATTCAGGATGGAATCTGTGTTTTAAATCCAGATCTTACAATTCGCTACACAAATGCTAAGATGGACGAATGGTATCAACAGGGACTGTCCCTTAAAGATAAAAAATGTTTTAATGGTTTTTACAGCAAGGAGACAAGCTGTGAGGATTGTCCTGTGATAAAAAGTCTCGAAACTAAAAAGATGGAGTCTGTAGTTAAAAAACTGCCGGATTGGCATGAGCTTGATTATATTGAAATATTCAGCTATCCAATTTTCGAGGAGGAAGGGGAAGAGATTACAGGAATTGTAGAATTTGTGAGAGATATCACTGAGCAGAAAGAGCAGGAAAGAGAAATTAAATATCTGCTCTACCGTGATGCTCTGACTGATCTATATAACCGCCGTTTTTTTGAAGAAGAGATGAAAAGACTTGATACCAAAAGACAGCTGCCGATCAGCCTTATTATGGCAGATGTAAATGGGCTTAAGATCATTAATGACAGTTATGGCCATGATACTGGAGATCAGCTGCTTATAAAGGCGGCAGAAATTTTAAAAAGTGCAGTCCGCGAGGAAGATATTCTGGCTCGACAGGGGGGAGATGAGTTTGCTATTTTGCTGCCGAATACCAGTAAAGAAGAGGTGCTTAAAGTATTGGATCGAATCAAGGCGGAAATCGCTGCTGCTGAACAGGTTGAGATTCCACTTTCAATTGCTCTAGGACAGGCTACTAAAACTGAAGCTGCTGAAGAATTGACTGAGGTACTTAAAAAAGCAGATAACAGGATGTATCAAAATAAATTGTCAGTCAGCAGGAGCAGTAAGAGTAAAATTGTCCAGGGCTTATTAAATATCCTAGAAGCAAAAAGCAGTGAGACTAAAGAGCATGCAGTTCGGATGACTAAAATGGCCTTTGATTTTGGCGAATGTCTGGGTCTTTCTAATTCTGAACTTAATCGGCTTTCACTGCTGGCAACTTTGCACGATATAGGTAAAACTAATATTAACCAGAATATCTTAAATAAACCAGGCCGCTTAAATAAAAAAGAATGGGAGATTATGAAAAACCACTCTGAACAGGGTTATAAAATAGCTTCTTCTTCAGAAGAGTTTGCCCTGGTTGCTGATGATATATTTGCTCATCATGAACACTGGGATGGAAGTGGATATCCAAGAGGGCTGGCTGGAGAGGATATTTCCTATCTTGCACGAATCATTACAATTATCGATGCTTTTGATGTAATGACCCATGATCGACCTTATTCTAAAGCAGTTATGCCAAAGACAGCACTTAAAGAAATTGAAAGCTGTGCCGGCAGTCAGTTTGATCCAGAGCTGGCAGCGGAATTTATAAAGATGTTTTAATAAAATGAAACTCTGAATATTTTAAACATGGAAATAGCCCGGTAGGTTGGGGGTCCTCCGGGCCTTTCACAGGGGAAATTCTTCTATATCAAATTATCGGAGTAAACTTTATTAAAAATCATAAAAATGAATAAAATTGGTAATACAAACTCTAACTTTTATTTAAGCAAAGACTCCAGTTGAGAGGTAACGCTCACCTGTATCAGGTGCGATTACCACAATTCTCTTGTCTTTTCCTACTTCTTCTGCTAATCTAAGAGCGACAGCAACTGCAGCTCCAGTTGAAATACCTGCAAAAATACCTTCCCTGGCTGCTAAATCTCTAGCAGTTGCAAAGGCTTCATCATTTGTTACTTTTTCTACCTGATCTATAATTTCAGTATTTAAAACTTCAGGTATAAATCCAGCTCCAATTCCCTGAATCTTATGTGGTCCAGCTTCCTCACCGGAGATAACAGCTGAGTTTTCAGGCTCTACTGCTACAACCTTAAGATTATTAATTCGCTTTTTAAGTTCCTCACCAGTTCCGGTAATTGTACCACCTGTTCCTACTCCTGCTACAAAATAATCGATTTCGCCCTGAGTTTCAGTAATTATCTCTTTAGCGGTAGTTTTGCGGTGGATATCCGGATTGGCAGGATTGGTAAACTGAGAGGGTATAAAGCCATCTCTTTCAGCAGCAATTTCCTCTGCTTTAGAGATTGCTCCTTTCATACCTTCGGAAGCTGGAGTTAAAACTAATTCAGCCCCATAAGCCTTAAGCATTTGTTTTCTTTCCTGACTCATTGACTCAGGCATAGTTAAAACAACTTGATAACCCTTTGCGGCTCCAACCATCGCAATTCCAATTCCTGTATTACCACTTGTTGGTTCAACTAAAACTCCACCGGGTTTAATTTTGTCGGCTTCTTCAGCCTCTTTAATCATATTATAAGCAATTCTATCTTTTATACTGCCACCAGGGTTAAAACTCTCCAGTTTGAGAACAACCTCAGCAGAATCTTCTTTTGTTAAATTATTTAATCTAACTAAAGGTGTATTTCCTATTAGTTCAGTTATATTATTAAAAATCATAAAACTACTACCTCCTAAAACTCATATCGAGTTAAAATCTAAAGTTGAGCACTTTACTTTGAATTATATTATAATATAGTATTCAAGCACTGTCAACTATATTATAAAAAACGAATATATAGTAATATCTGATAAAGGAACTGTGACAGATTTAATTTTGACATTTTTTTCAAAAAAGGTATAATATAATTATCAAAGAAGTTAATATAGTAAGAGATAAAGACTAAGAAATTTACAGCTTATATTAATATTTTAATTTTATTAACTGTATTAAAGAATAAGATGAGGAGGAATTTAGAATGTCTCAATTTTTTGCAAAGGTATTTTCAACAATGGTTGCTATCTTAGTAGCTGCTTATTTGCTTCCTGGAATTACAGTGACTGGAATCTGGGCCGGCTTTTTTGCAGCAGTAGTTTTAGGTTTTGTCAATGGTTTTATCAGACCAATTTTTACAATCCTGACTATACCATTTACAATCTTAACTTTTGGGTTGTTTTTGCTGGTGATTAATGCAATTATGATTTCCTTAACATCAGTTTTAGTTCCTGGTTTTGCAGTCAGTGGATTTTTCTCAGCCCTAATAGCCTCTGTTATTGTTAGTTTTGTTTCCAGTATTCTTCACAGTATGCTTGAAGATTAATTTTTTGACGTAACTGATCTTTGCGAGGGGGGAAACAATGAAAAAACAATTAAGTATTTTTATGCTCTTGATTTTTATACTGTCTATAATGAACACGGCTGTTTTTGCGGATCAAATAGAACTGCAGAATGGACAGAAACTTAGAGGGGACGTGCAAAATGACAGTCTTGGTTTAGAAACTGTCTATGCCGAATTGAATATTCAGAGACAGTATATCAATAAAATAAATAGAGAAAATGGGGATTTTGTTTTCAGAGCTTCAGAAAATAACAGGTTTAGCGGTCAACTGCTCTCAGAAATCATTTTTCTGGTTAATGGAGATGAGAGAGTTTTTTCTGCTTCCGAAATTATTAGCTTAGATTTTTCTAATAATGATTCCTTTAGTGATAACAAACAGCTTTCTGTAACTTTAAGAAATGAAGATTTTTTCTTTGGTAACACTGTAGAAAACTCTATTAGCATTAATACTTCGCTGGGCAGTCCGCTCAATATTAGTTATGATAATATAATTTCTATTGAATATTTGAGTGGGGAAGATATTTATTTGATCAAAAGAGATAACGCTTCTGATATTAAATCAGATTTAAATGGGAAAAAAATAATAATCTGGCCAGCCGCTGGAGAAATTGTTGAGCTAGAATTTGATTATATCAAGAAAATTGTTTTCAATTAGATTAAATTCTTCAGGATAAGGTGGTATTATTTGTCGAATTTCGACTCTTGCAATAATATGATAATAATAATACAATTAATATGATATTTAATTTAAAATGGAGGTATATTATTAATGGATAATGAACAGCAGCCAAATTATTACGATGAATACGAGATTGATTTAAGGGAATACATAATGCTTTTATGGGATAATAAATTTTTTATAGCTGCTTTTGTAATTATAGCAGTTATAGCAGCTTTTTTGGCTAGTCAATTTTTTATGGATCCCAGTTATGAAACAAAAGCAAGAATTCAGCTTTCAAATTATGAGGGATTATATAGTGAACCCGATACTGCAGTCCAACTTCTGAGTAGTACTGGGTTAATGGGAAAAGTAATGTCTAACCTGGGAATTGAGATGTCGCCAGCAAAGATAAACTCCTATATTAACAATAATTTAACTGTCAGCCAGATTGGAAATACTTCTATTCTCTCACTTACAGTAAAAAATAATGAACCACAATTAACATTAAGTATAGCTGAAGATATTATCGAAAATTTCAAAAGCGATTCTAACCAATATTTTCAAAACAAAATTAAAAGTGAAAGAGAATACATTTCAGCCTTAAAATCTGACCTGGAAGAAATCAGTTCTGATTTAGAAAGCAATCAGGAACTAATTACAGAAAGCAGAAATTCTGGTGATTTAGAAACGGTTTCTTTAATAATTCAAGAAAATTCTTCTTTACAAGATTCTAGAAGAGATCTGCGAAAAGAAATTGAAGAAAGAGAATCTAAATTATTAAACTTTTATTCTTTAGAAGTTCTTGATGCACCATATCTTCCAGAAAACCCAACAGGTCCAAACACTAGACTAAATGTTGCTATTGCAGCAGTACTGGCATTGATGCTGGCGGTATTCATAGTCTTTTTCAAGGAGTTCATGAAAGAAGAGTAAATATAGATAATGAGTCTTTAATCAATAAGAAGAAAAACCCCGGCTGATTTCAAAGTTAAGTTGATCCTGATTAACAAACTTGATCAATTGAAATCACCGGGGTTTAGTTATTTAATTTAAAAAACACCAGTTAAGAGCTTTCTTTTTCCCCTGATGCAGATTATCTAAAGTTTTAAATTTGAGTCTGCCATATTTAGAGCAAAGTTTTTTTAGCTGCTTAATGTATTTCAACTCACTCTGAGCAGCATCATTTTCTGCTCGCTTAAAGATATTTACAATTAACTCTTCTCTTTTAATATTTTTTTTCGGACCAAGTATTTCTTTTTTAAATTTCACAAAACGCTCCTGATTGTATTTTAAAGATTTTTGATAGAGATAATTAAGATTTTCCTGATTATAAAACAAAGCTTTCAATAAGGCAGCAAAGCCAAAATTATAGGGATAAGGAAGTGCATCTGCCGATCTGAGTTCTATATATTTTTTTGTTCTCACATCTGGAAAAACCATAGAGAGAAAATGTTCAAGCTCTTCCATTTTATCGTTTTCCATAACCTCTTTTAAAAGCTTATTTCCAGTATAGATTAATTCACCTTCTTTTTTTCTGATGATAGGCGGTGTGTTTAATAGATATTCAGCATAATCAAAATAACCAAAATCTTTATCAAAAACACCTTCAATGATTCCTGATCGCTGACTGTCACAATTTGTCCAGATTGCTTCTCTGACGCTCGAATCAACTGCTATCTGAGCTTCAAAAAAAGGTGTATTGTCAAAAAGATAATAGATTAAAGGAGATAGGAAATAAGCGACTCTCATTTTTTTAATATAGTCTTCTTCATTTATATAATCAATACTCATCTGAACTGAAGCCGTTCCCTTCATCATGTGATGCGCATATTTGCCTCTGTTTTTAAAATATTTGTACATAAGATCATAGCGTTTTTTAGGAAGCATAGGTATATCTTTAATTAAACTTTCAGGTTGATAACCAAGAACAGCGAGTTTCTGACCTCTTTTATTTAATATTTTTTTGAGTTTGTCAGTAAAACCCAGATAAATATTTTCTATCTGTTTCAAATCAGCATAAGGAACAATGCTTAATTCCAGCTGCCCACCCGGCTCGAGAGTAACATTTTTATTATTGTCTTTTAGTCCAATTAAATTATCACCTTCGTAAACTTTTTCCCAGCCGTCCAGACTTAGCTCGTACAGCAATGATTCTATACCCTGTTTTTCAAAATAACTGACTGCTGTTAGATTTTCTTTTAAAATTAAATGCTCAAATTCCAGACCAATTTTATGATTTTCTTTTTTGCTCTCAGCACTTTTAAAGTAGCTGATAAATGTATCAAGCTGCTTTTGATAATTCATAATCTTTCCTTTCTTATTTTATGTATTTAAGTTAATCCAGGAGCCAAAGTTGTGAATTAAAGTTGATTATTTTTCTTATATATATTATTATAACTCAAATTAGCTTTTCCTGCATTTAAAATCACATTTTTGAAAAATTAATAACTACAGCTGGCAGAAATTGTCGAGCTTTTTGTTTGAATCTCAAAGTTTTTTATAATAAAATTAGAATTGAGAAATTATTCATCAATAATTAAATTTATATACAGGGGAGAATGATAATATGAAAATTACAGTAGCAGGGGCTGGATATGTAGGACTTTCCAATGCAGTTTTACTTGCCCAGAATCACACGGTAACTGCCGTAGATGTGATTGAAGAGAAGGTGGAGATGATCAATCGAAGAGAATCTCCAATAGTTGATGCTGAGCTTGAAGACTATCTGGCAAATAAGGAGCTTGATTTAAAAGCAACAACTGATTCGCTTAAGGCTTACCGTGAGGCCGACTATGTTGTAATTGCAACTCCAACAAATTATGATCCGGAACAGAACTATTTTAATACCAGGACAGTAGAGGCTGTTGTGGCAAATGTTCTTTCATTTAACGAAGATGCGGTAATGATTATTAAATCAACGGTTCCGGTTGGCTATACAAAAGCATTAAGAGAAAAGTTTGATACAGAAAACATAATTTTTTCACCGGAATTTTTAAGAGAGGGTAAGGCTCTTTATGATAATCTCTATCCTTCCAGAATTATTGTGGGAGAGAGATCTGAAAGAGCAGAAGAGTTTGCTAATCTTTTGATAGAAGGTGCAGAAAAAGAAGATATTCCAGTTTTATTTACTGATTCAACAGAGGCAGAAGCAATAAAGTTATTTGCAAATACCTATCTGGCAATGAGGGTTGCCTTCTTTAATGAACTGGATACTTATGCTGAGGTCAGAGATTTAGACAGCAAACAGATTATTGAGGGTGTGGGTTTAGATCCGAGAATTGGAGACCACTACAACAATCCTTCCTTTGGTTATGGTGGTTACTGTCTACCAAAAGACACCAAACAGCTGCTGGCAAATTACGAAGATGTGCCAAACAATATTATGCAGGCGATTGTGGATGCCAACCGAACCAGAAAAGATCACATAGCAGAAATGATAGTTAAACAAAAACCCGAAAAAGTTGGGGTCTACCGCTTAACAATGAAGAAAAACTCCGATAACTTTAGGCAGTCTTCTGTACAGGGAGTTATGAAACGGATTAAAGCTAAGGGAATAGAAGTAGTGGTTTATGAGCCAGCTTTAGAAGATGATCAGTTTTATAGATCAAAAGTTATTAATGATTTAGATGAGTTTAAAGCTGAATCAGAGATTATTATAGCTAATCGAATGGCCCCGGAATTAAAAGATGTGGAAGAAAAAGTTTATACCAGAGATTTATTTAATAATAATTAATGTGCAGGTGCTTTGTACCACCCGGGTTAGATCGATCATTGTCGATTGAATCCGGGTGGTTTTTAAAATTCTACTCCCCCGGTGACGATGATTCCTGCATCGGCAAAAGGGACTATATCGAGCCTGAAGGGTTCGCGCCTTAAGCCAAAACTAAAAACTGCTCCGGGAAAAGTATTCATTTCATGCATCCAGGTATTATATTTTCCATTTTCATCATCATAACCATGAATTATTCCATAAGTGAATTTAGCTGTTATTTCGGTGCTGCCAATTGAAAATAGTTGATAATTAGTTCCCCAGTAAAGATAAATAGTTTTTTGTTCATAAGTGTTTTTAAAGTAGGCAATACCATCTAAATCATTATTTGAATAATGTCTTTCTAATCCAATCAACTGCTGCTGATTATTTTGGTAATCTTTATCGCTGTAATGATGAGTGTGAAAACTTGTCTGCAGATAGTAATTTTCTATTTCAGTTGCAATAATTGGATTCACCAGTAGAAGAATAAAGATTATAGTCAGGTTTATTATTTTGAACCACATTATTAACTACCTCCTCTAAACTTTTAGAGGTTGATTAGGATTATTTATTTTCTAACCAGAAATGTGTCCGTGCGTTATTTAGCTCGCCATCATTGCTTAATGCAATTCCACTATATGGTGTCCAGCCAACAATTTCTGTTACATAGAAAACATCACTAATATCTATCAAAACTGGCATTTTGTCAATAGGGTCCCGCATAGCAATAAATCCTTGCTCACTACTATAACCTCTGACTGTGATCTTCTGACCTTCTGCTTCGAAGTTTTCCAACAGGTCTTTTGTCCTGGCATTAAATAAGGCCTTTCCATTTATTGAAGCAGCAAACCAGGGGTGCATTCTACTTCCCATTCTGATTTCTACTGTGCCAGAAATACTTTCTATTTTTTCCTGGCTCGAATAAGGATAATCTTGATCTGCTTGGGCATCAACAAAGGTAGTCCCCCGGTAGACAATTTTATTTTCCATAAGCTTATCTAGCTGTTGATCAACTATCAGATCGGTATCAAAATTGGCCAGATCATCTTTAATTGACCAGTTTAACAGACGTATTTCGTTAGTTTCCTTTTCTAAGGCATCAATGTTTTCAATAAATAGATCTGTTATTTTAGTTGAAATATAAGCAGTTTCACCATAGGTTAATCTTACAGTTGGGGACTTATTCTCAATTCTCTGCTCCTCAATCCCTTTATAGTTGATAAGATTTTGATCTGTTAAAATGAAGAGGCTAATTTCACTGACTCCATGATCTGATTTAGTTATTTCTAAAGGATAATAAAGATTTTCGCTTTTGAATTTATAAGAAATTGCCTGATTAAGTTCTGGTTCTGGGCCAACCTCAATAGTATCAAAAACAAAATAATTATAGCCGCGGTTAATATAATTATTAATTGTTTTTTTCAGCTGTTCTGGTATCTGTGGGTTGCTTTCTCCTTTACTTTTTAGATGATTATTAACCCAGTTAATAAAATAGTCCTGATTTAAAACTTTTACTACAAGGATATCATGAGATCCAATGACCACTTCTTCTTTGATTTCAGCAGCCGAGCTCTGTGGTTCAGAACTTCTAAAACCCGGTTGTCTCAGTTCATCAAATACTCCTTGAAAAACAAATTCATTGGCTCTTCTTAAAACATCACGACTTGATTTTTTAACTTCCGGTTCAGCTGGTAAAGGTAAGACCTGGAGAACCTTTGTTTTTTCTGAAGCATATAATTCTGTAGATAAAATTAAAATTTCCTCTTCACCATTCCAGGCAATTAATGCATCCTGGCTCGGCTCAAAAATTCTAATTCCTGGGATATAGGGTATTGAACCCCGGTCTGCAGAAATATTTGCCGAAAAAATAAGTAAAAAAATAAATAGAAATAGTATGGTTTTTTTCAAATTAATCTCCCCCTTTTTTGATATTATATAATTCTTCATCTTATGCTTTTATTCCTGCCTGCAGCTAAAAATTTATATCCCATGTGAACTGTTAAGATCTTATTTTTGTGATATAATTATTCAAAAGAGGTGAAAATAATGGATTTGTTTACTCTGGCAGCACCTATTTTTGATCTGGCAATGAAGATTTCAGGGCACCACAAGGTTTTAGTTGAACTTGGAAACAGAATCAAAAAAGATGAGCTGAAAAGATATTCTGAGGGGAAGTTAAATCAGCTTGATTTAAATCCGGAAGAATTTGAGGGAGTCCAAAATTCAGAAAATAAGCAGCCGGCAGTTAAATTACTTGATCTGGGTGGTGGAACTGGAGAACTTGTTAATTACCTGCCTAAAAATCTGGAAGTAACAATTGCTGATCCCTCTGAGGCAATGCTCAAAAAGGGAAAGGAAAAAGATTTCAACCAGGAGGTAAAACATGTGCTGGCTGATGGAGCCGATCTTCCCTTTGCAGATGATTCCTTTGACTATTTAACAATTTCGGATGCTCTTCATCATTTTCGTGATGTAGAAGGGGCTCTGGCTGAAGCAGCAAGAGTGCTTAAACCAGAAGCTAAACTTTATATTTTAGAATTTGACCCAGGCACTTTTTTTACAAAAGCTATCATCTTTTTTGAAAAACTTGCAGGAGAACCGGTGAACTTTTATGTACCTGAAAAGCTGGCGGAAATAATGTCTAAAAAAGGGCTTAAAACAGAGCATAAATACCTTAACAAATCACTCTACATTCTCTGCGCAAAAAAAGTTCTTCGCTAAAGTAAAATCAAGGCCTGACAAATAGTGAGCTTATTTAAAGAATTCTAATAATTTTGAATACCAAAAAAAGCTTAATAAAAGATGTGAAATATTTGACAGCAGAATTGTAAAGTATTATACTTAAAGAGGAAATAAATAATAAAAATTTACCTTATTAATAGGAGGGAAAGTTATAATGGCAAAACAAATGAAGACCATGG
>Ga0209300_1000449_pt1 | contig 21484 bp, 19 predicted proteins | sample Shrwel_input2_RT_FD_187535 | JGI IMG/M metagenome (GOLD analysis project Ga0209300, IMG submission 187535) | Subsurface microbial communities from deep shales in Ohio, USA - Utica-3 well 1 S input2 RT (SPAdes) (version 2) ... | reverse complement strand
TCGAAGGCCGGGTTGGCATAGATCAGGATGTTGTCTTCGCCTTCCTGCTCGGCAACCACGATGCCGTCGTTGGAGGCTTCCACTACCAGTTGCAGCAGCTTGGCGTTGATCATGTCAGGCAAGTCCGGTTGGCATTCTTGTCGCGGCATTCTAGTCGATTGTCGCCGGGCTGTAGCGGTCCAGCCCGGCGTGCCGGACACCGATTTGTAACGGCGCGCGCTCACTCGGCCTTGCGGAAGAACAGTGTGACCTGGCCAAGCTCGACGCCGAACTTGGTCATGAACGATCGGTTGGCCATGGTTTTGGCATCGATCAGGTACATCCAGTCGTCGAAGTTCACCCGGTACACCGAGCCATCGACCGGCAGTTCGAGCACGTAACGCCAGCGCAGTGCGTTACCGGCGACTTCGCCAACGGCTTCGCCGACCACGTCCCCTGCAGTGCCGCGCCAGCGATTCGGGCCGTCGGGGCGCAGCGTCCAGACGCGCCGCTGGGTAGTGCCGTCGCTGTAGCTGAAGTGCTCGTCGAGAATCAGCCGGTCACCCTCGAGCGAACCGTCGATGCGCACATGGAAGCGCTTGACCACTTCGCCGGAGCGCTTCTGGAACATGCCCCAGGCATCGACGCGCCCGGTGAAATACTCGCGCAGGTCCAGGCGCGGTTCCTCGTTGCGGTAATCGCCGACCTCGACATTGGTGCAGCTGGCCAACAAGGCGCAGAGCAGAATCATCAGTTTCTTCATGCGAAGCTTCCTCCACGAGCGAGGCGCGAAAGCGCCGTGGCCGCCAGCAACTTCAATGCACAGGGCACGCCGGCGTAGACAAAGGCGAGTCGCCAGTCGGCGGGCTCGCCCGGGGTGTAGCCCAGCAGGGCCAGTAGCGGCAGGCCGAGCCCGGCGAAGGCGAGCGCGAGCTTGGCGAGCAGGCTCCAGATGCCGAAGTAGGCGGCCGTCGCGCCGCGTTCCTCGGGCGGGATGAGGTCGGCAAGCAGCGCGGGCGGCAATGCCAGGTCCGCCCCGAGGGCGAGGCCGCTGAGCAGGCAGATCAGCGCATAGGCGAATGCCGCACCCGGCTCGAGAAAGATCGCCCAGATGAACGCGGCGCAGGCGGTGAACATGCCCAGCCGCCAGCAGCGGACCTTGCCGAAACGGTTGGCCAGCGCCGTCCAGAGTGGCAGGCCGAGCGCCCCGGAGACGAAGTAGAGCGCCAGAAACCAGCCGGCCTGGACCTGCAGCTGGAGGAAGTCGGCAATGAAGAACAGCGCCAGCGTCGCAGGTATCGCGACGGCCACCGCGTTGGCCAGGAAGACCGCCGCCAGCTGGCGGAACGGCCGGTTGCGCAAGGGCTGGCGCCAGTCGTCCTGTTCCCGCCGCGGCTCCCGATGTGCGACCGGCGCGCCGCGCAGCGTCAACGCCGTCGCGAGCAATAGAAGTGCGGCAAAGGCCACTGCGAAGACCAGCAGGGCCGTGGGCATGCCCAGCCGCTGCGCGAGCAGCGTGGGCAGCAGGCTGGCGAGCACCACGCCGACCAGCCCGGCGCCCTCGCGCCAGGCGGCCACGCGGGTACGGCTCGCGGGGTGATCGGTAATCCTCGCGCCCCACGCCAGATAGGTGATGTTCACCAGGCTGTGCAGGCTGTAGGTCAGCACCAGCATCGCTGCGAGCCAGAGCGCGAGGCCTGTATCCTTCCAGGCCGGCGGCGCGAGCAGCCCGAGCATCGCCAAAGCCAGCAGCGGCGCGGCGAGTGCGAGGATGCGCGGCCAGCCACGCTCGCTGCTGCGGTCGATCAGCCGCCCCAGCCAGGGGTCCTGAAACGTATCGACCAACCGGGCCAGGAACAGCACCAGGCCGGTGATGCCCAGGCCCAGGCCGAGCTCGGCCGCATAGAAGCTGGGCACCAACACATAGATCGGCAGCATCGCCATGGCCAGGGGCAAGCCGAGGCTGGCGTAGCAGGCCAGCGGCATGCGTTTCATTGAAGGCCCAACAGCTGTTGGCGCAACTCCGGGTCGCGTGTGCGCGGGTCGAGCCAGATGGCGAAGAAGGCGTCGGCGAACTCGGGGTCGCGGATCTCGTGCTGCAGCTGGTCGCCAACGTAGAAGCGGCAACCCCAGCCAGGCAGAAAGACACCGGTGATGCGCTGGCCCGGCAGCACATCGACGAATGCCCGGCGCATCTCCCGCGCCCAGCGTGCCAGGCGATCCGGTGCGAGGTCGGTGCCGGCCAGGCGGGCGATTTCCTCGAGGCTGGTCTGCACCAGCGAATCGCGGCTGATGCGCCGATGGTAGGTCAGCTCGAGGGCGAAGGGCGCCGGCGCCTGACCTAGCGGTGCGGCGCTCCACAGTCTGGCGCTATAGATGCGTAGTCCGAAGAAGCGCAGTTCGCCTTGCCCCTGCAGGCGAGCCTGCGGCAGATCCTGGCGCCAGCTGGCCTGGGCCGTGCCGCTGAGCAGGCAGAGCAGGGCGGCGAACAGGATCAGGGCGCGCATGGCAGCCTCAGCGCTGTGCGGCGAGCGTCACCGACACCGAGTCGGCGAAACGCAAGGCGTGCGGTTTGTCGACCTCGACCTCGGCATAGCGAACCGCCGGGTGGTCCATCACCAGGTCGAGCAGCTCCTGGGTCAGGCGCTCGAGCAAGGCGAAGCGATTGTCCTCCACATGCCGGATGACCGCCTTGGTGATGGTCCGGTAGTTCAACGCCTGGTCGATGTCGTTCTCGCGCACCGCGGTCGCGGCCGGGTAGTGCAGCGTCAGGTTGACGATGACGTCCTGGCGGTTGCGAATCTCGTCCTCGTTGATGCCGATATACGTCCGCAGCCGCAGGTCCTTCACGCGGATCCGCGCGAGGCCGTTTTCCAGACGGCTCATGCGCGGTCCCGCCCGATCAGCTGCATGAACTCCATGCGGGTGTTGCAGGAGCTGCGGAAGGCGCCCAGCATCACCGAAGTGTTCATCACCGAGTTCTGCTTCTCGACCCCGCGCATCATCATGCACATGTGTCGCGCCTCGATGACCACCGCCACGCCGGCCGCACTGGTGACTTCCTGAATCGCCTCGGCGATCTGCCGCGTGAGATTTTCCTGGATCTGCAGGCGGCGCGCGTACATATCGACGATGCGCGCGACCTTCGACAGGCCCAGCACCCGCCCGGTCGGAATGTAGGCGACGTGCGCGCGGCCGATGAAGGGCAGCAGGTGATGTTCGCAGAGCGAATAGAGCTCGATGTCCTTGACGATCACCATCTCGTCGTTGTCGGAGGCGAACAGCGCTCCGTTGACAACTTCCTCCAGGCTTTTCGTATAGCCGTTGCACAGGTAGCGCATGGCTTTCGCGGCACGCAGCGGCGTGTCGCGCAGGCCCTCACGCTCGGGGTCTTCGCCCAGCCCTTGGAGGATGTCGCGGTATTGAGAAGAGAGCGTGTCCATGATGCGGTCCAGGTGTGGTCGGTATGCTTGAAAACCTATACGACAAAATATGAATGTACAAGTTATTTGAGTATTTCTTGGTTTGTTGTACAGTTTTCCCGGCGCGCAGAGCTCCCGAGACGGCACTGCTAGGGTTCCAGGCGTGTACAAATCCATGATTTCTGTACAGGTATCGAAGTGGCTATTTCGACGATGACACGCAATGATCTGCGCCGCGCGATGCGTCAGGGGCGGGTAATAGAGGTCGAGCTGCGGAGCCTGCAATGCTGCGGCTACAACGCCTGGGTCATCGAGCATCGCGGGACTCGCTCGGCGTTCGCCGACGACCGAGGCCAGACGCTCTGGCGCGATCAGGCAAGCCTGAAGCGGGCGCTGCGCGGCTGTGACGTGCAGGAGGTCTATTGGCGGCAACCGGTCAGCCATGACGAGATCATCGGCCGGCCCACAACGCTCGGCGCCGACGAGGGGCTGCGCGTGCCCTTGAACGACTGAGCGGGCGGGCCATGTCGGCGGTGGATGCGCGCAGTTCCGACTTGCCGGAATGGCTGCGCTACAATGCCGGCACTTTTCAGCGCACGAGCCGCCCATGACCGAGACCACCGGCGCGACCACCGCAGCAGCCAACCCTTCGGCACCAGCCGAGCTGTTCCCCATCCGTGAGGTGGCCCGGCTGACCGGCGTCAACCCCGTCACCCTGCGGGCCTGGGAGCGGCGCTACGGGCTGATCCAGCCGACCCGCACCGAAAGCGGGCACCGCCTCTATTCCATGGCGGATGTCGAAGCGGTGCGTAGCATCCTGGCGTGGACCGAGCGCGGTGTGGCGGTGAGCAAGGTCGGCAGCCTGCTCGCGCGCAGCAATGCGGGGCCGGCTTCCGAAGCCCCCACACCTGCCGAGGTCTGCAGCGGCGACTGGGCCGAATGGCAGCTGCAGCTGCGCAACGCCGTCGCCGAGTTCGACGAGGCCCGCCTCGACCAGCTCTACGGCCAGATCTTTTCGACCTACCCGTTGGCCATCGTCTATCAGGACGTACTTCTGCCGGTATGGCAGGAGTTGATGCTGCGTCAGGACGAATTCGGCCGTACCAGCGAATGGCTGTTCCTGGATGCCTTTCTTCGCGCTCGCGTCCTGCAGCGCTTGCAACTGGGGCGGCTTCCGGGGCGCGAGCGGGTGCTGGTGGCCGCGGTGGCAGGCCAGTGTCGCGAGCTGGAACTGCTGATTGCCGGGCTCTTGCTCGGTAACGACAGCCTGGCCGTCAGCGTGTTGCCATTCGGCCAGCCGATGGACGAGCTGGCGCTGGTCTGCGACAAGGTACAGCCGCAGGCGCTGGTGCTGTTCTCCAACTTGCCGCCTGGCGAGCCGCAGGTACGGCAGTTCGGCAAGGTCGCGCTCGCGGTCAATTGCCCGGTGGCGCTGGCCGGCGAAGCAGCCGAGCACGGCCGCGATGCGCTGCGCGGGACCTCGATCGCCTGTCTTGGCAGCACCGCGTCGCTGATGCAGCGGCGGCTGATGCAATTCCTGGCGGGCCAGCTCGACACCTGAGCCGGCCTCGTTCCGAAGCAGGGTTGCCCCGCGCCGGCCGCCGGGCGATGCTCGCCGACCGACCACTCGAGCCTGTTGCATGAACGCTTTCGATCCCAGTGCTGCCCCCGAATCATTCGTCACCGCCAGCGGGCTCAAGGTCGGCCTGCTCGCGCTGCCGCCCGGCAGTCAGGCGGCGGCCCTGGTACGGGTGGCCGGTGGTGCGCACGACGCGCCGACGCGTTATCCGGGCCTGGCACATTTTCTCGAGCACCTGCTGTTCCTCGGCAGTGAGGCCTACGCCGTCGACGACAGTCTGATGGCCTTTGTCCAGGGCTGCGGCGGCCAGCTCAACGCTTCGACGCGCGAGCGCCACACCGACTTCTTTTTTCAGGTTCGCCAGGAGGATTTCGAGCAGGCACTCAGGCGCCTGCTCGACATGCTGGCGCGGCCACTGCTCGATCGCGCGGCACAAGCACGTGAACGGGAGGTCCTACAGGCCGAGTTCCTGGCCCGCGGGCGCGACACCGAGACACTCTGCGATGCAGCGCTCGGTACGGCGCTTGCCGATCCGCATCCGTTCGGCGGCTTCCATGCCGGCAACCGTGAAACCCTGCCGGTGGAGTCGGCTGATTTCCAGGCAGCGCTCACCGACTACCATCGCCGGTTCTACAACAGCGGCGCGCTCGAGTTGCTGGTGGCGACCGCCTTGCCGCGCCGCGACCTCGAGCAGTTGCTGCAGGCACCGCAGTGCCACGTGCCTTCCGCCTCCGCCGAGAGCACGGCGCCACGCCTGCCGAGGCTCGCCTTTCGGTCCGACTGGAGCCGCCGCCTGCAGGTCGCGCATGAGCCCTCCAGGCTGCTGCTGGCCTACGCGCTCGACGAGGTCAGAAGCAGCCTCGATGGCGCATTGGATTACCTGGCCTGCGCGTTGACCAGCGAGGCGGACGGCAGCCTGATCGCCGCATTGCGCGCACGCCGGTGGTGCGAAGGGCTGGCCATGCGCGTGCCGTACCTGCACAGAGGCCAATCGGTGGTGGTGCTCGATCTGCGTCTGACCGAACAAGGTCACGCCCAGCGGCCGGGCGTGGTTGCCCTGGTCTCGAGCTGGTTGGCGTTCTTTGCGCGCCACGGGGCAGCCGCGGCGGCCTGGGACGAATACCAGCGCGTGCGCCAGCGCAGCCTGGTCGGAATGGAGCCACTGCTGCGTCTGCGTTACTGGATCGAAGCGGGTTCGCGCATGCGGTCGCCGGAACAGCTGCAGCCCGCGCTCGGTGAGCTATTGGCGCACATGGTCGGCACCGGGCCGACACTGCTGACCTGTGACGAGCGGCCGTGCCCGGCAGCCGGTGGAGAGGGCTTCGTGCTGCGCCTGGCGGACGAACCGCTGCCAGCCGCGACGACTCTGCCCATGGTGGACTGGCAACTGCCGAAGGCCAACCCCTGGCTGCGCGACCCGGCACCGAACACCGCCCAGCCGCCGCTACCGACGGCACTGCGCTGGCTTGGACGCGATGGCAGCGATGCCTACGGACAAGGCGCGCTCTACCTTTCGTGGCAGTTCGCCAAGGCGCCGTCGATCGGTCTGGCACTGGCGGTGGAGGCTGCCTTGCGCGAGCGCCGCTGGGCCGCGCGCCAGGCGGGTGTCGAGATACTGTTCGAGGACCTCGGCACGGCCTGGAGCCTGGGCCTGGTCGGCTTCGCTCCGGCGCTACCCCTGATCGCCGCCGACCTGCTGCCGCGGCTCGAATCGCTGGGACCGGCATCGCTGTCGGAGGCACAGGCAAGAGCGGCGCGAGCCTGTGAGCTGAATGGTCAGGAACTGCTGGTACGTCAGCTGTGGAATCGGCTGCCGCGCCTGCTCGGAATCGCCGATCTGGCGACCCAGCCGGGCGCATGTGACCCCGGCAGCCTCGACGCCGCCTGGAACGAGGCGCGCTGGCAGGCCCTGGCGTTCGGGCTGGGCAGCGGGCAACAGGCGGCGCTGGCCACGGCGCTCGCCGCGGCGCCCGGTCGCTCGGCCGAGCGGCCAAACGCGCCTGTGCCAGTACTGCGCGCCCGCCACTGGTGGTCGTTCGGCCAGCCGGGCGAAGAAGCTGCCGTTGTGCTGTTCTGTCCGCTTCCAGCCCGTGACGTGGCCACCGAGGCAGCCTGGCGGACGCTGGCGCAGACGATGGAAGCGCTGTTCTTTCGCCGCCTGCGCAGCGAGCTTCAGCTGGGATACGCGGTGCTCTGCGGCTTCCGGCAGTTCGGCACGCAGGCCGGCATGTTGTTCGTGGTGCAGTCGCCAAAAGCTTCGGCAGCGGAAATTCTCGGGCACATCGAGGCGTTCCTGGCGCAGTTTGCGGCGGAGCTGCCTGGCCTGGCTCGCACGAAATCGCCCGCTGAGGGCGGGGCGGTGTCGTCGATTCCCCTGCGCCGCCGCGCCGAGCAAACCTGGCAGGCCTGTCTGGCGGGGCTGGACCCGGACCACCCGCAGCAGGTGATCGAGGCGATGGCCCGAGTCGACCGGGCCGAACTCGCCAGGCAGCTGCAGCTTCTACGTACCAGCCAGGCTCGCTGGCAGGTCGTCAGCAACGCCGCTTCGCTGTTCTGAACCCTGGCTGACGCGCCAAATCCACCTCTCGGCAGCGTCGCCGTCATCTTCGGGTGAGCGGCGGCAAGCCGCTGCCTGCGGCCTCTGCAGCGGAGTACTAGGCCCTTGGGTGTAATACCGGCCCGCGTCAGCGGAACGAACCGGCGCGGTGCTTTTCGCGTGCTCCGGGCTCCCCATCCAAAGTACTAGCCATTCGCCGCCATCGCAGCGTATGGGGACGCCGAGACCGTTTCGATAATCGCCTCCGACACGACCCCTACGTCGTCCATAAGCGGAGAGCGCCATGCACAACAACAAAAAAACCACTAGAACACTGCTGCCGCTGGCCCTGGCCAGTGCCGTCGCCATGTCGATCAGCCAGACTGCCCTGGCCGAGATCGTGCTGTACGAAAAGAACGACATGACCTTTTCGACCGACGGCTACTTCAATACCTTCTACGTCAACAGTGATGTGGACCGCGATGGCGAGCAGTTCGATCGCAAGCAGTCGCGGGTGAAGATGGGCTTCCTGCCTAACTACATCGGTTTCAATTTCAGCAAGCAGGTCGACGACATCAAGCTGGGCGGTCGCTCGTCCTTCTGGGTGACCATCAACGACAGCGAAACCAACGGCACTGCAACCGACATCGACGTTCGTCAGTTCTACGGCACCGCGTCGAACGAGCAGTGGGGTGAAGTGCTGTTCGGTAAGGACTTCGGCCTGTTCGCCCGCTCCAACATCCTGCTCGACGAAATGCTCACCGGCTACGGCCAGGTCAGCGACACCCTCGGGCTGGTCGACGGTGGCGGCGTGTCCTTTGGCAACATCGGCACCGGCTACCCGTACCCGTTCCCGACCTCGCAGATCACCTACCGCTCGCCGGTAATGGATGGCCTGCGTATCGCAGTCGGTATCATGGACCCGGTCGATACCACCGAAGACACCAACTCGACGCTGGACAAGGCCTACCAGGAAGCGCCGCGCTTCGAAACCGAAGTCACCTACCAGTTCGATGTCGGCGGCACCCAGTTCTACACCTGGATCAACGGCATGCAGCAGAGTTCGGACAACACCGACAGCAGCATCGAAGAAGTCGACTCCAAGGGCATCGGCTACGGCGTGCAGGCCAAGATGGGCAATCTGTCCCTGACCGCCTCGGGCTTCCAGGCCGAAGGCATCAACCCGTTCTTCACCAACAACGCTGGCGAAGCACTGCTGCGCGAAATCGACAGCGACGGCTACCTGCTGCAGGGCTCCTATCGTTTCGGCAAGAACCGCGTGGCGCTGTCCTACGGCAAGACCAAGGATGACGGCAACGGTCTGGGTTCGGCAGCCGACTACGAAACCCGTGGCATCGCGCTGTTCCACGACGTCAACGACAACCTGAAGCTGGTCGCCGAACTGAACCAGTTCGAGATCGCCGGTCGTGACGATTCGACCCTCGACGAAGACACCCGCACCTTCGCCGTCGGTGCTGCGCTGAGCTTCTGATCCGCCACGGCGGCGGGGCGCGAAGGGACAACGAGCCGTAGGCCGCTCCCTCCGTTGCCTGCAGTGGCCGGCCGCGAAGCGACGTGCCACGCCCCGACCTCCAGCCAAAGGCCGACCCGCAAGGGCCGGCCTTTCGCATTTCTGCCCGCCGCGATTAGCGGCATAGCTGACGAGGCAAAGCGTCGCGCTGCTACCTACGCAGGCCTGTACCGGTACTCAAGTAGCATTTGCGCCTTGCAAACCCTGCCCAAGAATGTGGACATTCAGAGCTGTGCGGGAGTGCGGAAGTGGCAGAACAGCAGAACGAGGTGGTCCGTACCGCCATGTCCGAGTCGCGCTCGGCCGAAACCGTGGCGCAGGATCTGGCGCGTCAGCTCATGCATCCGCACCTGGGCTTCGTGCTGTTCTTCTGTTCAGCCGAATACGACCTCGAGGCGCTGGGCGATGCGCTGGAACAGTATTTCGGCGGCGTGCGCCTGGTCGGTTGCACCTCGGCCGGTGAAATCACCGCACAGGGCTACAGCCGCAGCTGCGTCTCGGCCATCGGCTTCGACCACCGCAACTTCTCGATCGCCTGCGAGCTGATCGACGAAATGGACCGCTTTGGCCTGGTCGACGCGCAGCAACTGGTCGAGCGCCTGGGCGCCGACTGCCGGAGCAATTCGCTCGCGCCAATCAAGGACCACAGCTTCGCGTTGACGCTGCTCGACGGCCTGTCCAGCCGCGAAGAGGTCGTGCTCGCTGCACTCAGCGCCGCGTTCGGCAGCATCCCGCACTTTGGTGGCTCGGCCGGCGACGACAACCATCTGACCCGCACCCACGTCTATTACAACGGCCGCTTCCATGCCGGAGCCGCCATTGTCGTGCTGGTCAATACCTGGCTCGATTTCGAGGTGTTCACCACCCACCACATCCTGCCGCGCAGCGAAAAGCTCGTCGTGACCGAGGCTGACAGCCAGGCGCGCCGGGTATACGAACTCAACGCGGAGCCGGCCGCCAAGGAATATGCACGCCTGATCGGCGTTCCTGTGGAACAGCTGGACCACCGCCTGTTCGCCGCGCACCCACTGGCCGTGCGCATCAACGAGCATTACTACGTGCGCGCGATCCAGAAGGTCAACGACGACCTCAGCCTGACGTTCTACTGTGCGGTGGAAAACGGCATCGTGCTCACCGCCATGGAGCCCGGCCCGCTATTGCCGAACCTGACCGCACTGTTCGAGCGCCTGGAGCAGCGCCTGGGCGCGCCGCTGCTGACCATCGGCTGCGACTGCTTCCTGCGTCGCCTGGAGGTCGAGGAGCGCGGGCTTGGCGAAGCGGCCTCGGAGCTTCTGCGCCGGCAGCAGGTGATTGGCTTCAACACCTACGGCGAGCAGTACAACGGCATGCACATCAACCAGACCTTCACCGGCGTCGCCATTGGCCGCCCAGGAGGACGATGTGTCCGTTGATCCGCTGGCCCGGTTGGCCGAGCTCGAACGCGAAAACCAGAAACTGCGTCGCATCAACGCCGCCCTGATCGAGCGCGTCGAGAGCAGCGGCCCGGGGCGCGATGCGTCCTATGCAGCCTTCCAGCATTCGGTGGAGCTGGCCGAGCAGGTCCGCGAGCGCACCGATGCGCTGAACCAGGCCATGGCCGAGCTGAAGGCCAGCAACCGTCTGCTCAGCGACGCGCGCCTGCGCGCCGAGACGGCGCATCAGCATCTGATCGACGCCATCGAGAGCATTTCCGACGCCTTCGTGCTGTTCGATCGCGATCAGCGCATCGTGCTGTTCAATCGCCGCTTCAAGTCGCTGTGGAGCCGTACGCGCGCGCGCATCAATGCCGGAACGCGCCTGGCCGAAGTGCGCCGGTTGGCCGAAAGCACCGGGCTGATCGTCGAAGAACACCGCGGCAAGGGTGACGAGCCGACCGTGTACCGCCTCAACAACGGTCGCTGGGTGCAGGTCAGCGAGCGGCCGACCCAGGAAGGCGGCCTGGTGGTGCTCTATACCGACATCACCGAGGTCAAGGTCAGTGAAACCATGCGCCGCGAGCAGGCGCTGGCGCAGAAGTCGCGCCTGCTGCAGCGAGCCGTCGACAGCCTGTCGCAGGGTGTGGCGATGGTCAGCGCCGAGGGTGCGCTGGAGCTGTGGAACCACCGTTTCCTCGAGCTTTGCGGCCTGGCGCCGATCGAAGCGCATCGACCGTTCGACGAGGTCATGGTCGACAGCGAACTGAGCCTGCTGACGCCCAACACGCTCGACAGCGCCGGGCAGCCGGTGAGGGTGCTGGAGCAGCGTCTGTTCGATGGGCGCGTGCTGGAAATTCGTACCCACGAGCTGCCCACCGGCGGTTTCGTCAATACCTTCACCGACATCACCGAGCGCTATCGGCATGCCGAAGCCCTGCGCCAGAGCGAGCGCTGGATTCGTCTGATCACCGACCACGTACCGGCGCTGATCGCCTATGTGTCTTCGGACCTGACCTACGAATTCACCAACAAGGTTTATGAGGAGTGGTATCGCTGGCCGAGCGACGGCATGCTCGGCCAGAGCCTGCGTGAGGTGCACAGTGGCGAACACTGGCGGCAGCTTGAGCCCTATATCGACCGGGCGCTGTCCGGTGAAAGCGTCAGCTTCGAGATGGCAGAGCGCAACCACAACGGCCAGCAGCGCTACATGCTGCGCTCCTACGTGCCCAATCGCCTGGCCAACGGCGAGGTGGCGGGCATCTTCGTGCTGATCCAGGACATCACCGATCGCCGGCGCACCGCCGAGGCGCTGCACCAGGCCTACCAGAACCTCGAACAGCGGGTGCGCGAGCGCACCGCCGAGCTGACCAGCCTGAATGATCAGCTGCTGCGCGAGATCGACGAGCGCAGCAGCGTCGAGGCACGCCTGCGCGAGGCCAAGCGCGAGGCCGAGCTGGCCAACCTGTCGAAAACCAAGTTTCTTGCCGCGGTCAGCCATGACCTGCTGCAGCCGCTCAACGCCGCGCGGCTGTTTACCAGCGCGTTGCTGGAACAGCCGACACCACAGGCCAACGGCGGGCTGGTGCGCAACATCAGCAACTCACTGGAAGACGTCGAGACCCTGCTCGGCACCCTGGTGGATATCTCCAAGCTCGACGCCGGGGTGATCAAGCCGGACATCGCGCCGTTCGCCGTCAGCGAACTGCTCGAGAACCTTGCCATGGAGTTCCGCCAGATCGCCGGCGCCGAGCGTCTGGTGCTGGACTTCATTCCCTGCTCGGCGCTGGTGCGTAGCGACATCCAGCTCCTGGCGCGGATTCTGCGCAACCTGCTGACCAATGCCATCCGCTATACGCCAGAGGGCAGGGTGCTGCTGGGCTGCCGGCGGCGTCGGCAGAGCCTGTCGATCGAAGTCTGGGACACGGGTGTCGGCATCGCGAGCGACAAGCTCGAGGAGATCTTCCAGGAATTCAAGCGCGGCGAGGGCGTGCGGCCCAATCAGGACCGTGGGCTGGGACTCGGGCTGGCGATCGTCGACAAGATCGCGCGCATGCTCGGGCATCGCATCCAGGTCAGCTCGCAGCCAGGGCGTGGTTCGAAGTTCTCGATCGAAGTACCACTGGCCAAACGCGCGCCCAAGGCTCGCCCGGAGCCGGGCACCGCGGAACTTGCGCTCGAGCGCCTGCACGGCGCGCGGGTCTGGGTGCTGGACAACGACACGGCGATCTGTGCTGGCATGCGCACCCTGCTCGAAGGCTGGGGCTGCGTGGTTACCACGGCGCTCTCGGAGGAGGACCTGGCGCGCCAGGTCGATAACTTCCATGCCGAGGCCGACCTGATGATCGCCGACTACCACCTGGACAACGGGCACACCGGCATCGACGTCGTCACCACGGTGAACGACCGCCGTGCCAGCCCGTTACCGGCGTTGATGATCACCGCCAACTACAGCAACGACCTGAAACAGCAAGTGCGCGAACTCGGCTACATGCTGATGCACAAGCCGGTACGGCCGATGAAGTTGAAGACCGCGATGTGCCACCTGCTCGAGCACGGTCAGGCTCCCGCCTGATGCAACGCTCCCTGGCGGCGGCATAAAAAAACCGCTGCCAGGGGCAGCGGTTGGGGAAATCTGGCGGCCGGCGGCTTGTTTAGCGGCGCAGGTAGCTGGAGAAGTCGATATCGCTGGCCGAGAGAATGGCCTGTACGCGGTTATGCACGTTCAGCTTGCGCAGGATGGCCGAGACATGGGCCTTGACCGTGGTCTCGGCGATGTCGAGGTTGTAGGCGATCTGCTTGTTCGATTCGCCCTTGGTCATGCGTTCGAGCACCAGTAGCTGCTTGCGCGTGAGTGCTTGCAGCAGCTCCGGCGGAATCGACGGCTCGCTGTGATGGTGGCGAGTGGTGGGCTTCTGGCTGCGGATGATGTCCGAGGGCAGATAGACGTTGCCATTGAGGATCTGCTCGATGGCTTCGGTCATCTGTGCGCGCGGGGAGGACTTGGTGATGAAGCCCACGGCGCCGTAGGTGATGGCCTGGAGGACGATCTGCTTGTCCTGCTCGGCCGAGACGATCACCACCGGAATGGTAGGGGCCTCGTTGCGCAGGTTGATCAGCCCGTTGAGGCCGTGCATGCCCGGCATGTTCAGGTCCAGCAGTACCAGGTCGAGATCGTCGTGTTCCTGGGTCAGTGCCAGGGCGCTGTCCAGATCGGCCGTTTCGAGAATCTCGCTGTCGGGAAAGCCATCGCGGATGACGTTGTGGATCGCCTCACGAAACAGCGGGTGATCATCGGCTATGAGAATCTTGTACAAGGCTGGGCACCTCTTGTTGTGATTATGGTGAGCTTATCGGGCGGCGCTGGCGGTCGCCTCCAGCGGCACCGGCCGTGCCGGTTGCAGAGGCAGGCCTGCCTGCTCCCAGGCGTCCACGCCATCCCGATACCAGTAGATGTCCGTGTAACCCAGCCGGTGTGCGCGCATCGACGCATTCCAGCTCAGCCAGCAGTCGGATCGGCAGTAGAACACCAGCGCCCGGTCTTTATCGCCGCCGGTGGCCTGCTGCAGATTGCGCGTGAAGTAGCTTGCCCATTCCGGCGCCAGATTGCCATCACCGGTGTTCGGCAACCAGATGCTGCCCGGCAGGTTGGCGTGCGGCTCGCTGTCGATGAACTGGCCGGCCAGCCACTGGCGACGGTAAACGTCGACGAGCACGGGCCTGGGTTCCTGTTCGAGCAGCGCCTTGAGCTGTTCGGTCGACAGGGTACGCGCGCCTTCGGCCGTATCGGGCGTGGGGCTGCGGTACTGGTCCTGCCGATAGCCTTCGGCGGAGAACAGCGCAGCATCCGCAGCATCCGCAGCATCCGCAGCTCCGGTGCCGGCAGCCGCAGCGAACAGGGGAAGCGCCATCAGCAGGCCGGTGAGCATCCGCATTCTCATGGTTCTGGTCCCATCCTTTCGTTGAGCGATTACAGAACAATGGGCGCCCCGTGCAAATCCTACGTTGGACAGCCGAAGCGGTACGAAAGTAGTAATTCAGGCAGCGCGACGCAGCGCCGCGTGCTGCGGATTGAAGCTCAGCACCGCCAGCAGGCTGAACAACAGGGTCAGCCCCAGGCAGACAGCCAGCGCCAGTGCGTTGAATTGCTCGTAGAGCGCGAAACGCACCAGTTCGACGGCGTGGCTGAAAGGATTCACGGCGCAGATCCAGTACAGCCATTCGCTGGCTTCGCGCATCTTCCACAGCGGATAGAGCGCGGAGGAGAGGAAGAACATCGGGAAGATCACGAAATTCATCACCCCGGCGAAGTTTTCCAGCTGCCGGATGCCATTGGACAGCAGCAGGCCCAGCGCGCTGAGCAGCAGCGCCACCAGCAGCAGCGCCGGCAGTGCGACGAGCAGGCCGGACGCCGGTGGCTGCACGCCATAGAGCCAGGCGATGGCAAAGAACGCATAGACCTGCAGCAGCGAGATCAAGGCCGTGGCCAGCAGCTTGCTCGCCAGCAGAAAAGCACGGGGCAGGGGGCTGGTCAGCAGCACGCGCATGCTGCCCATCTCGCGGTCGTAGACCATCGATAGCGAACCCTGCATGCCGTTGAACAGCAGGATCATGCAGGCCAGGCCGGGGACGATGTAGGTCTCGTAGGTGATATAGGTGTCGTACGGCTCGATGATGGCGATGCCCAGCGCCGCACGGAATCCGGCGGCAAACACCAGCAGCCAGAGCAGCGGGCGTACCAGGGCGCTGAGAAAGCGCGAACGCTGTTGAACGAAACGCAGCCATTCGCGGGCCACGATGCCGCGCAGACATTCCCAATAGGCATTCATGAGCGCACCTGCGAAGCAGTGGCGTCACGCGACGCCGTATCCCTGGGCCCGCCCGCCGTGCCGACCGGGCGCGCACGGCTTGTGGAGGCGACGCCTTCGCCGGTCAACCGCGAGAAGCTGGCGGCCAGATCCTCCTCATCGTCGACCAGGCTGGCAGCCGGGCCCTGCGCCACCAGCCGGCCCTGCTTGAGAACCAGTAGATGATCGTCGGCCAGCACCTCGTCGAGCAGGTGAGTGGTCCACAGCACGCTCATGCCATCGTCGCGGCAGAGTTGGCGAACATGATCGTTGAGTCCCTGGCGGCTGGCCGGGTCCAGCCCGGCGCTGGCTTCGTCGAGCAGCAGCACGCTGGGCTCATGAAGCAGGGCGCGGGCGATTTCCACCCGCCGGCGATGGCCACCGTTGAGCTCGCGCACCTTGCTGCGGCGGCGCTCGGTGAGGGTCTGCCGCTCGAGTTCCATGTCGATGCGCAAGCGCGCCCTGGCGCTGGACAAGCCATGCAGGGCGGCGTGGTAGCGCAGGTTCTGTTCCACGGTCAGGTCCAGGTCCAGCGTGCTCTGCTGGAACACCACGCCCATGCGTTGCAGGGCCTGGCGCGGCTGGCTCTTGAGGCTGTAGCCCTCGACGCGAATTTCGCCCTGTTGCAGGTCGTACAAGCGGGTGAGCAGGGCGATGAGCGTGGACTTTCCCGCCCCGTTGGGCCCGAGCAGGGCGGTGAAGCGGCCGCGCTCGGTCACGAAGCCGACGTTATCCAGCGCGCGGCGGGCCCCGTAGTTGAACCCGATGCCCTCGACTTCCAGCGCGTTCATGGCTTGACCACCACGCCCCACGGATACCGGCCGACCTTGATCGACTTGGTCACCTTCAGCGAAGGCACGTCGATCACCGAAACGTCGCCGCTGACGCCGTTGGTGGTCAGCAGCATGCGCTCGTCCGGGGTGAAAGCCATGTGCCAGACGCGGCGCCCGACCAGCAGGTAGTCGAGCACTTCGAAGGTCTTCGCGTCGACGACCGCGACATGGTTGGCCGGCCCCAGCGCGACGAAGGCGTACTTGCCGTCGGAGGTCAGCTTGACCCCGACCGGTTGCACCTTGTCCGGGTGCACACCCTTGATCTGGAAGTGGAGCGTCTTGAGGATCTGCCGGCTGTCGACATCGACCACGCTGACGGTGCCGCCGATCTCGGCCGAGGCCCAGAGCTGCTTGCTGTCGCGGGTGAACTCGACGTGCCGTGGCCGCTGGTCGACCAGGGTGTTGTCGACCAGTTGATTCGTGGCGGTATCGATCCAGTGCAGCATGTTGGTGGTTTCGCTGGTGTTGACCGCCCACTTGCCGTCCGGGCTGACCGCCATGCCCTCCGGTTCGACGCCGACGTCGATCTGCGCGAGCACCTCTTCCTTGTCGACATCCACAACGGTGACCAGCGCATCGTCCTCGTTGGAGATGTACAGCCATTTGTTGTTCGGGTGCAGGGCGAACTGCTCCGGATCCGCCCCCGAAGGCAGTTGCTTGATGATCTGCTGGGTCGCCAGGTCCAGGACCTGGACGGTGTCGGAATCGCTCGCGCAGACGTAGAGCAGCTTGTTGTCGTGCGACAGCGTCAGCCCGCGCGGGCGCATGCCGACGTCGATGGTCTCGATCGTCTCCATGCGATCGAGATCGATCACGCTGATGTTGTCGTCCTTTTCGTTGGACACATAGGCCGTGGCGGCATGCGCCGATCCGATCAGGGCACAGCCCAGGGCGCAGAGAACGGCAGCGGCGAGCGGGTGGCGAGGCATGTGGTGGTCCTTGTTGTTGTTTGTCTGGTCGTTAGGGTCTGGCGGCGGCACCGGCATCGCCGGCACGCGATCCCTGGTCAAGCTCGGCGAGGTACTGCAGGGCTTCTTCCTGGCCACCTTCGGCGGCACGGCGAAGCCAATGGCGCGCCTGTGCCAGATCAGGCGCGACGCCACGCCCCTCGGCGAGCGCCACGCCCCAGTGATAGCGCGCCAGGCTGACGTAGCTCGCGTCGTCCGGCTGGGCCGCCGCCTGTTTGAGCAGCTCGGCGGACTTGCCAAGGTCGACCGGCACGCCGCTGCCGCTTTCGTACATCTGCGCCAGCGAAATCAGTGAATAGACGTCGTTCCAGCGTGCCACGCAGTCTTCGAAGATCGCCCGAGCCGCATCGAAGTTGCCGGTCTTGGCGGTGACGTAGCCATACAGGCACTTGATGCGCTTGGGGCTGTCCAGGTAAGCCTCGTAGCCGAGCTCGTCCGCTACGGCGCTGCCTAGGAACGCGAACAGGCCCGCCAGCGCGGCAAGCTGGGCAGGGCCTCTCACAAGCCCACCTCGCTCAGCCGACAGCGGCTTTCCGGCGCGTCCAGGCCCAGGGTATCCAGCTCGCTGGTCGGGTGCAGAAAGCCCTCCTGCGGGGAGGTGGAAACCAGCGCGCGCGGGTGCACCAGCGGGATGGGTTGGCGCAGCTGGCCGTCCCAGGGGCGAAAGCTCAGCTTGCGCCCCTTGAAGCCGTCGAGCGGCAGCTGATCGGTAAGCGATAGCGCGCGCAGCTCTGCCACGTCGGTGGTTCTGAGACGGGTGACCGCAGCCGCAAGGCTGCGCACCGCGATCCAGGCGGCAAAGTCGCGGTCGTTCATCCAGCGCCCCGCATGCGCCTCGAAGCGATTCTGCAGCTGCGCTGCGCCATAGGTCTCGACGGTCTTGTGCCAGCCGGTCGGCGTCAGGCCCTGGGTACCGGCCACCGGGCGCGGATACCAAGTCTGGTAGGGCACGTACTCGCCGAAGTCGCCACGTTCGTCGGCCACCAGCACCACGTCGTACTCGGCGGTCTGGGTGAACAACGGCATTTCCGCCTGCGCCGTGCGGCGCTGATCGTTATCGAACGTCCAGGGCTTCTCGGCGACGATGCGATGGCCGAAACGCTTGGCCGCACGCTTGAGCGCCGCGGCGTAGGCCTGATCCTCTGGCGTGCTGCCGACGATCAGCAGCCAGCGGTTCCAGCGCCGTGCGGCGAGAAACTGGCCGAGCGCATCGGCCAGCATGTTGCGGCTGGGCAAGGTGTGCAGCACGTTCGGCAGGCAGGCCTGACGCAGTGCATCGTCGGCGCTGCCGGCATTCATCAGCAGCGCGTCGGGAAAGGCCTCGGCGAGCTGGCGCAATTCCTGCGCCGGCGCGTTGACCACCATCAGGCGCAAGCCGGCCTCGTACAGGCGGCGGGCGCCGGCGAGCAGCGCCTCGGGGTCTTCTGCATTGACCGCGTCCAGGCTGTAACTGTGCTTGAGAAAGCGCCCGGTGGTGTTGCTGTCGGTGATCGCCAGCTCGGCGCCGCGCAGACCGGCGTCCGCAGGTTCGGGGATGACGTTGGAAAGCAGCGGCCCGGGATCGGGCCGATAGCCCAGATAGCCGATGCGCACCTCCAGCGGTGCGGGCGCCGGGGGCGGGGCGGCCTGCACGGAAGTCAGCACGCCGCCGAGCGCCATCAGTGAAAACAGGGTGCGGATCGCGAGCGGTCGCATGGGCAACTCCTCAGGGGTTGCGGCCAGCATAGGAACCGACTCGGGGTGGGGAAATATGCAGAAAGTACCAGTCGCTGTGTACCAAGGTCGTAGAAATGCAGCGCCGCGTGGCGGCCTCCGCAGAGGCCGCCCGTGGGCCTAGCCCAGGCGTTTGACGGTGAATCGGCCGACCTGAACGATCATCTGTTGCGCCTGCTGGGTAAGCTCTTGCGCCGTCTGGCTGGTCTGCTCGGAATTGCTGCTGTTGTGATGCACGACCTCGTCGATCTGACCGATGGCGAGGCTGACCTGCTCGATGCCTGAGGCCTGCTGGCTGGATGCCGAGGCGATCTCGTCGACCAGTTGCGACACCTGCGCGGCGCCCTGGACGATCGCTTCGAGCGCTTGCGCGGTCTCGTCGGTCAGCTCCATGCCCTTGATGGTGCGCGCATTGGATTCCTCGATCAGACGCGTCGAGCGCTGCGCGGCCTCGGCACTGCGCCCGGCGAGCTGGCGAACCTCGTCGGCCACCACGGCGAAGCCGCGGCCGTGCTCGCCGGCACGCGCCGCTTCGATGGCCGCATTCAGCGCCAGCAGGTTGGTCTGCGTCGCGATCTCCTCGATCGCCCGGATGATGTTGGTGATGTCCTGGCCGGACTGGTTGATCTCCTGCATCGCGGCCTTGAGCGTCGCCATCAGCTCGTTGCCGCCGCGCGCGGCCTGTTCGGCGCTGCGCGACAGCCCGTTGGCCTCGCTGGCATAGCCGGAGGTCTGGCGGATCTGCGTCGCCATCTGGCTAATGGTGGCGCTGATCTCGGTCACCGCCGAGGCGGACTCGGTCGCCCCGCCGGCCAGCTCCTGGCTGAGGTGGGTCACCTGGCCAGCCTTGTCGTTGATCAGCTGCGAGCTGAGCTGCACCTGCGACACCAGCCCGTTGAGGTTCTCGACCATGCGCCGCAAGGCCAGGCCCAGTTGATCGCGCTCGGACGCCAGACGCACGTCGACCGCCAGGTCGCCCTGGGAAATCCGCTCGGCTACGGCTACCTGCTCCTGCAGGCTGTCGGCCATGCGATCGAGGCTGAGCGACAACTGGCCAACCTCGTCCGGCGAGCGATGGCCCAGCCGCTGGGACAGATCGCCCTGTTGAATGGCTCGTGCCAGGTTGGCCGCCTTGCGAATGGGCAGTGCCACCGAACGCGAGGAGAACCACAGCGCCACCACGGCAAGCAGGGAAATAAGGACGCCTACGCCGATTTGCTGCAGCACGCTGCGCTCGCTTTGTGCGCTCATCTCGCGCTCCAGCTCGGCGGCCTGGGCCAGCACGATGTCCTTGTCGATGCGCAGCATCATCGACCAGGGCTTGCCGGTACGCCCCAGCTCGATGGGCGCGAACACCGTTACCATGCCGTCGTCGTCGAGCCGCGCGAGCTCTTCACCGCCCTGGATGGAGCCCAGCAGCGCCTGCCAGTCCGGAAGAATCTTCTGGAAATGCTGGCCGATGAGTTCGGGCTTGCGGCTCTCGGCCACGATCAGCCCCTGGTCGCTGATGATCGCCACTTCGCCCTGGCCGTCGAACAGCTTGCCCGCGACTTCCTCGCTGACCTTCTGCACGAAATCAAGGTTGTAATCGGTGCCCGCCACGCCGAGGAAGCGACCGTCGACCACGATCGGCACCGACAGGGTCGCCAGCCACACCTGTTTGCCCTGGACGATGTAGGGCAGGGGGGCGAGCACGCTCTCGCGCTGGGTTTCCTTCGGCCCGATGTACCAGCCGCCCTTGAGTACCCCGTTGGGGTGTTTGTCCAGGGTGTCGTACTCGACCAGTGGCTGGACCGCGATGGTGCCATCGGCCGCGCGCGTCCAGTACGGGGTGAAACGCCCGGTCTGGAGGTTGTTGCCGTTCTGCCCGTCCTGGAACAGCAGGTCCTGGCCATCGATGGCGTCCGGCTCCCAGCAGGCGTAGGTGCCGTTGAAGTTCGGGTAGCGCTTGAGCACGTTCAGCAGAACGGCGTTGACCTCATCGCGGCCCATCTGCAGGCCGCCACTGGCGGCACCGCTCATCTTCGCGACGGCAAAGGTGGTTGCCATGCCGCGTGCGGCCTCCAGCGCCTCGGTGAACTCCGAGCGGATCTCGCCGGCGTACTTGCCGCCCAGATGCTGCAGAGTTTGCAGCGCATCGTCCTGAGCCTGCTGGCTGACGCGGCCGGAGACCAGCCGTTGCGTCGAGCTGGCAAGAAACACGCTGTAGCCGATGAGTATGCCGCCGTCACCAGCAGGCACAGCCCGCCGATAAGCGCGATTCGGTGTTGTATGGATCGCAGGGGGATCATGCTTGGCACTCCTGAAAACACTAAGGGGAAACTCAAGGGCCTGCTGCAAGCGCTGGAGCAGGGCGGCCGGGGCCGACTGATGTCCAATTGGCATCACGAATACAGGGATATTGCGGCGGCAGAGCCGGGAAATGGATCGCTACCTTGGTGTCGCTACCTTGGTAGCGCTGCCGAGGGACTGGCCGCGCAAGACGGCCCGCTGCAAGCCTGGTGCGAGGGCCGATGCAGCCTTGCCAGCCCGGGTTTTCGGGCGCTGCGAGGTTGCCGCGCGGCCCTTGCGTGCGGCTCGCAGGCGCCCGCCAATGCCGGTTGGCGTCGGCACCATCGCTACCAAGGTAGGAGGAAGACGCAGGCGCCGCGCCTTAGGATGGCG
>Ga0209300_1000448_pt1 | contig 21502 bp, 21 predicted proteins | sample Shrwel_input2_RT_FD_187535 | JGI IMG/M metagenome (GOLD analysis project Ga0209300, IMG submission 187535) | Subsurface microbial communities from deep shales in Ohio, USA - Utica-3 well 1 S input2 RT (SPAdes) (version 2) ... | reverse complement strand
ATGATGGCCTGCGGCGCCCGGCTGCCCGCCCACCACGACTGGCTGCGCGGAGCGCTGGTCGAATACATCGCGGAGGAGCACGGCCACCAGCAGTGGATTCTCGACGACATCCGCGCCGCCGGCGGCGACCCGCAACAGGCCGCGGCCGGCCGCCCCGCCCCGGCCACCGAGCTGATGGTCCGCCACGTGCGCGACGTGATCGCCCACGACAACCCGGTGGGCTTCTTCGGCATGGTCTTCGTGCTCGAGGGCACCAGCACCGCGCTGGCCACCCGGGCCGCCGGGGCGATCCGCGAGGGGCTCGGCCTGCCGCCGGAAGCCTTTCGCTACCTGGCCTCCCACGGCGAGCTCGACGTCGGCCACCTGGCCTTCTTCCAGGGGCTGATCGACCGACTCGATGCCACCGACCTGGCCGCCGTGATCGACACCGCACGCATGGTCTACCGTCTCTACGGTGCCATGTTCCGCGGCCTCGACCACCCCGCCGACGCCACCGAGGAGCTCGCGTATGCACTGGTCTGAACGTCGCATCCTGCTCACCGGTGCCTCCGGCGGCATCGGCCGCGCCCTGGCCGAGACCCTGCGCGACGCCGGCGCCTACCTGCTGCTGGTCGGCCGCAACACCGGCGTGCTCGAGGCCATGGCCGCCCAGGCGCCGGAACGCAGTGACTGGTTCGCCGCCGACCTGGGCCGCGCCGAGGAGCGCCAGGCACTGGTCGAGTTCGCCCGCGAGCAGGGCATCGACACACTGATCAACGCCGCCGGCGTCAATCACTTCGGCCTGTTCGCCCAGCAACCGGCGGAAAGCCTCGACACGCTGATCCACCTCAACGTCACCGCCACGCTGCAACTCACGCGGGCACTGCTACCGCTGCTCGAGACCGCCGACGACGCCTGGATCGTCAACATCGGCTCGACCTTCGGTGCCATCGGCTACCCGGGGTACGCCGGGTACTGCGCCAGCAAGGCCGCATTGCGTGGCTTCTCGCAGGCCCTGCGCCGCGAGCTGGCCGATACCGCGATCCGCGTGCACTACATCGCCCCGCGCGCCACGCGCACGGCAATGAACGATACCGCCATGGAGGCCCTGAACGCCGAACTCGGCAATGCCATGGACGCCCCGGAAAGCGTCGCCCGCGCCGTGCTCGACAGCGTCGAACGCGGCATCCCCGAGCGCCACCTGGGCCGGCCCGAGCGCCTGTTCGTGCGTCTCAACGCCCTGTTGCCCGGCGTGGTCGACCGCGCCCTGCGCCGTCAGCTGGCCACCATCCAACGTTTCGCCGGCCGCGCCTGAGACGCGGCGAGAAACCCGGAGATCGATCATGTCAGTCACCTCCCGTTTCACCCACCATGTCCGTCGCGTCGCGGCCATCGCCGGTCTGACCGGCCTGGTACTGCCCCTTTCACCCGGCGCCTGGGCGATGAGCGACGCTGTCGCCGGCGGCGTTCACGAGCTGCAGAGTCGCTGGGCGCGGATCCAGTACCGCACGCCGAAAGACAAGCGCGTCGACGGCTTCGACCAGCTCTACCAACGCGCCGAGACGCTGATCGATCAGCACCCCGACGCCGCCGAGCTGTACATCTGGGCCGGCATCATTCGCAGCAGCGAGGCCGGTGCCAAGGGCGGGCTGGGGGCGCTGTCGCTGGTCAAGGAGGCCAGGGGGGATCTGGAGAAGGCCCTGTCGCTGGACGTCACGGCTCTCGACGGCTCGGCCTACACCAGCCTCGGCGCCCTCTACTATCAGGTGCCCGGCTGGCCGATCGGCTTCGGCGACGACGACAAGGCCCGGGCGATGCTGCAGAAGGGGCTGTCGCTCAACCCCGACGGCATCGACCCGCTCTACTTCTGGGGCGACTACCAGCATGACCAGGGCCACGATGCCAAGGCCCGCGAGGCCCTGGAGAAGGCCCTGAAGGCCGCGCCGCGACCGGGCCGCGAGGTGGCCGACCAGGGGCGGCGCAAGCAGATCCACGAACTGCTCGGCAAGCTGGACTGACCTCTCCTGCGGCGAGGCAGGACTATTGCAGATAGCTGAAACATGACCGGGCTGAGCCGGCGGCAGGCCTCGTCAAAGCCAATGGCGATTGCCTTGGGCGGCGAGGCCGGGGCTTGTGTTGCCGGCCCCGCGCCCCCAGAGTGGAGCAATATTGAGCCGACTAACGACTCACCCGATCGCTCCACCGAGGTTCCGCATGTCCCGACTCGCTTCCACCCCGCTGTCCGTGCTCGACCTGGCGCCGATCCGCCAGAATGCCAGCATCGCCGAGACCTTCGCCGCCAGTGTTGACCTGGCCCGCCAGGTCGAGGCGCTGGGCTTCACTCGCTACTGGCTGGCCGAGCATCACAACATGGACGGCATCGCCAGTGCCGCGACCAGCGTGCTGATCGGCCACATCGCCGGTGCCACCTCGCGGATTCGCGTCGGTGCCGGCGGCATCATGCTGCCCAATCACCCGCCGCTGGTGATCGCCGAGCAGTTCGGCACCCTCGAGACCCTCTACCCCGGACGCATTGACCTGGGCCTGGGCCGCGCCCCGGGCTCCGACGGCGCGACCATGGCGGCGCTGCGCCGCGACCCCTACGCCGGCGTCAACGACTTTCCCGACCGCCTCGAGGAGCTGCGTGGCTACCTCGACGATCCGGCGCCGAATCAGCGCATCCGGGCGGTCCCCGGCCAGGGCACCCACGTGCCCCTGTGGCTGCTCGGCTCGAGCGGTTTCAGCGCCCAGCTGGCCGCCCGGCTGGGTCTGCCCTTCGCCTTCGCCTCGCACTTCGCCCCCGGCTACCTGCTCGAGGCGCTGCACCTGTATCGCAGCCAGTTCCAGCCGTCCGCGGTGCTCGACGCCCCCTACGCCATGGTCGGCCTGCCGCTGATCGCCGCCGACAGCGACGCCCATGCCGCGTATCTCGCGACCACCGCCCAGCAGAAGTTCCTCAACCTGATTCGCGGTCGCAGCCTGCGCTCCTCCCCGCCGGTGGAGAGCCTCGACTGGACGCCCCGCGAGCGCGCCGCCGTGATGCAGAACCTGGGGGCCGCCGTGGTGGGCGGCCCGGAGAGCGTCCGTCAGGGGCTGGAGACGATCCTGGAACAGACCCGGGCCGACGAGCTGATGCTGGTCACCGACGTCTACGACCCCGAGGACCGGCAGCGCTCCTTCGAGATCGTCGGTGGCCTGCGCGGCGACGGCGCCTGAGCGGCCAGTGGTAATCTCTCGGCAGACTGTGCATCCGACGCCTGGCCGTGGAAGCGACTTCAGTCGCGATGAACCCGCCACCGGGCCACCGCGGTCGAGGATGAATCCTCTCCCACAGGCCCCCTTCAGGGTCCACGCTGCCGGGAGCATCCTCGTCTGCAGCAGACTCCGGCAGGCGGGCCAGCCTGGATCTCCACCCTCGATTCGTCGGGTGGACGTTCCCGTGAACAATCGGGTGGGTTTACACAGCTAGTCGGCCACCGGCGCCGCCACGAAGTGGAAGGCGATGTCCACGCCGTCCTTGACCCGCAGCCCACCGCCCAGGGCGGTGAACGGCGTGATGCCGAAGTCGCTCTGCCGGAGGTGCAGCCCGCCGATGGCGGTCAGCCGGTGCGGCTCGCGCACGATGGCGGTGGGCACCACATAGTCCCGGCTGACGCCGTGCAGCGTGATGCGCAGGGTGATCCGCGGATACCACGGCGGGCCGCTCATGGCGAGGCTGCGCAGCGTGATGGTCGGATACGTCTTGGCATCGAGCACGTCGGGCCCCAGCATGTTGGCCCGAGTGGCCTGACGGGCCTCGGACGAGAGCCGGCCCTCGAAGTCCTTGCCTTCCTGCCCCCGGGCCTGCGGCGGATCCACGCGGAAGCCGTCGACGGGCACGCGCAGCTTGAAGCCGGAGTCGGCGAGATGCGGCTTCAGGTAGAGACGACCCTCGATCCGCGAGGTGACGATCACGTGATTGTGGCCGAGATCGGCCAGCGGCCCGCCACGATAGACGCGCAGCCGCAGCTCCGACGACTCGGGCAGGATCCGGTATTCCGTCGCGCCCTCGGTCGGCAGGGGCGTGGCGGTCGCCAGTGTCCGGGGCCCAGGTTCGCCGGGCGACGCCTCGCCGGGCGACGATTCGCCGGGCGACGGGCCACCGGCACAGCCCGCCAGGCCGACGGCCAGGATCGCCCCCGCGATCAGCAGGCGCAGGGCTTGCAGGTTCGCGGGGATGCGACGACGCTTGAACATGATGAGGTTCCTCCGCTTCCGGGTCTTCGATGACGGGGAGTGTTCCGATGCAGTGGCGAAACAGTCCCGACCGCTACGGCGCCGTTGCCCAGTGCTTTCACTGGCTGATCGCCGCGCTGCTCGTCGTCCAGTATGGCATCGGCCTCTACGGCGTGCGGCTGGGGTCGGGTTTCGAGCAGCTGGTCGTGCTGGCCCGTCACAAGTCCCTGGGGATCACCCTGTTCGGCCTGGCGCTGCTGCGCCTGGCGTGGCGCGCCTGGAATCCGCCGCCGCCCCTGCCGGGCGACATGCGCCGTGCCGAGCGCAGCCTGGCCCACGCCAGCCATGCCCTGCTCTATCTGCTGCTGCTTGCCCTGCCGGTCACCGGCTGGCTGTTCTCGTCGGCGTCGGGCATCTCGGTGAGCTGGTTCGGCTGGGTCGTGCTGCCGGACCTGGTCGGCGCTTCCGCACCGCTGGCCGATGCGCTGCTTCGCGTGCACATCGGCCTGTCGCTGCTGCTGGCGCTGACGGTGACCCTGCACGTGGCGGCGGCGCTCTGGCACCACCGGGTGCGACACGACACCGTGCTGCGGCGCATGCTGCCGGGCCGGCGGGAGAGACAGCCATGAGACGCGGCTGGCGGGTGGCGCCGGCGATGCTGCTGGCGCTGGTCATGGCCGCTCCGGCGCTGGCCGGGCCGCCGTGCTGGACCCCGGATGCCGCGGACAGCCGCCTCGAATTCACCGGCAAGCAGGCCGGCGCCCCGGCACACGGCCAGTTCCGGCACTTCACGGTGCAGGCCTGCTTCGCTCCCGACCAGGCGCAGGGCGAGCTCGAGGTCGAGGTCGACCTCGCCTCGCTGGACACGCGCAACGCCACCCGCGACGCCACCCTGCGCGGCCCCGAGTTCCTCGACGTCAGCCACTACCCCCGGGCCCGCTATCGGGCGAGCGACTTCGAATCGCTGGGCGGGCAGCGCTACCGGGCCCGGGGCACCCTGACCCTGCACGGCGTCAGCCGGCCCCTGGCGGTGCCCTTCACGTTTCAGGTCGATGACGCCGGCCGGCAGGCCGAGGCCCGCGGCACCGCCACCCTCGACCGTCGCGACTTCGACGTCGGCCAAGGCCGCTGGGCCGGCACACGCTGGGTGGGCGCCGAGGTGACACTGAGCTTCTCGCTGAAGCTGGTCCCGGCGAGCCCGCCATGATCCGCCGCCTCGCCTCACCCGGCCCTGTGCCGGCACCCCCTCGCTCAGGCTGACGCCCTGCATGAAGCAAGCCCGACCGGGTGGCCGGGCTCGCTTTCATTCACGCAACGGGATGGACCAGCGAGGTCGTTCAGCCCTCGAGGCGCTCGGCGATCAGGCCCTCGAGCTTGCGCTGGTCGTCGGCGAAGCGACGGATGCCCTCGGCCAGCTTGTCGTTGGCCATGGCGTCCTGGTTGTGGCCCCAGCGGAACTGGGCCTCGGTGAGCGGCGTCAGGCGCTCGGTCTTGTCGCCGATATCGCTGACCTTGCGCTCGACCTCGCCGTCGCTCGAGGCCAGCTCCTCGAGCAGCGCCGGCGAGATGGTCAGGCGATTGCAGCCGGCCAGCGCCAGCACCTGGCCCGTATTGCGGAAGCTCGCCCCCATCACCACGGTGGCGTAGCCGTAGCGGCTGGCGGTGTCGCACACCCCGCGCACAAAGCGCACGCCGGGGTCGGTCTCCGGCGTGTAGTCCTCGCCGGTCTCCTTCTTGTACCAGTCGGTGACCCGGCCGACGAACGGCGAGATCAGGTACACGCCGGCGTCGAAGCAGGCCTGCGCCTGGGCTTCCGAGAACAGCAGGGTCAGGTTGCACTGGATGCCCTCCTTCTCGAGCACCTCGGCGGCACGAATACCTTCCCAGGTCGCGGCCAGCTTGATGAGGATCCGCTCGCGGTCCACGCCGTGACGCTCGTAGAGCGCGATCAGCTGGTGCGCCTTGGCGATGCTCGCCTCGCGATCGAAGGACAGCCGCGCCGGCACCTCGGTGGAGACACGGCCGGGCACGATGCCGGCGATCTCGCTGCCGATCGCCACCGACAGCCGGTCCACGGCCTGCTCGATGCGCGACTCGGCATCGGCGACGTCCTGCTTCACCCGCGCCAGGGTCTCGTCGATCAGCGCCTGATGGCCGGGCAGGTCGAAGGCCTTGAGAATCAGCGACGGGTTGGTGGTGGCATCGTGGGGCTGATAACGGCGGATGGCTTCCAGGTCACCGGTATCGGCAACCACCAGGGAAAGGCGTTTCAGCGCGTCGAGTTGGGTCATGGCTTGTCGTCCTGACTGTCGTTCAATGAATGCATCCGCGATCACGGCGCCACGGCATGGTGTGCCTGCAGCGCCTGCCGGTAGCGGTGATAGAGCTCATCATACCGCGCCCCCTATCAACCAACCCAACCCTACCCGGCGTCATCGCGCTTGCCGATGCACCTCAGCGCCGCCCCGGCGTCCGTCCGCCGGGCAGCTCGACCCGTGCCGCCAGGCCACCGAGCGAGGCGGTTTCGAGGCTCAGCGAGCCGCCGTAGAGGCCCATCAGGTCCTCGACGATCGCCAGGCCCAGCCCCGAGCCCGAGCGGTGCTCGTCGAGGCGGGCGCCGCGCGCCAGCGCCGCGCGGCGCTGCTCGGCGGTCATCCCCGGGCCGTCGTCCTCGATGCACAGTACCGCCGCGCCGGCCGCCTCGTGCAGGCTCAGCCGCACCCGCGAGTTCGCCCAGCGCAGGGCATTGTCGAGCAGGTTGCCGACCAGCTCCTGGAGATCCTGCGGGTCCATGCGCACCGTCAGCGCGTCATCCAGCTCGCGTTGGAGCACGATGCCGCGCCGCCCGGCCAGCCGCGCCAGGCCGTCGACCACCGGAGCGATCGCCTCGCCGACCCTGACCCGGCCGGTGAGCGTCGCGCCGCCCGCCGCCGAGGCCCGGGCGAGATGGTGACGCACCGCCTCGTCGATGCGCCCCAGCTCGTCGTGCACCTGGCGGCGCTGGGCCTCGGGGAGGCGCTCGGAGACGGTCCTCAGCACGCTGACCGGGGTCTTGAGGGCATGCGCCAGGTTGCCGGCGGCGCTGCGGCCGCGCTCGATCAGCCGGCGGTCGCGCTCGAGCACCTCGTTCATGGCCACGGCCAGTTCGCTGAGCTCCCCGGGCAGGCGCGTATCCAGACGCTCGCCGGCACCGGACTCGACGCGCTCGAGATCCGCATGCAGGCGCCGCAGCGGCGCCAGTCCCCAGCGGATCTGCAGTGCCAGCCCGCCGAGCAGCAGCGCCCCCAGCGCCAGCAGCGACAGGCCCAGCAGCCACTCGAAGCGCGCCACCTCGGCATCGAGTTCCTCGCGGGAGACGGCCACGCTGACGTGCAGCGGGCGCGGCCAGCCCGGCAGCCGCACATCGCGCTCGATGACGCGCAGCGGCTCGCCGCGCGGCCCCCGGATATCGCGCACGCTGACCCCGTCGACGGTCGTCACCGGCAGCCGCTGGTCCCACAGCGAGCGCGAGACCAGCGCGGTGTCGTGGCGGTCGGTGACCTGCCAGTACCAGCCGGAGAACACCCGCTCGAAACGCGCATCGCCCAGCGAGCGCGTCATCGTCAGCCGGTCGTGCCGGGTATCGTGGCCCAGGTCCGCCAGCACCACCTGCAGCAGCGAGGACAGCCGCTGGTCGAAGGCGGCGGTCGCCGATTCGCGGAAGTTGTAGGCCAGCCCCAGTCCGGCCAGCGGCTGCTCGCCGCGGCGCTGGCGCTGGTGCTGGTGGTGCTGCCGCTGGCCCAGCGTCCAGCCGGCCGGGCGCGCCAGCCAGGCGCGCAGGCGTGCCGTCACCCCTCGGCCTCGAGGGCCACGGCGCGATAGCCCTGGCCGCGCAGCGTCTCGATGCGGCCGCTGCCCAGCTTGCGGCGCAGCCGGCTGATCTGCACGTCGATGACGTTGGAGTCGGGCTCCTGATCGCGGTCGTAGACATGTTCGGCGAGCTCGGCGCGGCTGACGATGCGCGGCGCGGCATGCATCAGGTAGGCGAGCAGCCGCGACTCCTGCGCGGTCAGTGTCACCGGCCGTCCGGCGACGCTGACGCTGGCGGAGTGAGTGTCGTAGGTCAGCTCGCCGAGGGTCAGCACCGGATGCGCGTGGCCGTGACTGCGCCGCACCAGCGCCCGCAGGCGGAACAGCACCTCGGCGGTCTCGAACGGCTTGGTGACGTAATCGTCGGCACCGGCGGAGAAGCCCGCCGCCTTGTCCGACCAGCGTTCGCGGGCGGTGAGCACCAGCACCGGCAGGTCGATGGCATCGTCGCGCCACTGCCCCAGCCAGCGAGTGCCGTCACCGTCGGGCAGCCCCAGGTCGAGCACCACGGCGTCGTAACGCTCGGTGCGTACCAGAAAGTCGGCCTCGCCGCCGGTACCGGCAATCTCCACGAGCAGGCCGGCATCTCGCAGGGCCTCGCCGAGTGCCTCGGCCAGTGCCCGGTCGTCCTCGACCAGTAGAATCTTCATGATGAGTTCAACGCCGCTTCATGGCTTCGATATCCTGTCCCCTGCTGTCGATCAGCTCGCCGGTGGCGGCGTCGAAGACGAACTCGACCACCTGGCCGCCGGGGCCGATCATCTCGATATCGTAACGGATAGCCTCGTCCTCGTGCTCGAGCTCGACCTCGAGAACCTGCCCCGCATAGCGCTGCTGCAGCCAGTCGAGCACGCCGGGCAGCGCCACCAGCCGCCCGGCGCGAACGGCATCGTGCAGGCCGTGCCAGTCGTCGCCGGTATCGGCCGGGGCCGCCGTTGCCAACATCGTGCCCAGCACGACGAGACCGGTTGTCAGGATGCGATTGCGTGCGTTCATGCGTCTACCCTGCCAGCGCCTGCCTGAACGCATCATGAATCGCCCCGGCGGATGAACCCACCATGAACGCATTCTTCAGCTCACGGCAAGGTGGCGCGGCGTAAAACGGGTCATGACGCCGACGCCCGATGGCCCGGCGAACCGGCATCCGTTGCACGACAAGGAGACTTGCCATGACACCGCTACGCCTGATGATGCTCCCCGTCGCCTTCACCGGTGGATTTTCCGGTCTGGCCCTGGCCGACGAGGGCGGCCTTTCTTCCAACAGGCTCGACGCCCTGCTCGCCCGAGGCGATCTTCAGGGCGGTATCGCCTATCGCCAGCTCGATGCCCGCCCCGGCCATCTGGCGCTGGAGGGGCGGCGCGACGACGCCTGGCAGGCCTCGACCGAGCGGCTGGTGCGCGATGGTTCGCTGACCGGCCAGGTCGACGGCATCGCCGGCTGGCAGCTGTCCGGCACCGAATTCACCCGCGCCCTCGACGCGACCCGTCACGCCGTCGTGCAACAATTGGCGTCTCTCGCTGTCGACGCCACGGGCCATGCCGAACTCGACAGCCCGACGGCTTCCATTGACGCGGCCTGACCGCGCCTCGACCTCCTTACCGGCTACCGGAGTGAACCATGACGGACCATCACGACACCCTCAATGCGCGCAGCCAGCGTCACAATGCCGCCTGGCAGGCGGCACGCAACTGGCAGCAGCGGGCGCATCGCGCTCGCCCGTCGTCGGCCGCCGGCGGCATCCGGCTGGTCGTCACCTGGCTGCTGTTCGGCGCCCTGATGGTGCTGGGCTCCCTGCTGGGGCTGTTCCTGCTGGTGGCGGGCTGGCTGATGATGCCGCTGATTCGCCATCGCCTGAAGAAACAGGCCGAGGCCTACCGGGCCGGCCATGCCCGCGACATCGGCGGCAATACCGCCTCCCGTTATGACGCCGACAGCGGCGGGGACCACCAGGTTCTCGAGGGCGACTACCGGGTACGGGAGCCACGCGACTGAGCGCACACTGCGAGTGTCGCTACCGGTCCGGGCAGCGCGACGGCGCGAGGCAGCAAAAAAGGCCCGCGCAGGGGTTGCGCGGGCCGAGGCACAGGGAAGCGGATGCCGTGGAAACGCCATCCGGGCGTCCGGCGTGGATCCCGGACCCGGAAAGTCTCGCCCGCCGCGACTTATAGTTCCAATACATTGTCAGAATAGGAAAGATAGCCATTTCGCATCACCGGCGATGCGAGGTCTCCGAGGCCGCCACCGAGTCGTCGGCCGGCTCCGCGGGCGGCGCCTCGTCCGGCGGATCCGGCGGCGCCATTTCCGGGTAGCGGCGCGCCAGCATCTCCCGCAGGGTCCGGACCTCCTCGTTGAGGACCGCCACCTGCTGGTTGAGATGGCGCATCATCTCGCGGTCCGCGCGGTGCTGGCGCGACTCGCGTTCGCCCTGGTCGGCCAGGAACAGCGAGCTGATATAGGCCGCGAAGCTGCCGAACAGCCCCACCCCGCAGACCATCAGCAACACCGCCACGACCCGCCCCAGCGTCGTCACCGGATAGTAGTCGCCGTAGCCTACCGTGGTCACCGTGACGATCGCCCACCACAGCGCCTCCTCGGCGGTGTCGATCGGGCTGTCGGGATTGGGGCTCTCGACCAGCAGCATGGTCAGCGCGCCGAACGCCACCAGCAGCAGCGTCGCCGTGGCCGCCGAGGCGAAGAAGCCCTTGGCGCGATTGCGGAAAAGGATCCGCCAGATCAGCTGCATCGACTTCAGCGCTCGCAGCAGCCGAATCAGCTGCACCACACGGAACGCCTTGGCCCCCATCAGCCAGCCGGCGGGGACGCTCGCCAGCAGGTCGATCCACCCCCAGCGCATGTAGTGCCACTTGTTCTTCGCCGCGCGAAAGCGCAGGCAGAAGTCGATGAAGAAGCACACGCAGACCAGCAGGTCGATGTACTGCAGCAGGCGCGAGACTTCCGGCGAAAGCGTGAAGAAGGTATCGGCGATCAGCGCGCCGAGCACGTAGAAGGACAGGACCAGGATGAACAGCTGAAACGGCGTGATGCGATCTTCCATGGGCGGCGCAAGCGACTCCGGGGCGAGTGATCGAGGGTCCGGGCATGTTCGCAGGATACCCCCGTCGCCCGCCCCTGACGACCCGCCGGCCCGGCTGCCGGCGAATCGGAAGCGCCATGCCTGCCCTCCCGGTCACTCCAGGGCTTCGTAGGGCAGCCCCACGTAGTTCTCGGCGATGGTGGTCAGCCCGGCCCGCGAGCGGGTGTAGTAGTCGAGTTCGGCCTGCTGAATGCGCCGGTTGAAATCCTCTTCCTCGGAGAAGGTGTGCAGGTTGGAGGTCATCCACCAGGAGAAGCGCTCGGCCTTCCAGATACGCCGCAGGCAGACTTCGGAGTAGCGGGCGATGAGGTCCTCGCGCCCTTCATGGTAGACCTTGACCAGCAGCCGATAGAGGGTGTTGACGTCGCTGGCCGCCAGATTGAGTCCCTTGGCGCCGGTCGGCGGCACGATATGCGCGGCATCGCCGACCAGGAACAGCCGCCCGTGCTGCATGGGCTCGGCGACGAAGCTGCGCAGCGGCGCGATGCTCTTCTCCAGCGAGGGGCCGGTGACCAGGTTGGCGGCGACGTCGTCAGGCAGGCGCGACTTCAATTCGTTCCAGAAACGCGCGTCGGACCAGTCCTCCACCTTCTCGTCGGCATCGACCTGGACGTAGTAGCGGCTGCGGGTGGTCGAGCGCATGCTGCACAGTGCGAAGCCGCGGGCGTGGTTAGCGTAGATCAGCTCGTCAGAGACCGGCGGCGTGTCGGACAGCAGCCCCAGCCAGCCGAATGGATAGACCCGCTCGAAGGTCTTGATGCGATCCTCGGGAATCGAGCGCCGCGAGATGCCGTGGTAACCGTCGCAGCCGGCCACGTAGTCGCAGTCCAGACGCAGCGTCTCGCCATCCTTCTCAAAGGTCACGTAGGGATGGTCGGTCTCCAGGTCGTGCGGCTGCACGTTCTCCGCCTCGTAAATGGTGGTGGCACCGACCTCGCGACGCGCCGCCATCAGGTCGCGGGTGACCTCCGTCTGCCCGTAGACCATCACCCGCTTGCCGCCGGTGAGCTCGGCCAGGTCGACCCGCACGCGACGGTTGTCGAAGGCCAGCTCGAAGCCGTCGTGGGGCAGCCCTTCGGCGTCCATGCGCTCATCGACCCCGGCCTCGCGCAACAGGTCGACCATGCCCTGCTCCAGCACGCCGGCGCGAATGCGGCTCAGCACGTACCCGCCGCTGCGCCGCTCGAGAATCACGTTGTCGATACCCCGGCGCTGCAACAACTGCCCGAGCAGCAAGCCGGACGGACCCGCCCCGATGATGGCCACCTGTGTCTTCATGATTCTGCCTCCATAGCTGCACTCACCACGGCAAGCCCGGCCGCGGCGTCGATGAATTGCATTTTTCATCGATTCCGCATCCCGAGTAAGGCAAAATCCCTGTCCAGCCTTGGACTTTTACAAGAACCACCCCTGACTTTGGTCGGAGCTTCCACGAACGGTACGCCATGCAGAACTCACCGGACGACCGCGTCCCCGTCTTTCAGCTCTACGGCGAAACCGGCCGCTGGCCGACCCCCGACCTGCTGCACTGCGAGTCGATCGCCGCGCGCAGTCGCCTTCACGACTGGCACATCAAGCCGCACCGCCACGCCGATCTGCTGCACCTGCTGCACATCCGCCACGGCGAGGTACGCCTCACCCTCGAGGAGGACGAACGCCGCCTCGACGGCCCGCAGGTAATCATCGTGCCGCCGGTGGTGATCCACGGCTTTCGCTTCTCGACGGATACCGACGGGCACATCATCAGCCTGGCGCCGCCGCTGGCCGGCCACCTGCGCGAGCGCCTGGCAGCACTCGGCGAGGTCTTCTCGCGGGCGGCTCACTACCCACTGGCCGACCAGCCGGAGGCGAGCCCCATCGCCACGCTGATCGAGACCCTCGTCGGCGAGTATCATCGACCGGCCCCCGGACGCGAGCCGCTGCTGCATGCCCTGATGCAGGCACTGGCGGTACAGGTGGCCCGACGCGCGTCACGGCGGCGCACGCGGCACGCCACACTGCGTCAGGACCGGGGGCGGGCGCACCTCGAACAGTTCCTGGCACTGATCGACGACCACTACGCCGAGCAGCCCACCATCGACGACCTCGCGGCCCGGGTGGGCATCACCAGTGCGCACCTCAACACCCTGTGCCGCCGCCTGGCGGGGCGCAGCGCCCTGCAGCTGCTGCACGAACGCCTGCTGCTCGAGGCCAAGCGCCAGCTGACCTACACCAACATGACCATCGGCCAGATCGCCGACCAGCTGGGCTTTTCCGAGCCGGCCTACTTCACGCGCTTCTTCAAGCGCCTGAGCGGGCAATCGCCCAAGGCCTTCCGGCAGTCGCGTTGAATGGCAAATTTGCGGATCGCCAAGGAGTGCCGCCTTGTGGCCGGCCTCTTTGAGAAAACAGGACGCGGCGATATCGTTGGCTCACCCCATCCCCCGCTTTCTCGACGCATTTCCAGGAGTGACCGTTCATGATGTTGACACGCCGATCCTTCCTTGCTGCAACGTCTCTGGCAGGAGGTGCTGCATTGGTGGGCCCTTTTGCCTGGCGCCAGGCAATAGCCAACGAGCCCAGCGAGCTGAAGATTCCCGAGCTGATTGATGCTCGCAATCACGGCCAATCGATTTCACTGAAGGCGCAACCGGGGAAAACCTCGTTCTATCCTGGGCGAGAAAGCGAGACGCTTGGCTATAACGGAAGCTATCTTGGCCCGACGCTACGCGTCCATCGTGGCGATGACGTCGAGGTCGCCGTCAGCAATACCCTGGGTGAGGATACCACCGTTCATTGGCATGGCTTGCTGATTCCCGGCGAGCTGGATGGCGGCCCCCACCAGCCCATCGCGAATGGAGCTACCTGGCGGCCGGTACTGCCTATCCGTCAGCCGGCCGCAACCCTGTGGTATCACTCGCATGCCTATGGCCGCACTGCGGAGCAGGTCTATGCCGGTCTGGCCGGCCTCATGATCGTGACCGATGACGAGGAAAAGGCCTTGGGGCTTCCCTCGGAATATGGCATCGATGATATTCCCCTGGTACTTCAGGACCGGCAGTTCGAGGATGGCGTCCTTACGATTCCACAGGGCATGATGACGATGATGCATGGGCGTCAAGGCAACACCCTGGTGGTGAATGGAACGGTCAACCCATTTGCCCGAGTCCCTCGCCGGCTGGTGCGGCTGCGTCTGCTGAACGGGGCCAATGCAAGGTTCTTCAACCTGTCCTTCTCGGACGGCCGATCCTTTCACTGGGTGGCTTCCGAAGCTGGCCTGCTTGAGAACTCCGTTGAATTGCGCTCACTACACCTGGCACCAGGCGAGCGGGTTGAAATCCTGGTCGACTTCTCCGATGGGCGTCCTACGACTCTGGAGACAGGACAGAACAGCAGTACCTCCATGATGAGGTCACGCAGCGCCGGCGCCGAAAAAGAGGCCGTTGTCAGATTCGAACCCCAGGGCGCTGAAGCCTCCCCCATCCAGATTCCAGAACAGCTCTCGAGCCATGCACACCTCGAGGCCTCCCAGGCCATCCGGCGGCGCCACTTCGAAATGACCATGGACATGAGACAAATGATGAGCGGCAGATCGGGAAGTTTCGGCATCAATGGGCGCTCTTTCGACAGGGGACGGATCGATCAGCGCATCGGCCTCGGCGATGTAGAAATCTGGGAAGTCTCATCAGCGATGATGGTGCACCCGTTCCACATTCATGGCGTGCACTTTACCGTTCTGAGCCGAAACGGCTCGCTTCCGGATGTTCGAGACCAGGGCCTCAGGGACACCATCGTGGTTCAGGAACCCGTCGAACTGCTCGTGAAATTTACACAGCCGGCGGAAACCCTCCCCTTCATGTATCACTGCCATATCCTTGAGCACGAGGATAACGGGATGATGGGGCAGTTCTCCGTAAGCTGAAGCTGCTCGAGGCCGGCCGTTCAAGACTGGTCGGCCCATGGATCACGGCAGATACAGCACCGCCGCCCCACTCCTGAGGCGGGGCGGCGGTTCGACAATCACGCGAGGGCAATCAGTGGCGCTTGAGATGCTCGGCGTGGTAGCGCAGGTGCTCTTCGATGAAAGTCGCGATGAAGAAGTAGCTATGATCGTAGCCCGGCTGACGACGGAGTGTCAGCGGATGATCATGCTTCTCACAAGTAGCTTCGATACGCTCAGGCATGAGCTGTTCGTCGAGGAAGTTATCCGCTTCGCCCTGATCGATGAACAAAGGCTGGCGCGAGGCCCCCTTGGCAATCAGTTCGCAGGCGTCGTATTGCGTCCATTTGCCATGATCCTCGCCGAGATAGGCCGTGAAGGCCTTCTGCCCCCAGGGTGAGACGATGGGATTGACCACCGGGGCGAATGCCGAGACCGAGGCGTAACGTCCAGGTTGACGCAAGGCCAGCACCAGCGCGCCATGACCGCCCATGGAATGTCCACTGATGGCTTCCCGCCCGTTGAGCGGGAAATGCTGACGTGCCACCGAAGGCAGCTCCTCGGTAACGTAGTCGTACATGCGATAGTGCTTGGACCACGGCGCCTGATTAGCATTGACGTAGAAGCTCGCGCCGGAGCCGAAGTCATAGCTATCGTGCTCACCGGGGAGATCGGTGCCGCGAGGGCTGGTATCTGGACAAATAATGGCCATGCCAAGCTCAGCTGCCACGCGTTGCGCGCCCGCCTTTTGCATGAAGTTTTCGTCGTTGCAGGTCAGCCCCGACAGCCACCACAGCAGCGGCACCTTGCCTTCTTCCGCCTGCGGCGGCAGGTAGATGGCGAAGACCATCTCGCAATCGAGCGAGCGGGCGTGGTGCTTGTAACGCTTGAGCCAGCCGCCGAAGGACTTGGTGGCGGAAACCAGCTCCAGCGATTCGGACATGGTCATGCGCTCTCCTCGTGTCGTGGGCGGCGGACGCCGGCTGCGTCCGCCGAACGGGCTCAGTAATGCAGGACGGTACGGATGCTCTTGCCCGCGTGCAGCAGCTCGAAGGCCTCGTTGATCTGCTCGAACGGCATGTCATGGGTGACGAACTCATCGATCTTGAGCTTGCCGTTCATGTAGTCCTCGACGTAGCCCGGCAGCTGCGAGCGGCCCTTGACGCCGCCGAAGGCGGAACCCTTCCAGACGCGCCCGGTGACCAGCTGGAAGGGGCGCGTGGAGATCTCCTCGCCGGCCCCGGCGACGCCGATGATGATCGACTCGCCCCAGCCCTTGTGGCAGCACTCCAGGGCCGAGCGCATGACGTTGACGTTGCCGATGCACTCGAAGGAGTAGTCGACGCCGCCGTCGGTCAGGTCGACGATCACCTGCTGAATGGGATCGCCGTAGTCCTTGGGGTTGACGAAGTCGGTGGCGCCGAACTGACGGGCCAGCTCGAACTTGTCCGGGTTGACGTCGATGGCGATGATCCGCGAGGCCTTGGCCATCACCGCCCCCTGAATGACCGCCAGGCCGATCGCGCCCAGGCCGAACACCGCGACGGTAGAGCCCGGCTCGACCTTGGCGGTGTTGAGGACCGCGCCGATGCCGGTGGTCACGCCGCAGCCCAGCAGGCAGATCTTGTCGAGCGGCGCCTCCCGGGACACCTTGGCCAGCGACACTTCGGGCAGCACGGTGTACTCGGAGAACGTCGAGCAGCCCATGTAATGATGGATCGGCTTGCCGTCCAGCGAGAAGCGGGTGGTACCGTCGGGCATCAGCCCCTGCCCTTGGGTAGCGCGCACCGCGCTGCACAGGTTGGTCTTGCCCGAGAGGCAGAACTTGCACTGGCCACACTCGGCGGTATACAGCGGAATGACGTGATCGCCAGGCTTGAGGCTGGTGACGCCCTCACCGACTTCCTGAACGACGCCTGCCCCTTCGTGACCCAGCACCGCCGGGAAATTGCCCTCCGGATCGGCCCCGGAGAGGGTAAAGGCGTCAGTATGGCAGACGCTGGTCGCCTTGATCTGCACCATGACCTCGCCGGCCTTGGGACCCTCGACGTCGATCTCGGCAATCTCCAGCGGCTTGCCGGCTTCCCAAGCGATAGCGGCGCGTGATTTCATCAGGTATTCTCCTTCGTCGATCGTGGCGGCGCGCGAGGCACCAGCAAAGGCAATCCAGGCGCGCGGGGTTAACCCCTCCAGTCTAGGCAATCGGCGCGCCTGGATAAATGCTTACGACGTCACAACATTATTGCCATGGAGCAACAATGCAGCGCTGGGATCGCATCGAAGCCTTCATCGAAGTTGCCCGACTGGGCACGTTTTCCGCCGCGGCCCGTCATCTGCAGGTTTCCACGTCCCATGTGAGCCGCTTGATCGGGCAACTCGAAAGCCAGCTCGGCACGACGCTCTTGTATCGCACCACGCGCCAGACGCGCCTCACCGATGCCGGCGCGCTCTACTACCGGCATTGCCGCCACCTGTTCGACGGTTTTCGCGAGGCCGAGGAGGCCATCGTCGACTTCCAGTCTCGGCCCAAGGGCACCTTGCGGCTGACCTGTGCCACCACCTTCGGCGAGCGCTACATCGCCCCGCTGGTCAACGATTTCCAGCGCTTGCATCCACAGCTCGAAGTCGACATGCACTTCACCAACCGTCAGGTCGAGTTGATCGAGGAAGGTTTCGACGTTGCCATTCGCATGGGCGTGCTGCGTGACTCGAGCCTAATCGCACGGCGGCTATGCGAGCGTCGCGAATACGTCGTCGGCGCGCGGGAATACTTCGAGCGCGCCGCACCGCCACATTCGTTGGCCGAGCTGTCTCATCACAACTGCCTGCGCGGCTCCCGCGATAGTTGGCTGTTCGAGGTCAACGGTCAGCGCCGGGAAGTCCGCGTCGAGGGCCGCTGGCGTGCCAATTCAGGGCCGGCGTTGCTCGATGCGGTCTTGAAAGGGTTGGGGCTGGCGCAGTTACCGGATTACTACGTGGCGCCGTACTTGGCGCACGGGCAACTGGTGCCGGTGTTGGATGCCTATCAATTCACCGACACCGCGGTGTGGGCGATCTATCCGCGCCACCGGCACCTCTCGCCCAAGGTGCGTCAGTTCGTCGACTTCCTGGTGGAGCGGCTGGCCGCCGACTGACCCACCGGGCCGGTCATTGTCAGGTCTTGAGCGCCGCCGCGCCGTTGGACGGACGCATGGCGGCGGCATCCTCCTCGAGGAAGATCGGTCGCACGCTGTCGTTGAGATAGCAGGCATCGAATTCGGCGACATTCGCCAGTGCCTCGGGGTCGGGCAACGTCACCTTGTGGCGCTCGCGCAGCACCAGCTCTTCCTCGCGGAAGGCCGAGAAGGTACGACTGACATGCACGGCGCTCAGGCCCAGGGTGTCGGCCAGCTGCTCCTGGGACAGCGGCAGACGGAAGCGGCCATCGGTGGCGGCGCCGGTCTGGTCGAGACGCACGTACATCTCGTAGAGGAAATGCGCCAGCTTCTGGTGGGCGGTGCGACGCGCCAGGTTCACCAACCGTTCGGTGAGCAGCGCCTGCTGGCGGCTCGAGATCGAGAACAGCACGGCGGTCAGGGTGGTCGACTGGCGAAAAATGTCGAGCAACCGGCGGTGCGGGAAGTGGCAGACGACCCCGTCGTCGATCATCGCGACCCCGGCCAGGCGCTGGGAAAAGGCGAATTCGCGCAGGCCGATGATGTCGCCGGGCAAAAAGACCTCGAGGATCTGGCGGCTACCGTCCCCGAGGTTGCGAAAGGAATACGCCCAGCCGCGACTGACGGTGCAGAACTCGGTGGCCTGTTCGTTCTCCTGCCACAGCACCTCGCCCGCCCTGACGTCCCGCGGGCTTTCCTCGAGTTCATGAAGCAGCGCCTTGTCCTGCTCCGAGAGCCGGCAGTAGTGGCTGAAATGGCGAATGATACAACTGTCGTGATTAGTCACGGTGTTACGCTCTCCCGTTATCCAGCGTATCGCGGCGTGTTCTTCTTGGTCGGGCCGGACGAGGCGCCCGGCCGGCGCCGGCAGACAGCGCGCCACATGGTGGCCCGTCACGCCCCGGATCGCCGATAACTCAGGTTATCGTCACCCGAGCGCGATCACGACAGGGAGAGAGGGCCCCGGCAGCCAATCATTTCTTACTAGCAGCCGAAGCCCGGGATGCGCAAGCGTCGACCAATGGCGACGCCCGGTGTCGATCAGCACTCGATGGCACTGACGGCGAGGCCGCCGCGGGAGGTTTCCTTGTACTTGTCCTGCATGTCGGCCCCGGTATCGCGCATGGTGCGAATCGCCTTGTCGAGCGAGATGAAGTGCTCGCCGTCGCCGCGCAGCGCCATCTGGGCGGCGTTGATCGCCTTCACCGAGGCGATGGCGTTGCGCTCGATGCAGGGCACCTGTACCAGGCCGCCGACGGGATCGCAGGTCAGTCCCAGGTTGTGCTCGAGGCCGATCTCGGCGGCGTTCTCGACCTGGGCGGGGGTGGCGCCCATCACCTCGGCGAGCCCGGCGGCGGCCATCGCGCAGGCCGAGCCGACCTCGCCCTGACAGCCCACTTCGGCACCGGAGATCGAGGCGTTCTTCTTGCACAGGATGCCCACCGCGCCGGCGGCCAGCATGAAGTCCACCACGTCGCGCTCGCTGGCCCCGGGCTGGAACTTCATGTAGTAGTGCAGCACGGCCGGAATGATGCCCGCCGCGCCGTTGGTAGGCGCGGTGACCATGCGCCCGCCGGCGGCGTTCTCTTCATTGACGGCCAGGGCGAAGACGTTGACCCAGTCCATCGCCGAGAAGGTCGAGGCGATCAGGCAGGGGTTGTCCTCGGCGGCCAGCAGCCGCTCGTGCAGACGCTTGGCGCGACGCTTGACGTTGAGCCCGCCGGGCAGCACGCCCTCGTGGCTCAGGCCGTTGTCGACGCACTCCTGCATCGCCTCCCAGATCGCCCACAGCCCGCCGCGGATCTCGGCCTCGTCGCGCCAGGCGGTCTCGTTGGCCAGCATCAGCTCGCTGATGCGCAGGCCGTGCAGGCGGCACAGGGCCAGCAGCTCGCCGGCGCTGTTGAAGTCGTAGGGCAGCGGCGTGGTATCGACATCCAGCTGCCCCTCGCTGGCCTGCTGCTCGTCGATGACGAAGCCACCGCCCACCGAATAGTAGGTATTGCGATACAGCTCGTCGCTGTGGCCATGGGCGATCAGGCGCATGGCATTGGGGTGGTGCGGCAGGTTCTCGTCGTGCAGCTGCATGTCCCGCGCCCACAGAAAGGCGATGGCCAGCCGGCCGTCGAGCATCAGGGTCTGCGCCTCGAGCAGCTCCTCGATGCAGGGCGTGATGATCGTCGGATCGATGCGGTCGGGACGCTCGCCCATCAACCCCATGATCACGGCGCGGTCGGTGCCGTGGCCGATGCCGGTCGCCGACAGCGACCCGAACAGCTGCACCTCGATGCGCGCGACACGCTCGAGCAGGTCCCGGGCGCGCAGCGACTCGACGAAGTCATGGGCAGCCTGCATCGGCCCTACGGTGTGCGAACTCGACGGCCCGACGCCGATCTTGAACAGGTCGAATACACTGATGGCCACGTTGCCTCCCTTGTCGTCGCGACAGTCGGATGAATCAGATTGGCTAAACCCGGCGCCAAAGCACCGCCATTGACTCTAGGTTGCGCGGCGTTTATACGGAGGACAACGGAGAATTCCTGGCCACCCCTTTAGAAACACTAAATCATGAGCCGTACCCTCAACGCCCAGACCCACGCCTGGCTGAAGGTCTTCGCGGTCAGCGCCCGCCATTTGTCCTTCACCCGGGCCGCCGAGGAGCTGCACGTCACCACCGGCGCGGTCAGCCAGCAGATCAAGCAGCTCGAGGAGCGCCTGGGCTTCAAGCTGTTCCGCCGCCTGCCGCGGCGCCTCGAACTGACCGATGAAGGCCGACGCCTGGCCGGCGTGGTGGACGACGCCTATCAGGCGGTCGGCCAGGAGGTCCGGCGCCTGCGTTCGGGGGTGATGAGTGGCGTGCTGCGCCTGCGCTGCGTGCCCTCCTTCCTGGCCAAGTGGCTGATGCCGCGCCTGCCACGGCTGCAGGCGCGCTTTCCCGACATCGAGCTGCACGTCAGCGCCGAGGACAGCAACCTGTCGCTGCGCGATGGCGACTTCGACCTGGCCATCGACCTCAACGACGGCCACTACCCCGGGCTCTCGATCACCCCGCTGATGGACGAGGTGATCTTCCCGGTCTGTGCACCAGGCCTGATGCGCGGCCGGCCGCCGCTGCGCCGCGCCGAGGACCTTGCCTGGTACCCGTTGCTGCACGACGTGACCGCCTGGCGCGGCAGCCACGACTACGCCGAGTGGGAGCACTACCTCACCGCGATCGCCGCGCCGCACATCAACGTGCGCCGCGGCTACACCTTCAACCGCAACCAGCTGACCATGGAGGCCGCCATCAGCGG